>Ga0114970_10000283_pt1 | contig 37076 bp, 38 predicted proteins | sample M_140205_XF_Meta_FD_87030 | JGI IMG/M metagenome (GOLD analysis project Ga0114970, IMG submission 87030) | Freshwater microbial communities from Lake Montjoie, Canada to study carbon cycling - M_140205_XF_MetaG | ecosystem: Environmental > Aquatic > Freshwater > Lake | place: Lake Montjoie... | reverse complement strand
CTTTATAAATAAGTTTTTAGATGAGAATGGTTTAATGAAAGACGCAGAAGGATATCATAAATCGTTAGCTATGGCTATGAACCCTGAAAAGTTTGCTAAGTTCTTTTATGAACAAGGACAAGCTGATGCAACGGATGATGTTACGCGTAAGATAAAAAACATAAATATGTCTGAACGTAAAGTATCTGAAGCAGGTTCAAGAACCGAAGGCGTACAGGTCAAGTCTCTAAGCCCTGACTCCGGAAACGGACTAAAAATTAGAAGCATGAAAAGAATTTAAAAACTAAAACAAAAAAAATGTCAATATTATCAACACCAACTTTTGGTCTTACTCCTAGTTCGGAGCAAGTTCCATTATCAACAAACTACATTACTAACTTCAACTTCTTAACTCAGTATCTTCCTGATACTTATGAGAAAGAATTTGAGCGTTATGGTAATCGTACAGTATCTTCATTCTTGCGTATGGTAGGAGCAGAGATGCCGTCAAACTCAGACATGATTAAATGGGCAGAGCAAGGTCGTTTACACACTAAATATACAAGTTGTGTTGTAACTGCTGCTGCTGCTGCTACTCAGTCTGTATACACTATTACAGATGCTACAATTACTTCAGGAAACACTATTGCAATTCGTTTAGGTCAAACAGTTATGATTTATGATAATGCTTCGGGATTATCAAATAAAGGAATCGTTATTGTTGCACCTGCAGGAGCAGGTCCTACTTATACTATTACAGTAGCTTATTATGAAGCGGGTGGACAAGCATTCCCTGCTAATTCAACTTGTTCTATTTGGGTATATGGTTCAGAATTTAAAAAAGGAACAAATGGAATGTCAGGTTCTTTAGAAGCTGAAGATACTATTTTCTCAAATTCACCAATTATCATCAAAGATAAGTACGCAGTAAATGGTTCAGACATGGCTCAAATTGGTTGGGTTGAAGTAACTACTGAGAATGGTGCTTCAGGATACCTTTGGTACTTGAAATCAGAGCATGAAACTCGTTTACGTTTTGAGGACTATCTTGAAACAGCAATGGTAGAAGCAGTTCCTGCTGCTGCAGGTTCAGGTGTAGCTACTCAAGCAACATTTACTTCAGCCGGCAATAAAGGTTCAGAAGGTGTTTTCTATGTAGTAAATACTCGTGGGAATGTATGGGGCGGTGGCAATCCAACAAACCTTTCTGATTGGGATACTGTTATCTCTCGTTTAGATAAGCAAGGTGCTATTGAAGAAAACGTACTATTTGTTAATCGTGATTTTGGATTTGACATTGACGATATGTTAGCAGCACAAAACTCTTATGGAGCAGGTGGGACTTCTTATGGTCTATTTGACAATGACAAAGACATGGCTTTAAACTTAGGCTTCACAGGATTCCGAAGAGGTTATGATTTTTACAAGACTGATTGGAAATACTTAAATGACCCAACAATGCGTGGTTCTATGCCTACAGGTGCAACTGCATCAGGGAACATTACAGGACTTTTAGTTCCTGCAGGTTCAACTAATGTATATGACCAAGTTATGGGTAAAAATGCAAAGCGACCTTTCTTACATGTTAGATATCGTGCTTCTGAAGCAGAAGATAGAAAATATAAGACTTGGATTACAGGTTCAGCCGGAGGTGCTCAAACTAGTGACTTAGATGCAATGGAAGTTAACTTCTTATCTGAGCGTGCTGTTTGTACTTTAGGTGCGAATAACTTTGTATTATTCCGTTACGGAGCATAATAACAAATGATTAAATAAAGAGAGGGACATCAGTGTCCCTCTCTATTTTTTTAGTAACAACTTAAATTAAATAAAATGAAAACAAACACAACATCAGTAGATAAGACCTACAAATTAAAAAGCAATGCAACGCCAATATCTTTTACGTTGCCATCTAGGAACACATCTAGATACCCACTTCTTTATTTTGATGAAGAAAAAAACATTAACAGGCCTTTGCGATATGCAAGAAATCAAAAATCACCATTTGAAGATGAGCAAGACGGAAACTTTCTTCTTGAACCAATAATCTTTGATGATGGGTTTTTAACTGTTCCACGAACAAATCCTGTATTACAACAATTCCTACATTATCATCCATTAAATGGAAATGCTTTTATAGAAGTAAACAAAACAGTTGATGCTGCAAAAGAAGTTGAAGATTTAAACTTTGAAGTAGACGCATTAATTGAAGCAAGACAATTAAGCATTGAGCAACTTGAAGTAGTAAGTAGAGTAATGTTCCAAAAAGATGTTACAAACGTATCAACTGCAGAGTTGCGTAGAGATGTATTAATATATGCTAAAAGAGAACCTAAATCATTTTTAGAAATACTTAATGACCCTTTACTTAAATTACAATCAAATGTGCAATTATTTTTTGCTCATAATTTATTGCAATTTAGAAATGGACAAAGAGAAGTATGGTTCAATACAAAGAGCAATAAGAAAAAAATGATGAGCATACCATTTGGTGAAGACCCATATGAAACAGTTGCTTTATTCTTAAAGTCAGATGAAGGTATTGAGGTTTTAAAGTTCTTAGAAATAAGTCTAAAATAATTACTATATTTGCATTGTTATTAACAACTAAAACATTTTAAAATGAACAGAAAATTCTTACAATTTACAATTGGAGCGGCAAATGCTCTTGAAAAAAAATTATTTTCGGCTAACGCTGATTATTTTATTTCAATGCCTACTGATGCCACGTTGACGTTTCACGCTTATGCAGCACATGCAGCATCTGATTTAATTACAATTACGTTTAATACTTCTGACCCTTCGTATGCATCACACTATGCAGTTATTAATGCATTAGCTCTTGCTAATAGTGCGGGATCTAATCCTACTGCAATTATTGTTCCTGCATTACCAATGGTTGGAGCGACACAACAATTAATTTCAACTATAACATTTAATTAAGACTAATTAATTTTAAAACAAAGAGGCACTTTAATAGAGTGCCTTTTTTTTTATTATCTTTGTAGTATGATAAACTCTGTAAGGAATACTGTAATTGCTATTTTAAATAAAAATAACTACGGATATATTTCTCCATCTGATTTTAATTTGTATGCACAGCAAGCACAATTAGAATTATTTATGAAATATTTTTCTGATTATAATGCAATTATAAACAAGGAAAATGCTAGATCATCAGGAACAGATTATGCCGATTTTGGAAAATCTTTTGCTGAACAAATGGAGGAATTTATAGTAACAAATACATTAACAAACACATCAGTAACCACTAATTTATCAAATACATATTACCTTCCATCTTTAACAACTACAGGAGATGAAGAGTATTTAATAAATAAAGTATTGTGCTACTCTAAAATACTTTATGGTGGTGTAAACGATGGAGTTCTTCCATTTGAATTAATAGACACATTCGCTGATTTTATTTTAGCAGGAGTTTCAGTTGGAGATATTGTAACTAATACTTCAGTTGCTCCAATGGTAACGGCTACAGTAACAGCTGTAAGCACTTCATCATTAACTCTTTCTGCAAATATATTTACATTAGTGTCTGAATCTTATAGAATTTTTGATTCTTCAGTTCAAAATGAGGCAGAAAAAGTTTCAGCGGGAAAGATAACATTATTAAATATGTCGCCTATTACATCGCCATCTGTTAACTATCCTGCATATACTCAAACAGGTGACTTAATAACTTTTTATCCATCAAGTATTATAAACTTACCATTACAAGTTGAAGCAACTTACTTTAGATATCCTAAAGTGCCTAAATGGACATTTACTTCTTTAGCAAATGGTGAGCCTGTTTTTAATCAATCACAACCTGATTATCAAGACTTTGAAATAGGAATGCAAAATGAAACTTCATTAGTTGTTAAGATACTTCAATATTGTGGTATATCAATTAGAGAAACATTAGTTGCTCAGTTTGGAAAGCAAGAAGAGATGGAGAACAATGCACAAATACCATAATATATAAAACATGGCGTATATATCACAGTATGAATATTATGAGAATAATGGAAACAATCCCGAGGACTTAAATTGGGGTTCGTACCAATATGTTAGTTTAGCTGATATAGTAACTAACTTTCTTTTAATGTACTCAGGTAATCATTCTTTAGTAAACAACGAAGAAAGATACAAGATATTGTTTCATGCAAAACGCGCAGTCCAAGAACTAAACTATGACGCATTTAAAGAAATAAAAATATTAGAATTAAATGTTCCCGCTCAATTACGATATATCTTACCTTCTGACTATGTTAATTGGGTAAGAATATCTGTATATGAAAATGGTGTACTAAGGCCACTAAGCGAAAATATTCAAACACTTTCATCAAAAGCATATCTTCAAGATAATCTTTCAAACATATTATTTGACCAAAATGGCAATGCCCTTTCTCCTCAATATTCTAACATAGATTTTGATAGAATTACAGGAACAAAGAAGTCAATATACTTAAACCAAGCAAGCCAATTTAATGGGCAGGCAGGATATAATGTAGATGGGTATTGGTATTTTGATTATGCTATTGGTGCAAGATTTGGTTTAAATACAGAAACGGCAAATGCTAATCCTACATTTTCAATAGATAAAAAATCAGGGGTTATTAATTTTGACTCAGGAATGTCTGAGAGATTATGTATTCTTGAATATGTTTCTGATGGAATGGAGAATGGCGATAATTCTTTAATTACTGTAAATAAATTATTTGAAGCATATGTCTATGCTTTTGTAAAATATGAGATTTTAAATTCTAAATTTGGCGTTCAAGAGTATATTGTTCAAAGAGCCAAAAAGGATAAGCAGGCATTATTAAGAAATGCAAAAATAAGAATAAGCAATATTCATCCCGGTAGACTTTTAATGAATTTAAGGGGATTAGATAAAATATTAAAATAATATGCCAAAGTTTACTAGAAATTTTACTGCAGGTAAGATGAACAAAACTTTTGATGAGAGAGTTGTTCCTAATGGCGAGTATATTGATGCGATGAATGTCAGAATGGGTTCGACAGAAAATTCTGAATTTGGAGTTATTGAAAACACAAAAGGAAATTTTTCACTTACAACTTTAAAATTTCAAAATACATTATTAAGTGTAGATGCTAGATGCATCGGAGCATATGAGGATGGCTCAATAGAAACTATTTATTGGTTTGTACATGACCCTAGTTTTCCATTAGGTGCTACAGGGAAGCTTGACTTAATTGTTTCATTTAATACAACCTCATTATCTTTAACGTATCATGTTATTACCATAAATAATGGTGGTGGTGTAGATACAACATTAAACTTTAATCCTGAGTATTTAATTACAGGGGTAAATAAAATAGAAAACTTATTATTTTTTACAGACAACTATAATGCTCCAAGGTTAATAAATATAACTAGCAGTTATGCTATACCTTCAGGGCTTATTGATGCGGGAGGCCCTACAGGGCAAGCGCTACTTGAAGAATCATTGCTTGTAATTAAAAGGCCTCCTGTAGAATCTCCAACTGTAGAATTATTAAATGCTACGGGAGAACAGAATTTTTTAGAAGAGAGGTTTATATCATTTGCTTATAGATATTTATATGCAGATGGTCAATACTCAGCTACATCTCAATGGTCTGACATTGCTTTTTCACCAAATGGTTTTGAGTTAACTATTGAGGCATATTTAAATGAGGGAATGATAAATGCATTTAATGCTTGTGAGGTAACTTATTATACAGGAAACTCTCTTGTTTTAGGAATAGACTTATTATTTAAGCAATCTGAAAGCAATATAATAAAAATAATTGAAAAACAAAATAAAGCGGATTTAGGTATTGCAAATAATACATATAAAACTTTTACATTTGATAATAGCAAAATCTTTACTGTTTTACCTGAAGCTGAATTATTAAGGCTATATGATAATGTCCCAAGGTTTGCTCAAGCCCAAACGCTTATGGGCAATAGATTGATGTATGGAAATTACATTGAAGGGTATGACTTAGTGTCTGCTAATGGACAACCACTTCAGCTTACATATCAAGCAAATTTACTTGAAGAAAAAGTATCGTCAGAAATCTTACCTACAAGCTTTCTAGAAGGCACTTATGCTATAGATTTTCTTAATACTGTACCTCTTTCTGTTTTAAGAATAGATTTTTCTTCTTTAGCTCTGCCAACTTATGCGTCAAATTTAATAGCAGGAGCTACAATACAAGTTCAATTAACATTTACACATGCTCTTTATACAGGAAGTGGAACACCTTCATCACAAACAGGAAATACAGATATTTCATTAACATTTACTCTTGCTTCAAGTTATGCAAGTCCATTTGCTTTATCTCAAAGTGTTGAATTTCAAGAATGGGTAGGGACAGTTGGAAATATACTTCCTGTATATAGTCCAATTCCTTTAACTCCTACTTCTTGTGATGGAGGTACACTTACGGATAAATTTAATTGTGCTATACCTTCAACTCAAGGTGGTGGATGGGCAGCAAGAGCTTCAGGAGTTAATAATTTAAATGAACCTATATTAAATTTTCTTAATACAGGACCTTATATTGACTTGCAATTAGTTGCAATGCAATATGAAGATACAGCTAATCCCTTAACTTATGCGTATGAATATTATAGTATAATAAGTAGTGTTGTTATATTTAATAAACTTGGAAATGCAAGAAGTTTACATAGCAATAGAGGATATGAGATAGGAATTGTTTATATGGATGATTTTTTGCGTTCATCAACAGCCCTTGTAAGCCCTGAAAATGCGGTTTATACCCCTTGCTCATCATCATCAAATCAAAACTCAATAGAGGTTGAGATACCTGTGTCACAGATTGCTCCATATTGGGCAACGAGATATAAGTTTGTAATAAAACCTGACCAAGAAGGATATCAAACAATATACTCAACTCTTGTAGTTCAAGATGGAGAGCTTTTTTGGTTTTTACTTGAAGGTGAAAATATGCAAAAAGTTGAGGTTGGAGATAGGCTTATTGTAAAAAAAGATTCAAGTGGTCCAACTCAAAGTTGTAAATATACAACTGTTTTAGAAAAAATAGCAAAACAAGTAACAGGAGCTTTTACTATTGCAGGAGTTTATATGCGTTTGGAAGCAAGTAATTTTAGCACTGAAGTTAGTCCTATTCCAATTTATACTGCCTATAATACAGCATTTAGTGTAACTAATATTAGTTTGTCTGACCCTGATTTTCCTGTTCCTCCTGCATTAGCATATACAGACCTTGATGTGCCTATTGGTTCTATAATAAAAATTATGCTATATACTTCTAGACCAAAATATTTTGGTTGTACCAAAAGAGAAGCTAATGCAAGTCAAACTTATGCTTCTTTTACTGCTCTTCAAAGTTATACTAGTGTAGAAACTTGGTTTTTAGGAAATCTATCGGCTATTATGGCAACTTTAACATCATTAACAGCAGGTGGTGGAATGAGTTGTTCATGGTATGGTGTTCAGAATTTAAGTAATGCTGCAATGAATACTCTTGTGACTAATCAAGTTTGGTCAGATGATATAAGATTATATATGAATCGCGAACCTAATAATAGACTAACTTTTTGGATGTCGGGTACAGAAGCTTGTTCCGGAGATTTAGGTTCTGATACACAATTAGGATTTTCATTACAAAGAAGTACGGTAGAGCCTGACTTTATATTTGAAACGCTTCCAATAGATGCTTTACCCGATGTGTTTTTTGAAAACAATTTATCTTTTACAATAACGCCAAATGGTGAACATAATGGAAATGTGCAAAATCAAAACTTTGCTTTAAATCAACCTGCAATTGTAAATACAGGATTTTTTAATTGTTTTTCTTTTGGCAATGGAGTTGAAAGTTATAAGGTTAGAGATTCAATAGTAGGAAGAGAATTTAATCTTGGAGAAAGAGTAACATCTGTTTCTGCTCAAGATTATAGAGAAGCACATAGATTTTCAGATATAACATATAGTGGTATATATAATACCGAGTCTAACTTAAATAAATTAAATGAGTTTAATTTAGGACTTTTAAATTATAAATATTTAGAGTCTTCTTTTGGATATATATATGTTTTAGATGGTAGGGAAACAGATGTACTATGTCTTCAAGAAGATAAGATATCATATGTGTTAGCAGGAAAGAATTTGTTGTCAGACGCAGGTGCAGGTAGAGCATTGACTGCAGTTCCTGAAGTATTAGGAACTCAAATTGCAAGAACTGAAAAATACGGAATAAGCCATAACCCTGAAAGTTATGTTCAATGGGGTGCTGATAGATATTTTACTGATACAAAGAAAGGCGCTGTAATTCATATTCAAGGAAATTCAATGCAAAGCGACCAACTCCAAGTAATATCTGAATTGGGAATGAGAACTTGGTTTAGAGATGAATTCATTGATGCTCAAACTACACAGAAACTTGGTGGGTATGACCCATACATGAATGAATATGTATTGACAAGTAATGACATACAAGTGCCAAGTCTTGCAGAATGTATTGCATGTGGTCAAATAAATGCATTTAGCATAGACAACACTGATAACCCTGAAAGAATAATACGTTATTGCTTAAAATTAGATCCATGTATGGGAGATGGAGATATTTTATTAGAAACATATGATATAATAGAAGGCGGAATTACTTTAGATGTTACTTATGATGGAACTACAACTTCATCAGGTTTTATTACATCTTCAAATCAAATTATACTTATTCCTTATGTAGTAAATAACCCTATTGTATTTGAATTACAAATTGTTATAACAATTCCTGCAGGTGCAAATCTTGCTTTTGATGTTAACAATGAATGTAATCAATTAGAATTATGTAATCCAATAAGCATAGTTCAAGTAGTAATTACTGATTCTAATGATGCGGGAATGTTTATACATAATCAATACAATTATTCTGACCCTTCAATACCATATTTATCACCATTGCAAAGCAATCAAGTTACTTTTGCTTTTCAAAGCCCTACTAATTATAATCCTATTGTATCATATTATAACATTACGTCAGGATTTCAAGGTCAAGGAAGTTTTCCATATCCCGGAGCAGATATGAATCTATATACAAATAAAATTGGATTTGATAATTTTGATGTTGCAGCGCCTCCTAATAGATTCTTATACCATACAAGTCAAACATTGTATCAAAATAATCAGGTAGATATTACAACACTTTTGGCTGCCGCTACAGATATAACTCCACTTACAAACACTTTAAACCAATGGAAGGGGACTTTTTCTACTCCTTTTTTATCTAATTACTTATATTTAATTTGGGATTTAAGAAGTACAGCAATAGAGTTATGTTTTAGTGCAGAAGATTGTACGGCTGCTTGTATAGAATGCCAAGAAGGAGGACCTGAATATACTTTTTATTTAGATACTTTAAGTTTTGCTACAGCAACGTATATATATATGGATGAAGCTATGACAATACCCGCAATGACAGGGTTTTATTCTGACGGTATTATTTGCCAATATTGGCATGAAATAGTTCCCGGATTTTGGGTTTTTGATGGAATAGCATTTTGTGGTAGTTAGATATGAGCTTTAAAACACTTACATATAGCCCTGCAGTTCAAGGATGGCCTTCATTCTACTCTTACAATCCTGATTGGATGATAGGAATGAATAACTATTTCTATTCTTTTAAGGGCGGGAATTTATATAGACATAGTTCAAACAATTTAAGAAATACATTTTACCAACAATGGTGTCAACAAAATATTCCTGAATTAGATCCTTTTTCTCCAACAACACTTAAAAGTGTTATAAATGATTTGCCTCTTGAGAACAAATTATTTAAGACAATGGACTTAGTGGGAGATGCTCCTTGGGCCGCAACAATGACAACAGACTTACAATATACAGGATTTATAGACCAAAATTGGTTTGATAAAAAAGAATCAACTTGGTTTGCGTTTGTAAGGAATAGTGGAACTACTCCAATGTCTGCACCTGAATATCCATTAAGGAGTGTTAATGGAATAGGAAACAGTACAAGTGTTGTCATTGGTGTAGGTATAGCAACAATTAACTTTTCAATAAATCCTCTTATTGCTATAGGAACTATAATAAGCATTGGAGATATTGTTTATTTTTCAGCATCTGCAACAGGAGCAGGTATTGTAACAAGTGTTGTTCAAAACTATGCTGCAGGACTTAACTATATTGTTATAGATACTACACCTGTTTGGGCTATTGTTATACCTACACAAACAGAATACTTTTTGTTTAGCAAAAACTCTGTTGCAGAATCTCACGGAGTATTGGGTCATTATTGTTTATTTGAATTATCAAATAACTATGCTACTAAGGTAGAATTATTTGCTACTGAAAGCGAGTTAATGAAAAGTTTCCCTTAATTTTTTATATCTTTGTAGTTAAATGGACTTTAACATTAGACCACTTAATAGCAATGATTACGACAACATTCTTCTTGGATGGTGGGAGGATTGGGGATGGGTAGCTCCTCCAAAAGATTTCTTACCTCAAAATGGAGAAGGTGGTATCATCATTTTAGATGGCGATGTTCCTATTTGTGCGGGATTTTTATATGCGTCAAACTCAAATCTTTGTTGGGTTGATTGGATTATTTCAAATAAACAATATAGAAAAAAACCACACAGGACAGAGGCGATAAGGTCATTGTTAAAAAATTTAACAACGATGGCTACTAACTTAGGGTTTAAATATTCATATGCACTTATAAAACATAGACCACTCATTGAGAAGTATGAAGAGCTTGGATATGTTAAGGGTGATAATTACCAAGTAGAAATGATAAAAAAATTATAATATGGCAGCATTAACATCAATAGCGGCAGGAATAGGTATAGCATCATCTTTAGGTGGCGCTGCAATGTCTTTTTCTCAAGCAAACAAACAAAAAAAACTTCAAAAAGAAGCAGAGGCAGAGGCTGATAAGATGATGGCATCAGCTCGTGCAAGACTTGACGTAAACTACATGGATGCGTTGTCTATTCAAAAAGAACCTTACGAACTACAAAGAGAAGCAATGATTTCTCAGGGTGCCCAAACTATAGATGCTGCACAAGAATCTGAAAGAGGAGCGGCAGCAGGGGCAGGTAGAGTCCAAATGGCTCAGAATGAAGCGCAAGGAGCTATAAGAACAGATATGGGCAAGGAACTTACTGAGATTGAAAGATTAAAAGTTGCTGAAGAGTCTAGACTAAGAGACTTACAAACACAGTTAGATTTAGGTGAAGTTGAAGGTGCGCAAATGGCAGCAAGAAATGCTCAAGAAATGGCAGCTCAAGCAACAACACAAGGATGGGAAGGAGTTACAAGTATGGCAACACAGGCTGCTAATATGATTCCTTTGTATGGGACTAAAAAAGATACAGGTTATACAGTAAATAATGGAAATAATGCTACTTCTACTTTAACAAGTCAAATGACTCCTATTTCAGGAAAACCTACTGTAGGTATTTTTCCAAATCCTGCTCTTCAAAGTCCTGCTCAAGCACCAACAACAACACCGAATTGGCTTCAATGGCCCTATACTCCTCAATAAAAATAATATATGGCAACATTTTATAAATACCAAGAACGTGACCTTGACAGCCAAGTAAATTATGCTGACGTTGGTCTTGGTATATCAAATTTAATTACGGACCAACTTGCTACAAGAAAGGCAAAGAAGGAAGCGTATGACGACCAAGTAAGGGAATACGAGAAGTATATAAAACAGTTCCCGGAAGGTGGAGACGTAGGTGTTAATAGTTGGACTTCTGCATATTCAACAGACATGACACAAAAAACTCTTGAGCAGTATAGAGCATTTAAAAATGGGCAGGTTTCGGAAAGGGAGCACGTTGAGTTCATGGCAAATGTGAAAAATAGTACTGAGTCAATGTTTAATGTTTCTCAGGTATTTCAAGATGCATATGCATTGAAAATAGAAAGAATGAACTCCGCTGACCCCAACAAGAGGTCACAAGGCTTAGAGCCGTGGCTAATGGAGCAAAATGAAAATTATTTAAACTATGCGGACACTAAGCCTATTATTGACAAGTATGGTCAAGTACAGCTTACGCGAAAAGATAATAGTGGAAATGTTGAGTATTTAACTCCCGAACAGTTAAATAATAGAAGCAAGGCTCAATACAACTACTTCAATTCAGACGCTGAATTAACAAGAATGGAAGCGGGACTTGGTGAGGAAATGATTCAAACTTTAAAAGCTGCAACTGTAGGTAAAGTAGGTAGTGTACAAGACATACAAGACAAAGCAGTAAAAGCAGGTTTTGTTAAAGCCGTTGATGACTACATTAACTCTTTGGATGCCCCAATTAACATATCTTCTGTTTTAACGAATGACATTGGGGGCGCTTATATGAATAATTTTACTTATTCTATAGACGAAGCTAATGCAGATCCAAATAAAATATTATTGAAAGTACCTAAGGGCAGGGAGGGAAATCCTGAGCCTGACTTTGCATCTACAGAAAATGGAAAGAAGCAAGAAATTGCTGCTAAAGAATGGTTAAAACGACAACTTATAGAAAAAATAGATAGAAAAATAGGAGTGGAACAAACAAGTGCGGTAGGTTATAGGTCATCAAGTGGTAGTAGCGGAGGCGGTGATAAAGTAGACCCTATAGGACTCACCCTTTGGGACCAATTACGTTGGGGTACTGTTGAAGAAAAAAATCAAGCAGCACAGTCATTGGTTCAAATGAAGTTTGATGATCAGCTTATGGCAATTGACTTCACTAAGGAGGGTAATGTTATATTAAAGTACAATCCTGAATCAGGTATCGCAGACAATACAATAACATTAAAAGATAAGACTCCACTAGAATGGGCGCAACTAGGCGTTGAGACACATGGAATTAAGGACATGAATAAAGTTGCAGAAATAGCAGGAACAAGCTTTAATAGGCCTTATAAATCAATTGGTATATGGAAAAAAAAGAATGGTAAAATGGTACTAACAAATCCTGACGATTTTACTAAGGCAGGACATTCAAGAAATTAAAATTAAACAACAAAAAAATGCGTAATAATTCAAAAAAAATAATTACAAGAGATAGTTGGGGTAGACCGGAGGGGGATGAATGGTTTGGTTTTGACCCTGAACGAAAAACATATACCGAAAAACATTTTACATACGAAGACAAAGAGGCTAGATATAAAAAAAAAAATGACGAATGGTTTGTAAGTAATGAAAATACAAATGGATTTGTCCCACTAAAAGACCCAAAGGGAAATAGAGCTAAGGAGCTAGAGAGGAATGCCAAGGAAGTCAAAAGAATGTCATCCTTTGAAGCATCTGAAAAGGAATCCGCTGAAGAGATAGCTAAGACAAGGGACTTTAGAAATGTAGTTGAAAAAGGCTCTGAGATATTTACAGGATTTCCCGGCAAAGAAAAAAATCAATACGAGTTTCGAAATGGGAATTGGTATGAACCAAATCCTGAAGTAGAAAAAGCAATCAAAAGGGCCGAGGAGGACTACTTACCAATATCTAGAATTGGTGGCGGAACAATGACATCCCCCACAGGTATAGGTGAAGACTTTTCAAGTGAAGCAAAGTCAAAAAGATCTTTAGATGCAATTAAAGACATTCCAAAGACAAGAGTTATTAAAGACGATGATCGAGTAAGGGCATTAAACAAACAGTTCGGTAAGAATGCGTCCTTAGATGAAGACTACGAGACGTTTAGTGACTATAGTCCTGAAAAAAGCAATAATAAATATAGAATAAAAGACGGCTCTTGGGAACGATGGGTGTATGGAGCAGATGAATGGTCGTCAATAGAAAATGAAGGCTCTATAGGAGCCCTAAATAGACGATACGGCAAGAACGTTGAGGTCCCTAAAAAAGTAAAGATAGAAGAGGCAAGGGATATATCTCCATTTCTAAAAATAAACAAAAAATATTTATCACAGACTGAGGAGTCTGCAATAAAGAAGTTATATAAAGACTTTAATAACTTAGGATTTGAGTTTGAGCAGGAAGGAATGTTTACCGACTATATAAAAGTAATTCCAAAAAATTCGGACGTAGCACCCATGACGTTTTCATTTGATGATCCAAAAGGGTTAGATGCTGCAAGGCTCAGACAATATTTACAAAGTAATGCAGAATATGACAGCAACAATAGTGTTGTAAATGAAATTAGAAGTAATGTTCGTACCAATGCATTCAACAAAGCAATTGGCGAAGATGGAGAAGTAATTGAGGGGTCTAGGGCTGACAAAGTTGGGGTATCTAAATTTATTGACCACAACAACAAGTACTATGAATCTAAGGAATACAAAGATAATTTTAAGAAATTAAACTTTGTAGAACAAAAAGAGGAAATAGAGAGGCGACAAATGGAAAACAAGCCCATTGAAAACAAAGATATTTTGCCGTATGGAGACTTTGCCGTATGGATTGGCCTCGTTGATAAATACCAAGGGACACCGGAAGACCTTAAAAAATTAAAAGAATCAGAAAAAAAATTATACAACAGTGAGGAGTATAAAGTTATTTATGCAAACAAAAGAGATGAATACATAAAAGAAAAAAAGAAAAACAATGAAAAACTTTTGGATGCATATGAAATTGCACTAGATAGTCGTGACCCGAAGAAAATAAAAGAAGCAAAAGAAAAGATTGAGGCAGGAACTTTTGTGGCTACTATTGGTAAGAACATTAACTATGTAAGTAAACAGCAGCAAGACTATAGTGACGAGATTAAAAACCTTACTAAATCTTATGAAAAAAATCAAGATGATTATAGGAATAGAAAAATAAGTGCTGAGGTATACCAAGACAGGTATGAATCTTTAGAATCAAAAAGAGACCAATTAAAAGTTGTTGCAAAAGAAATTGATATCGACCAAAAAAGAACAAAAAGACTTACAGGAGAGTATATCACTGAAAAGGCTAAGTACGGCGGATTTTGGGGTAACCTTGTAAATGAATTTATTGTATCAGCCGACAAAGTAGCAGAACTTGGAGTTAAACTAGACCCCGCAGAAAAAGCTAAGACATCAAAGGAGTCTCAAATAATCACCCCTGAAGAAATGAAGTACTACAAGTCTGATGCTTTAAGGAAGGGAGGTTTTACTGAAGAGGAAATAAAAAATATAAAAATTAATCAAGTAAAGCTAAAAAGTATTCAACAGAATGAAAGAATGCTTATAGAGGCATTTGGTTCTGACTTAACAACTGAAGAATCAAAACAAAATTTAGGATTTTTTCAACAAGCACTAATTGGTGTAGCCGGATCATTGCCTGCAATGCTTACGAGGGCTATACCTGTTGTTGGTCAGGCGGCTGCTTTTGTGTCTTTAGCTGACTTGTCTATGTCTCAGATTGAAAAAGAGATGCTTACTGACCCTGACTTTCAAACCACTACTGCATTTGACAGGGCCAAAGTTTCTTTGCCGTATGGTATTGTCATGGGAGCACTTGAAAACTTTGGTCTTAATAGACTAACTAAAGGGCAGTCTTATTTACTAGGCAAAGGCATTTTAGGTAACATAGCAAAAACTTTACCTGCCGGTGCAACTAGAGAAGTACTTGAAAATATAGCAAACAAAGAGGTAAAGAATTTAATTGGGAAAGGAGTTTTAAAAGTTGTTGCGGGAACGTTAGCAGAAGGTGAAACGGGAGCAATCCAAACATTATTTGCTGACATTGGAATAAAAAAGGCATATAATTACTTAAGGGCTGCTTACAACACAGAAGAAGACTTAAAAAAATTAACAGGTGGTGAGGCATTTTCTACCCCTAAAACCTTAATGGAAGGCTTATCGGCGGTTGGTGAAGGAGCAATAGCAGAAGCAATCGGTGGTTTCGCGATGTCTACAGTGATAGTGAACTCTCAACTATTAATAAATGGGAATCTGTCGCTATATAACAAAGAAGACTTGAATTTTCTTGAGGACTTTACTTCTGACGAACAATTTAAAAAAATTATTGTAGCAGACTTAAAAAATAAAATGATACAGGGCACCATGACAAAGTCACAGGCCGAGTCAGCATTAAATGACATTGACTTAGTGGCAGGTGTTTTTAATTCAATAGATGAGAATCTACCTGAAAGTGCAAAGATGGAGGCCTTTAATTTAATAAATAAAAGAAATAGACTAGAGAAATCAATTGAAGGCAAAGATGAGTCGTTAAGTAAAAGTATAAAAGAAGAAATAAAAGAAATTAATGACAAGCTGACGAAACTACCTTTAAAAGTCCAAGGATTTAATGGCATAGAAAGGTTAAAGGTATTAGAGAAGGCGCTGAAAAGAAAAAGAAAAGATAAAGACATAATAATTGTAGAAGGCAAAAAAATTTCAAGGACAGAGGCTGAAACAGAATACAAAGACTTAGATGAAAAAATACAGTCTATTATTTCAGAATTTAATGCACCTGTGGTTGAAACAGCAGACACTAAAGTTGATATAGAACTTAACCAAATAAACCAAAAACAAAAAGATGCCATTCAAGAGCAAGCAGCAGGTGAAGTACCTGTACAGCCAACAACCGAAGTTGGCGAAGAAGTGGTCCAAGGAGAACCCACAGCAGAACCTCAAGTCCTTACCGAAGAAGGTAAAGCCGAAGAAGAAGTAACTCCTTCTGAGACTACAAAACAGATGACTAGTAATGACTATAAAGTCATTTCTAAAAAAGTATTAGATGACAAAGAATTAAATACTGTTAGAGCTTCATTAAGAGCCTCGTCTCCTGATTCTTTTTCGTTAGAGATTTTAGATGCTATAGCTAAGAAAGAAAGCATAGACACAGGTAATGATGAATTAAACCAACAGATTGATGATGCCATAGAAAATGGACTATCAATAGGGACAATAGCTAATTTAATATTAGAAGATGATGTCATTACAGAAGGTAAAGGAATTGATTCAAAAAGAAAAGCTATTGACTACGCTTTAAATATAGGAGGTAAAGGAACTATATTGAAATCAGGTCAACAAGCCATTACCGAAGAAGGTAAAGCCGAAGAAAAAGTAACTGCCTACAGAGCTGAAGAACAAGCTGAACTCCTTAAGGCCATACCTAAAATAGAAAGCTATAAAGTAAATGGCAAGATAGATAAAACTAAAATGCCGAAAACCGTATTGGCTAAGTACAATAAGATATACAACAAGTATGATGCGCTAATCAGTCCTCTATTAGAGCCTGTGGTTAAAGTGAAAACTCCTTCTAATAAAAAACAAGGCGATGTTCAAGAGGTGTCTAAAACCGAGAAAGCCGCCTTCAATGAGGGTGTTGAGTCAGTTCGGCAAGCTGCTCAAGAATACAAAGACAAAATTACTGCAAAAATAAAAGAAAAGCAGAAAAATTATCAACCTGAAAGAGGAAATACTTCTCAACCTAAGCTTTTTGAAAGAGTATCAAAAATGATTGCTAATGCTTATCAGTCTATTAAAAATGAACCTACAAAGCAAGAGGTTAAGGTGGCTTATGATGCTTTTGTTTCTGAAACAAAAAAGCAATATGAGTTTATAGTAGCCAAGGGATTGAAAGTAATAAGACATCAAGAAGCAGGAGAGCCTTATTCTAATTCAAAAGAGATGTTGCAAGACATAAGAGAAAACAATACTCTTAGGTTCCTTCCTAACGAAGTAGCATTTGGTCAAGGCGATGTTGATGTATCTGACAATATTGGACTGCAGTCAAGTGGCATAAAATTAGAGGATGGTTACGAACTAACAAACTCTGAAATGTTTAGAGTAGTTCATGACTATTTTGGACATGGTATATTAGGAAATCAATTTGGCGCTATAGGAGAAGAAAATGCCACTCTCCAACACCTTGACTTATATAGTGATGTAGCTGCGCCTGCTGTTATTTTTCAGACAAGAGGACAGAACTCTTGGGTTAATTTCAGTGGAGTAAATGCAGAGGCAAATCAGTTAAGAAAGGAAGCAAGAGAACTTAAAAAACAAGGCAAATTAGAGGAGGCAAACATACTTTTGGAAAAGGCAGAAAAAATGTTTAAATTTGCAGAACCTAAGATAGCTATATTTCCAACAAAATTTAATTTCAGAAGATATGAAACAGCAAGAAGAATCAGTGAGCAAGAAGATATTAACTCAAGACCAAATAGAGGAGTTGATGACTTACCCAAATTATTGGAGAGGTACTCTAAGAGAAGCAGCGGAACGAGGGGAGTCAATAAAAGAAACGTACGAGGAACTAAAAGAATTGGATTACTTGACTTAAACGTAGTCGCTGAATATACTTTAGACAATGCAATAAGCGAAGGTATATTAAAAGCATTCCCTAACTTCAAAGGTGTTCAAAAAATATATGAGATAACCGATGGGAATGCTTATAGAGAAATGATGGTAGAGTCTCTTAAAGACAATCCATTTTCCGCATCTGTTACTGTTCATACCGGAGAAAAATTTAACGGAATGAGAATGTTCGTAACTGAAGATGGCTCAACAGGAATAACACTTACTAAAGAAGGTTTCTTGGGAGGCGGATTCTCTAATCCAAATGCAAAAAGACCTCAAAATTTAGCTCAACTTATGGTAATTGGTATCAAAGAAGGAGCAACTACTGCAGAGGCTTTTGATACCATTCTTCCTGACTATTATTCTAACTTTGGATTTAAAGCTGTTTCAAGAACAGCCTTTAATGAACAGTATAAACCAATGATAGAAAATGGTGATGCTGTAAAAGATTGGGACTTTGAAACATACAAAAAATTCAATAACGGAAGACCCGATGTAGTATTCTTTATTTACGATGGCGGAAATAGAAACACAATCGAGGAAAGGTTAGGTCTATTTGATTTATACAAAAACTACGAAAAAGAAAACACTGAATCTTTCGACAAAGACAGCTACGAAAAAGCTGAAGAAGTGATGAACCAACAAGCTGTAAAAAGGCTTGAGTTTGAATTGGACATCAATGAATCAGAAGCACCTGTAGCCACTGACCAAGGGGTTTCCATAAAAAACAAGTCTGCTATTGACAACATAAAAACAAAAACAACAGACAAAGAAAGAATCAAAGTCATTGAAGCCGCTCAGAGGGCTATTAAGACACTACAGTCTGTACTTCCAAACTTTGACATTGTGGTACATGAGAATGACGATAGTTATGCTTCTTATATGCGTTCAATCAATGCATCTACCGATTCTGCAGGTAGTTTTTCTTATGCTCAAAGACCGGATGGTTCATACTTTGGTGTTATTAATATTAACCTAAACAAAGCAAATGCGAGGACTGTTGCGCATGAGGTAGCCCATGGTGTCATGTTAAAAGCATTTGGAGACAATCCTGCGCTATTTAAAAGATTCAGGGATAGGATTGCATCAATTTTAACGGAAAGCTCTAACAAGGCCCTTATGGACTTTGCTAATCAATATGTAGACAAGGAGACAGGTAAGTTGTTAGACGTTACATACGAGGAGTACCTTGCTGAGTTAACAGGAGCGTTGGCTGCCGAAGAAGGAAAGTTATCAGCAACTACATTGCAGAAGATTGCAACACTAATCAATTCAATAGTTTCCAAGATAACCAACGGTATGCTTAAACCCTTTGAGGACGTCAAGGATACCAAACAAGTCGTTGATTTCTTTAAAAATATATCAGAATCAATTCGTAAGGGAGAGGCTATTAATCCATCTGATATTGCTGCGATACAAGAAGGGTTATCTGTTCCTATTGGTAGTCCAACTAATATAATAAATAAGCCTCAGAAAGCTACTCCACTAAAATTTCCTAAAACTCCACTGCCATTATCATTTGTTACTGAAGCAGATAAGATTGATATCAATGCTTTAATCAAAGAGATTGTAGAGAAGAAGCAAAAGGTTTGGTTTTGGATGGCTGACCAATTAGGTCGTGGTAACTACTACGATGCTGTTATTGGCAATGAACATTACTTAGATGCGGGACCTAGCTTTGCTTTAGATCCTAAGAATAGAGATAAAAATATTTTATGGGCAAGTGGTTTAAGAGAAGCTACACTAGCTGAAAAAGTAAGTGAGGCTGATTATATATTCTTCATCAGTGGATCACCTGAAGTAGCAAAGTTATTTAATAGAAGAGTATTGGATTTAATTGCAAGCAGAATCAACAAGACATCTGATTTCAATTCTTTCAAAGAAGCTATAAACAACTTTAATAAAAAAACAGATGAATTGAATACTATTAAAAATATATTATCTCAATTTAATTCATTTGAAGAACTTGCTTCAAATAAAAGTTCTAAAAGAAAAGAATTTTTATTAGCTATAAATAAAATAAGTAAATTAAAAACAGCTCCTGAAGGTTCATTGAAAGAGTTATTAGGTTCATTTGATGTATTCATAGACTACAATGAATTGAGAGATGGTTTTTACAGAGAGAACAATTTTACTCAAAATGATATTATGCTTGTTGGTAAGCCAACAGGATTAGGTGGTACTGCTCCGCATTCAACATACGAGACTGCTATTCTTGGTGAAGTAGTTGGTATTCCTGACATAAAGATTAATGCTTGGGAATTAATGCCTCAATCATTAAAGAACCAATATAGAGAATATATTGGCATTTCAGCTCAAGCTAAAGTAATAGCTGCCGAACAAGGTAAAGTTAGAACAGGAACAGAAAAAGGATTTAAAGATGCTAAACCAAAAATAAAATCCAAGTCACAACTTGCTAGTGATGGCAAGGGAGAAACTGAAGCAAAAAAGATTACAGAGTTAAATAAAAAGAGAGACTCAGCTCAAAAAAATACAATAGGTAAAACCCCAAAACTTGGAGACATTACAAGTGACCTAGGCCCACTACTAAAGCAGGTATTAAATATCAATGCAAAATTAATACCGGAAGATGTATTCGAAGACTATAGAAAAGTAATAGAAATGCTTTCAGGGAACAGAAGAATTTTAAGTCCTGAAAATAGAGCGGAAATAGAAAAAAAATTAAACAACATTATTAGAAGCATTGAGTTCAGCAATGACAAAGCTTCTGACTTAAAGGGTAGGTATGATGACTTTAAAGTAAACAATGAAGACTTAGACTACTCTGATTCAATAAAAAAAATGTTGGAGGATGGTATAATCAGCAAAGAGGAATTTGATTTTATGAAAAAATATAAGTCAAAGATAATCGAAGCGGAGGTCAAACAAAAGATGACTAAGGAAGAAGACGAGGATGAGAAAGAGGAGTTAATTGCTGAGATAAAAGACACTACGGTAACAACAGATGAATTTAAAGGAGACGAGTTTAGATTAGAAAGGGACTTCGTCAATAAATTTATAGAAACATTAAAAAATAGTGACCTTGAAAGTTTAAACAATAGCGACTTAAATGACTTAGTTAAGATAATTTACAATATAAACAATGGATTTGTAAATCATGCTACATCTCAAATGCTAATAAAATTAGAGTCAAATATTAAGGAGGCTACATTAGTGGAAGCTATTCCCGACAGCTACGGAGGTGTTGTTAGAAGAATACAGCAGTGGCTTAGAACGCTTGACGTAAACATAGCTAACATTAAATTAAGAATAAAGAATGACAAGTATGGTGTAGGTTCTAATTCTTTGTTTAACATAGACGAAATGTTTGGAGACTTCAAAACAAAGAGAATATTTAATTCTATATTTAATGAATCTGCAAAAGCTCAACAAACCTACCAATCTGAAATTAAAGATGTCCAAGGAAGGTTAATTGAAGCAGAAAATGCTGTCTTTAATTCATTTAAAAAAGATGGGAATGCTTTAATAAAGTCTCAAATGAAGTCGATGCTGTACATGATTCAACTAGAGTATGAGTCAAATGAAGGCAGTAAACAAACTAGACCTGCGCTTGCGGTCTTAGATGCTGTAATTGAATTCGCAAAAATAAAGGGCGTTACTGAAATGAGCAAACAAGACTTAAAGGTAATGCAGGACATTAAGAAAAATTTTGTTGTAAATGGTAAGATAGATATTGACAAGATTTTGTCATCTTTTAATAAGGCTGAAATTTCTGCATTAAAAGTGATGCAAAGTATAAACGAAGAGATGACAAAAAAAGCTACTTTTACGTCATATGTAATAAATGGAAGTCAACTTAAACCATTAAAAAATTATGTTCCCCAAATGGTCGCTCAAAAAACAAATCAAGAGACCATTGACGAACAAATAAACAGAATAAAAAGTAATATTAATCCGGGGACGGAGTCAAATAATTTAATAGAAAGAAATGACTTCAATGAAAAAAATGTATCCCCTGTTATTCTAAATCCTTACTTTGCTATTAACCAAAGTTCAAAGTCACTTCTTATCAACTACCACTTAGCAGACCCAATAAGAACTGCAAGAATGACTTTGAAAAAAGCAGAGCTAAACTTAAAAGAAAATAAAAAAGATTCAGAGGCAAGGGAAATGCTTGAGGTTATATCTCAGTCGTATGAGACAGCATTAAATGACCTACTATCTCAGAATTTCGGTCAAACAAATAAATTTATTGACGCACTAGCTAAGGTAGGGTACAGTGCAATGCTTGCAAGTGCCCCTAGGATGTTGTCTGAAGGAATTTCAAACACATTTTTTGTAATGACCAACAATCCTGTAGACTACAGTGTAGGGGTTTCAATGTATGGAAAATTGGCCTTTGGAGTAGATGGTAAAAAAGTTTTAACTAACTTAAATAGTAAGGTAACAGCAAGAAATTATTCAGAGGCAGGAGAAAATAGTGCTATGTTTGACTTGTCTGCCTTGACAAATAGGATTAGTAGGAAAGGAAAAATGGACACCATTATTGTAAACGGAGTGGTACAGGTGTACGACAATTTCCTAGGGCGTTATGTAAATCTTGTTTCATTGGTTGCAAATAATGTGGTGTCACAACCCGATAAGGTGATGATAAAACCTCTTTGGTTTGGATCTTTTGCTCGTAGATTTGAAAAAATAACAGGTGAGACGATTGACTTCAATAAGATTATAAACAACGACGAAGAGTACCTTAATAAATATAAGGATGCCCTTAGTAAATCAACTGATTGGGCTGACTCACAAGTAGTGCTTGCAGGGGCAAGTACTAATCCTTTTATGGGGGTCCTTAAAAATGTTTCTAGGGAAGATGATAACTTATATGAAACGGCTGTCAAAAATTTTAATCGATTCATGAACAAGTTCATGATCAACGAATACTTTACCATTAGAAAGGGTGTCTTCGCAATGATTGGAAAGGGAGACATTTCAAGGGAAGACGGACTACTTCTTTTGGCAGCAGCATCGCAAAGATTGTTTTTATATGGTATCCTAACTAGACTGTCTTCAGAAGTACTAGTCTTTGTGTTGAGGGGTACATTTAATAATTTTGCTGACATGGCGTTGGGTATTGACGATGACGATGAAGAAAAAGAAGTAGAAAAATTAAAATTAAAGTATGATAAGTTTGATGATAAAAAAGAAAGTTATAATAAGACGTTAGAGGAAATGATGCTCCGAAAAATAATCAATAAAAAAGAATTTGATTTAATGCAAAACAACAAGGACAATATACAAGGACTTGGGGAATTTTTATCTGAAAAACCACTAACAGAAAGAGTAATGCAGTCAGTGCTTGGTTCTGCAACAGGAATGATACTTGGAAGAAATTACGGTAATTTTACTAGAATGTGGCAAAATTATCTTGTAGAACAAGTAAATAAAAAATACGGAGATGATTTAGGAATTTGGGATGGTGAGTATGACCCATATAAAGACGCATTAGCATATAATCCTTTTGAGGGTAAAAAAATAGATGAGTCTACAGATCTACTTACTATAATATCAGGACCATATGCCCCCCACCTTAATTTTATGACAACACTATTAAAAGCATATAATAAAAGTGAACCAAAGGAAGAGAGGACTATACTTACAAGAAAAAAAGAAAGGTTAAGATACTTTATTGAAGGCTCAGGTATGTTAAACATGTTGCCATTTTATAAGGACTTTAGAAAGTCAGCAATGGACTACGTCTACAAAGAGGTAAAAGTTGAAAAACAACAAGAAGTAAATTTAAAAGAAAAGAAAATAGATATTTTAAAGAACATTGAAGCTGATAAAAATAATGCATACGAACCTGAAGACTTAAAGCATTGGATAAAATATGTAGAAGACGCTGACTACAAAAAAAAATATGACGACAAGGAAGAAAAAATTGTCGATGGAATACTAAAAGATTACGGATATAAAACCAAAACAGAATTTGAATACGAAGATATAAGAGGTTACAAAAAAGAATTTGGAAATTATTCCGACTACTCAAAAGAAAGAAAAGGTAAGTCTAAGATAGAAAACGAGTTGGACGATAGAATTGAGGCCTTTAAATATGGCGAGGAATATAATAAAAGTAGTAGAAGTGGCCGAAGTCGTTCAGTTTGGGGAAGAAAAAAACGCTCAAAATGGAGTAAATAAATCTAAAGCCTGACGTACTTTAAACATTTTTGTTTCTCGTAGTAGGCCATAATCTCCATGTCGTTGGTAGACTTTGCTCGTGGGGTTCTACCACTAAATTTTATTTGACCTACCAACTCATTTAGCTTGGCGTAAATTATGCCATCTTCACAAGCCCATATAAGGACAGGGTTTAATCTTTTGTCAGATAGCTTAATAAGTTTTCTTACAGCTATAGGAAGTGGGTAAGCCTTGTTCATTGTTCTTATCCTACCCTTTACCTCTGCGTAAGCTATTAGGTTCTTGTCTTTGTCAAAGACCTTGTAGTCAATGTCAAATTGGTCTAACTTTTGAAATGAGCCACCGAATATGTCTACAAATTTTTGAATGGCAACTTGTTCTCTTCTTAAATCTTCTTCTACTTCAAAAATCGTCATACTCTATTGATTTGAAAATTAATCTTAACTCTGTCATTAACACCCTTATTTCTGCCTTCGCATCTTCATAGTCTCTGTCGGACAGCGTTTCAAATAAAACAACCAAAGAGTCCTGTTGGATACCAATTAGGTATGCAATACGATTGACTCTTGCCTCTTCTATTTTTCTTTGCTCAGTCATTAGATACCATTGAACATCTGATTTATTTTTCTTTCAATAAACTCTTCTTTTCCAACGTGAGTTCTTTCGGCAACTAAGTTAATTATTTTTTTAATCCTATTGTACTTTTCTTGAACTTTTATTATTTCTCTTCTCTCAGATGTAAGCTGATTAACCAAAAGCTTTAACTCTACAACCTCATCTTTTAATTCATCGTACTTCATTTGAGGTAAAACCACATCTAAATTATCTATATAACAATTCTTACATTCTAAGTACTTATCACTTAATTCTATAGACTGTTTTATTAAGACAGACGCTTGATTAACGTAATAAACTATTGTAGAGTGGTCTTTATTTATCGCCTTGCCTATAGATTCAAATGTGTTTCCATCTTCTCTTAATATTTTTGAGAATATCATTCTTGCCTCAACATTATTTCTTTTGCGTGTTTTAATGTTAATGTTTGTTTCAAATACTTTTGATACTATTTCTTTTAATTTTTCCATCCTTTTAAAATTTCAGTTTTTAATCCGTGTTTATTTAATTCATTTATTCTGTACTCCTGTAACTTGCTTAACACTCCACTTTCTTTTTTTACTTCTATAAAGAAAGCATCGCTATTTTTGGGTAAGACAAGTAAGTCGGGTATGCCATTTTTATTGGTCTTCATAAGTTTTATTACATAGTAGCCTTGACCTTCAAGCTCCTTAATCTTTTTAGATTGTATCTGCTGTTCCGTCATAGCTCATCTTCTACGTCAGCATTCTTTATTGGTACGTCTAAGCCGTACATCAAGTCAAACATTGCAAAACTTCGAGCAGCATTTCTCTTACTGCCTTGTATTGTTTTAAACCACCATTCCCTAAATATTAAATACTTTTGGTGAGTGTATTCTCCATTTGCTATTTCATTCTGCTTGTCAATAGCAATCCTTATAAATTCATTCTTGTCTTTCATAGTAGTGTTTTTTTAAAATGGTTAATAGTGTAGTCCTTCTTTTTTATTACTGTTTTATATATATCGTTTTCAATCCCTCCCTTTGTAAATATCCAATAGACATCGTTGTCTAGTCTATCTTTTGTTGTCATCCTGTCCTTGCTCTGCCAATAGCTTGTAGCACTGAAGTCAATGTTGTAGTACACCAAGCAGTCGGCTTGTTTTAATGATATGCCCTCCCTGCCTGATACTATTTGTAGTGCTATATTCTTGTCTGTACTTTCAAAAACACTGAGGTCAGTTGTCAAGTTTTCTGCACCAAATACTTGACTTAATGCGTTGAGTTCTTCTTTGAACTTGTAGAATATACCAATCTTTGCGGTCGCAAATTGCGACTTGATAAACTCAGCCTTAGTCAGATCAAGCACCATAGAGTTACCACTTTCAAACTTTATAGTCCCGGAGTATAGTTGGTGTAGCTTCATCATTAACTTAACGGCAGTGTCTGCCAATATAACCTCCTCCTTACCTTCAACAACCAAGTCTTTCTTTAGCTTGTCTATTATTTTATAGGTCGAGTCTTTAAGTTCAACGTGCATAACGTGTTCCGATGTCTTGACCTTAAACCCTGCCTCCAATTGCGTGTAGTTAATTGTGTATGGTTTCATTTTATCAAGTATGGACTGCAGTCCTTTTGAGTAGTCCCTAATAAAAAGTCCGTTGATTTTTTTCTCCGTTATGTTTACATACATACTGCAAAATTTATAGAAGCTTGTGAACTCATTGAATGGGTTGTTTGGTATGCCATACACTTGGTGGTACATCTGCGAGTAACTCTCAGGAGTTGGTGTTCCCGAAAGTAAAATTACAAATGGATTGTATTTTTTTATTGTATCTCTCACTATCAAGGCTCGTTGTGAAGGCTTAGGAAAGGCGCCCATGCTATGTGCTTCATCTAAAATAATCAAGTCCCAACGTTGATCATCTTTTACAATATGTAGGCTCTCATAGTTTATAATACATATATTATAATTCGGTCCAAACAATGCGTAGTCGCTTTCAATTGAAGATATTGCCTTTTTCTTAGTTACGAACAACACATTGGTAGCGTTCACCTTTTCAGCTATCGCCAAACTTGTAAGGGTCTTACCTGTGCGAACCTCCATAGCAAGATATAAGAATTTATTTTGAAGTAACATTTCAGTTCCCTTTAGTATAATTTCTTTTTGGTAGTCCCTAAATGTAAGTTTCTGTTCTCTCATTGTTTCTATTCTATAGTAGTCAATACTCTCTGATATGTTTTTAATAACATCGTCATTGTTTTTATATTTATACACCTCTACGTCCACTGCGTTCTTACCCCTTCCAACTTTAGTCATAACTTTTTGCTCAACTATTGATTGAAGTAGTTCGCAGTGCTGCCACATCTTCCTGTTACTAAATCCTAACTTTCTCTCAATCATTAACGTCTTGCTTTCTTCTCATTACAAGCCATCTTCCTCGAGCATCTCTACCTTCTTCGGGTGGTACACCCTCCTTAAACATTGCAAAGGAATTTAACCACTTATAGAACTTCGTTCTGCTCATAGACATCCTTGAGCTTGGTCCATAGTCAGGATACTCTCTGACAAAGTTGTCGTACAGGTCGTTTTTATATAACTTAACTCCCGGCTCAAGAACAATCTCCCTGTCTTGGTCATCAATTAAGCCACACCATTCTATAAACTCGTGGCTTGTTTCTGCCGACAGTTGTCGTATCTTTAGGTTCACGAATTTTGATTTCACCAATCCTGTTACTAAGAAGTTTTGTAGGTTGTTTAACATATAGTTGTCAAACTCACACCAATCATCATCACTCCAATCTCCGAACATTAACTTTCCAAACTCATCCAATGGCGTATATGTTTTGGTGTAGTGCTGATGCAACTCCAACTCCCATTTTCTTCTTGCGAATGAATTACCTGCACCCTTTATAGCATAGTTAGTTGTTATAGCAATCTTTGGTGACTTACTGAATGGTATCTTTATAGCATCCTTGTTCTTCTTCTCTAGTGTCATGCCCTCTGTTACTACTGAGAACAATCTCTCAAAGTCAAAGTGTTTCTTTACATCATCGAAGCATAGTATCTGCGTGTCTGCTGACACCAACTGATAAGCAAATGATCGTTCAAAGGCAAAGGACTTGCCGTCTATTACTACAAGCTTCTTCATACAATTCAATGAGTTCATAAACAACCCCTTCCCTGTGCCTCCCTCAGGATTGTCGCTAATCACCTCATCGTTTAATATAATTGCCGGGCAGAATGATAGGTTCTTATATGCGTGTAGTAAAAATCCTATCGTACTCTCCATTGTTTTTATCCTATTCTCATCTTGGTTGCATATGTTCCTAATGAATACCCTGTAGTCAAAGTTTTCGCTTACTGAACATCTATTAAAGTTCCTGTTAATTATATGGTCTTTCCAAACATAGCCACCCAAGTCTAAGTAGTCAATCGTTATTATTTCACTTCCTGTGATCTTTACTGCACAATTCTTGTAATACAGGTATGCTGATGTTTTGGTGTCTTCTATAAAGTAGATGTCTATTGTAGACAGTAACGACAAGAACTCCTCCTTAAAGAACCTCGTGTTGTCTGCAAAGTAGTTGTAGATAGATATGTCCTCCAACTCCAACAACTGCATAAGTATAAAGTCCTTTATTTCTTTCTCAGACGTGTGGTCTATTAGGTTGTTGGTTACCTTCACGAACACATAACTCTTGCCTCCTTCCGGGCAGTACTTGTAGAACCCTGAGTCCTCTAAAAACTTCTTGAAGAGTATGTGTATTATCTTGATCACTCCCTTGTCGTTCTTAGACCAAAATACCTGCTGAGAGTTTTCTTCTTCAACTTTGTTTAACACTGAGTCTATTACACTTGAATCAAAACTTGAGTCCTGCAGTTGGCTCTTAATTTCATTCCTAGACACTCCTCTGCGTAGCTTCTCTTTTATTTGGCTTACACGCTCCTCGTCCTCGTAGTACTTCGTGCCAAAGCTCGATGTGTTACGATATGCAGAGTCTATTGTCATTGATATCTCTTGCACAGGGAAGTCATCCGTTGAGTATTGGTTTAGGATGTATGACGCAAGACTCTTGTTTATTCCAAACTCATTGAAAGCCATTGCAAGTATAAATGTGTTATGGTTTCGTTGTCCGTCTACCATTGGATACTTCTTACTCCACCACTTAACTAATATCTCCACAATCTTATTCTCATCCGTAATTGGTATCGTTGCGATGTCTCTGTGCTTAATAACTTCGTTGTATTGTGTTTCTTCAATCTTGTCCCACACCGAAGAGTTCTCGTTGATGTGAATTAAGGGGTCATAGGACTCGTAACAGACACGACTGATGTTCTTGCTTGTGTTGTCAAAGTAAGTGGAGTTAAAGTGCTTCTCAAGCGAATTAAAGTAGTTTATGTGGTTGTCTATTTCTTTTGGTATCTTGACCAATACTTTCAGTCCGTTGCCTGATGGAGATATAAATACTGAGAACACATATTTATTCTTTGTAAGCATTTCTTTATCTTGTAACAAGTCCTTTTGCTTTTCATAGCCATCAAAGTCTAGGCATACAAGTCCACTATGCTCAATGATTGATGTGTCTGCTCGTTTGTTGAATGTGCCACTGAAACAAATTGATGGCAACATCTTTTTCATTTCATTACGCTCACTCTTGTTCTTCTCCAATCGTATCTTCTTGACCAACTCCTTACTCGCTCCATTCTTGATTCTTTCTAGTATCTGATGTGCCTCACGATAGAATGGTGTGTTGGTTTCTTTTATGCTTTTAAATATGGTAATGTTGTATGTATTCATCTTAGTGTCGTTTTTGTGTCGAAATCGATATCCTCAAAGTCTTTGTCTATAAGGATAGTGTCGATAATGTTAATTTTATTTCTTAATTGTAATGAAAAAAAATATATATAATATAAATATATATATATAGTAATATAGGAGGTAAAAAAAGGGGAACTTAACACCCCCCTTAATTAACCGATAATTAGAGTTATACCTAGAATGGTAGGTCTTTAGCGACTGCCTCTTTTTCAATTGGCTTACTCTCTCCTGCCTTGGGCTCATAGGTATCTAATTCCATATAGGGATTACCACTACGACCATACTTGGCGTTTAAATTTACCCAACCACCTTTCTCGTGCTTACGCAAAAATGTTATAGCATCATCCACCTTGATTGATACTCTTCCGATAACGAAATCGGGTGCGTTCTCTTGTCTCTTGAAAGAGAAGCCGTCTGCAAAGATTTTTTCGTCTTGTGCCATTGTACTTTGTTTTTAAATTTACCCCAATCTATTTTAATCATCCAATATACCTTTGGGGTTAAGCATATAGGTTGATACGTTGAGACTTACGCTCATCCGATTTCTTAAAAAAGGTCTTCTTCTATGAAGTGATTATTGATGTTGTCCGTTGGGTTACCACCAAAATACTTCCTGTGGATCTCTATTGCCTTGGCTACCTTTTGTTCGCCACCAAGTATAAAGTTTTCAGTTGGTGTATATATTCCCAACTGTTGGGATAACTTGTCTACAACATAGAACACCAATGGCTTACCAAACAACTGCTGATATATATAACACTGAGAGTCATAGTTGTATGACTTTGCTGACCACTTAAACTTGTTTATATCGCTTGTAGTCTTTAAGTCTATGATGCACTCGTCTGTTATAATATCTGCCTTACCCTTCCACATCATACCCTGTATCTCTCCAATTGCAGGAACTTCGTATTGATTGCCATCCTTGTATATCTGCTCAAAGAAATGTAGATTGCCTGTCATAACTCTAACTAAGTTTTCTATCTCATCTTTTTCTTTCTTGAGCATACAAAAGGGTAGGTTGTTGTCTTTAATAAACTCCTTGTATTCTTTTGTTAGTCGAGTACCTGTGTCGACAGACTTGAAGTCTATTGCCTTGTCAGGTTCAAGAATTAGCTGATGAAAATATCTTCCATCTGAAAAACTCTTGTTGTCAACTCTATACTTACCATAGTCCTTTGGATTAGATAGTAGGACGCCAATGTCAGAGTTGGAGAGGTACTGCTTACCAATACCTCCGTAGTACTCCTTGTCGTCGCGTAAAAGATTTATTATCTCTTCGTGCTTCATTTTAATAACTTAGCTATTTCTTTATTCACTGCTACACTAATAGTGTACTTAGTTGTCAGTTGCTGTATGATTTTCTCTAAGCCAATCTGCTTGTTCAAGGTAATATACTGAGCAACCTTCTCCCAATTCTCACTGCCCTTAGTTAATTCTATTAGGCTTGACTCTTGAGGTGCTTGTGCAACATCAACAGTCACCGGAACATCTTCACCTGTCCACAAACTAAGTCCAAGTCCGTGCATAGCGATTGCCTTTGCAGTAGATCGTTGTATTGTCTTGTTTACATCCGTAGCAGTTACCTTGTCTATTGGTAGTGCATTGTTTCTGAAGTCCATTACAGGTAGGTAGTCGATATGCTCTAAGTCATTAACGATTATACCAACCTTGACGTAGGCAGTCCTACCATCCGTAAAGTAATTGAAGCCTGTATGGTCGTGTTCATAGACCTTACGTTGTGCGTTAGGGTATGCCGTTTTAAGCATGTGCCACGCATTTGCCCAAGACAGGTAGTCTAGGTTTCCTTTTCTTTCGATTTTCTCACGCACACTTGTTTGCGACAGTGTAGAGTACACTGATTTAACTTGATTTTCCATTTTTATTTATTTAGATTTAATTGATTACTGATTTTTCTATTGACTTAATAATAGAGGTGTAGTCTGCATCCTCTGCCACTCTTTGCTCTACGGTATTTATTCCGTGTATCACTGATGGGTGGCTTATGTTGTATCCATTCTCGTCCATAAAGTTTTGGATAGATATTAGTCGCATAGGTCTGTGGAAGCACAGGTAGTATAGTAAGTGACGTGCATCTACTAAGTCCCTCTTCTTTGACTTTACGAATAACTCTTGCTTGTCGACCCCGAATAGATCGGCAATCTTTTGTGCGTACTGATTAAAGATTTCTTTTTTCATAATTTAATTTAATTTAATTTTTAAAATAATTGATTAGTCCTAATTTAATTGATGCTATAAAAATAATTATTGAAATAAATATGTACCAAATAAAACACAACATTGAAAAAATAAAAGTAATAATGTTTTGTTTATGTAGTAGACATTCATAAAAATATGTTAGTAGGTAATAGTTCAAAAAAACAACTAAAATAGGTAGCAGTAGTGCCAAACATAAATTTAATATTGCCATAACTCTTGTACAAATTTAGTTTTAATTTATTTATTATCCAAATAATTTTTAGTTTATTTTTTAAAGTTTTTATCGTAATAGTTTTCTCCTGTAAAAGTATATCCGTAGGTAACGATTGAGTCGGGGTCGCTTTTAGTTTTTTGCTTATCTCCGTGAGCCTCAACTATCTGCTCCTTCTCTAACTCTAAAAGTCTGTCCTTGTTGTTCCAAAACCATCCGTAGAATTCATCGGATCTTGAGTTTAAAAACATTTCATTTGCTTCTTGCATTGCTGTCTGTTTCATGTTAGTCTAAGTTTAAGTTATATTCATTTAATATCTCTCTTATGGCATCTCTTAATTTTTCAGCCATATCTTGTTCGACTCCTGTAGCTTCTCTGTTATCAAAAACGCCATGCTTGGTTGTGCTTCTAAGCGATTGGTCTAAGTCCCACATGGCTAACTTCCATTTATATCCATCTAAGGCTACTCTTGCATCGTCTTGTTCTTCAAATTCATACTCAATTATTACTTTCATTTGTCCTGTTTTTTAATTAATAAACTATCTCTATATGCTATCTCTTTCCTAATTAAATCAAGATGCCAATCAACTCCACCATAGTCAAGTACTGCATGTAGGTAGTCATCATCCATGTCGGCTATGGCTATCCAAGTTAGTGGTTGCTTACCATCCTTACCTCTGCTACCTCTTGTTGCATGTTTTCTGACAATCTCAAAGTCATCATCTTCATAAACATAATAAAGTTCAATCTTTGTCATGTCCATTGCACCATATCTTCCATACTCGTTACCACCATCTGCCATAGCATCATTGGGGCAACCACATGTAACATAGTCATGTCTATATCTACTTACTAACACCTCATTACACTCAAGGCATTTTACTGAATTATATACTATCTGTCTCATTTTTATAAGTTTTACTTGTTATTTATAAGTTTTACTTTGTCCCATATATTAGCTAAATTTGTGACAAATAGTTGTTAATAGCTAACATATTAGTTACATTTCTTTTGAAATTATCTTTAAGAATTCTAATTTCTCCTCATCTGTTAGTCCAATAGGTAACTCATACTCATCCTTGTTATCCAACCTGCACTGCTCTACCTCTTCCCATAATGACTTAATATCATAACAAATAGGTAAGCCGTCATTAGTAGTTGCTTGGTCAATTGTTCCAACAGGGTCTCTCTCATATAGATACCAATAAATCCAATCTGTTCCCTCCTTACCATAGTAAACTTCTAATAAAATATTTATTATTGAGGTGTAGTCATCTGAATAGTTTATAAGGTCTATATCTAATTCATACAAGACATCTTGCTTGTCTGATTGCTTCCTAAGTCTATTTAGGACTTCTGTAAATACTTCTAGTTTCATGTCGTTAAATTTTTAAATGTTAATCGGAAATATTCCTATTATGTAAAGCATATCTTACAAAAGTATCGTTATTTGTAAACTTTATTTAGCATTATCCCTATAGTCTATTACAAATCCAATAGCAACAATAATGTTCATACCACAGGACATTAATATCTCATGGATGTCAGCATACACATTTGTTGAAAGATGTACATGACCTACCATCCAAAAAGGTATGGACAAGTTTTGGCTTATCCATACCAATAGATATTTACTAAATTTTGCCACCTATCTCTTTCTTTAATTTTTCAACGTAAAGGACTGCATCCATCAGTTCCTCCTGTAGATGTGTAAGCCAATCTAACGTACTCAAATCAGTTCTATCAAGAGTTGTGTTGTATTTTAACATTCCGGCTTCTGAGCGTTTATGGAACTTGTTAATTACATCTTCAACTATTGTGTCACCTTTCACTTTGGGTGAACTTAAGTTCTCATCAGCCCACTTGCTTGACCAACTTACCACCCAATTTTCTTTTTTCTTTTTCATCTTTACTTGTTTTTATTTCGTTTCGTTTTGTCCTACAAACTTGTAGGTATAGCTGTAAATCAAAGCTACCTCTCCATTGTCGCTCCCACCAATCTAATTGGTCGAAGAGCGTTGTCCTATTACCACACCTCATTGTAGTACTCTTTATCTATTTCACGTTTCTGCGTCCACCAATCCCACATCTCGTAAGTATGCAAGTCACCATTGATTTCCTCCTCAGCTTCGAGGCATAGGTCTGCGAGGAACTTGTCTGATAGCGATACATCATCCACCCACACCTCATTGTCGTCATAGGATTGTGATGACACAACCTCAAGTTCAATGTATGCGTATTCTTTTTGTTCATCGTAGTCCTTGAAGAACCAATTACATTCAAGGGTAAAGTTAAGTTTTTTAACTTCGTCCCACCAATCTAATGTTAAACTTTTTGGTTGTATTGACAACCTTCTTTCTTTGTCCATAACTTTTATTTTATAGTTTTATTTAATTAATACCTACTCTAGTGTTTTCGGCTTCCCATTCAATTGATATGTCGTCTAGATCTGCAAATCTAGTTGAGCAGTACCCCAACCAATTGAGGCCGTGCTTTGTTGTCCCCTTGTTTGCTATGCCCGATATGATGAACACCCTTTGCTCAAAGTTATTCACGAACTCGTCGACGACATGGTACTCTCTTCCGTTTACAACCTCTGCCCCTTGGGGTAGGTTCTTGTCGTTTATGCACACTACTTTCTTCACAACTCTATGTTTTTGTTGTCCGTCAAGAAGTTTACCATGCACTCGTAGACACCCTCCGATAGCACGTTTGAGGGACTATAGACGAAGGTCTTGTATACGTTCATTGCTTTAATAAACTGAATGTCGTATGGGAGTGACTCGTAAGATATGCCGTTCACATTTGTTCCCATGTCTGCCATTAGGCAAGACAATAAAAACGTGTCGTATGTCATCATAATTTTTAGTTTTTAGTTCTTGTGCGTTATGGATGCGACACCCCCCCCCATTGTTATTTTGATTATACTTTTGTAAATATATTAGCAAGTAAAACATCGTTCCTTACATCTACTATTTTTCCATCTACTATTTTATATTGAAAATCATTTGGTTTAGACCCTGCCCAATTTTTCTTTTCTTTCCAATAGTTAGAAATAGAAATTTTCCATTTAACTCCATACTTAGAAGATACTAATGCTTTGTATAAATACCATTCGTTTTGTTTTTTCATCGGTTTCATAGTTTTTAGTTTTTAGTTAACATTAAATTTAGTTCGTTCATTGCTTTAATAAACTTGGTACAAAGTTAGTATATATTATTATATCAAAACAATTATTTTACAAAAGTTATTAACAATTTATAAAAAGTTATTAACAATTTAGAAAAAGTCGTTGCACCAAATTGGTGTCTTCTCCCCAACGTATGCCCCAATGACGTTGTATTCAAAGTATTCTATTGCGTCTATTTCATCCATCTCGTCCTCCTTTAGGATGTCAATACACTTCTGAACGGAATAAATTAGTCTCATGGAATTTGTATCAATTCCGATTACTGCGTCATCAAATCCATCAGCCTTGAGGATTTCTTCGTCTTGGTAGTTTTCAATTATTATTTCTAACATGTCTTTTTTTTTAGCATAAATATAGTAACCTTGTCATACTCGGCAAGTCTTCAATCAATTCTATTGCCTTTGTTTTGTCTTGTTCGGACACCACAACGTATTGTGCGACACAAAAGACGTTGCTTGTTTCCCTCCAAGTTGTCCGGTACCTAATATTATTTTTTCTTAGGATACTCGTGACCATTTGTATTTCTTTTTTTCTTACGTCTGAGGGGCAAGGACTGTCGGAATAACTTCCCGTGTCGTTTGAGCCACAAATTGCGTTAATTGGTTCTAGTCTACCTCTCCACCCATCAGTTTTGACGTACTTTGTTTTTAGTGTTATTGTCTTCATTTTATTTGTTTTTATTGGTTTCTACTATTTCTCATTATGTCCATGTACTCCCACTCGTAGTTTACCGACATTGTCATCATTCGTTATTGAATGTCAAGACATTGCTCTTTTGTGCCTTGGAACATTAACTCGCCATTGTGGTTGAGTATCTGATACCTTCCACCTTCTACTTCTTTTATCTCCATTTTCTCTATTTTTTAAATAAGGGTGTAACCCAATTAATAATAAGTATTGTTGTGCATAGAATGATCAAGTAGACTGACGCAACAACTTTTCCGTTTGTGTTCGCTTCCATGAGAGTGAATACTCCAATGGATATCATCATAATATTTAAAATTGCAAATAAATTTTTCATAGTTCAGTTATTACAAAGGTGTATAAATCGTTTAGTTTGGTCACGGCCATTAGTTTGTTCGCATAGTCTGTCGCGTCTTCTAAGTCAACTGCGTTCACAATGCTTATGAACAATTCGTTTTGGTCTCTGTCTTGGTATTCAATTCGATAATCTTTCATATTTTTTTAGGTTTTATAGGTTACAAAAAAAGTCTTCCTCAACAAACATTGTCGAGCTAAATTCATCTTTTAATTGGTCGATTGTCATACCCTCTCTATCGGATAATTCAAGCAACTCGTCCTCGGTTAATTGGTCTATTGTTCTGTACATGTTTTTAGGTTTTTAAATGTTGTTTGTATCTCTTGTAAATCTTTGTCTTCAATCAACGAGGTCATCGTCTCTATTATCAAGTAGAGTTGGAATGTCGACCTGTCGTCTAAGTCCCTCTGCTTTTCTAAAAAGTCTAGGGTCAGTTGTCTATGGTTCACTAGAATGTTAGTTTATCAAATTCAGTGTACATGTCTACATGGTCACAAGGAAATCTATCTTTCAGTGCTTGTAACAAGCTATCGTTGTCGTACTCCTCGTAGCCGTCCCTCTCTGCGTTTACAAGTGGGTTGATGACCTCAACGATGTCTTGGTCGTCAAGTGTTGTCACTAGGTAGAAGTCTTCTTCTGACCATGCTGATGTGTTGATTCTAATT
>Ga0114970_10000282_pt1 | contig 37119 bp, 24 predicted proteins | sample M_140205_XF_Meta_FD_87030 | JGI IMG/M metagenome (GOLD analysis project Ga0114970, IMG submission 87030) | Freshwater microbial communities from Lake Montjoie, Canada to study carbon cycling - M_140205_XF_MetaG | ecosystem: Environmental > Aquatic > Freshwater > Lake | place: Lake Montjoie... | reverse complement strand
GTACATCAGAAGAACATAAAACAACAAGAAAAACAACATGATTCCTCCTAGCTCCCTGACGAGGATTCGAACCTCGAACCTATCGGTTAACAGCCGAGCGCTCCACCGTTGAGCTATCAGGGAATATTTACTTGGTCCTTTTTTCGTTGGACTCATAGTTTGGATCAATAGCGCCAGATAGCCATAAGAGAAATAACACGAAAAGACCTAGAGATATCATAAAAACAGCGGTTGACACTCGCCATGCTCCCTTCTCTGAGAGTATACGAGACAATGGTGACCTCGGCAAGATTCGAACTTGCGACCAACAGCTTAGAAGGCTGATGCTCTATCCCCTGAGCTACGAGGCCATGGAGCGGGGGACGGGGCTCGAACCCGCGACAATCTGCTTGGAAGGCAGATGCTCTACCAACTGAGCTACCCCCGCACTGTCCGGGGAAGTATATCACGTCATTGCTCGACAATTCGCTCGATTCCGTGAGTTGAATAAAAATCCTTCAGAAAATGACGCGTCTTCTCGGCGGAGTCCTTCCCGCGAAAATGCTTGACGGTGTCGGAAATCGCCCATAACATGTGAGAGATCGCTTCCTCGCGACTGTACCCCATGGTAATCCACACAGGATGATCCATCAGTTCGTAGGCAAAACACAGATAGTGCAGCTTGGGCGACGTGGGAACCCTGATGGTGGTATCAAGTCCCACCCAAAACAAGGTATCCATCCACTTGCAACGAATCGTGGAGGACATTGTCCAAGGATATTTTTGTCGCGCAAAAAAAATAAAATCTTTCCACGAATTGTACTCTTCGTACCAATATGGTATTTTATAGTTTTTCCCAGATGGTTGATGATAAACCAGATAATGCGGATTTTGATCAGATTGCATCATGGTTCTTGCGCTACAACAATGTGATTAACAGGAAGAACAAGTCTAGGATAGATTCCCTGAGCTGCGACAATGATGTTCCATTTTATCTTGTACAACTCTCCTGCGGAAGGAAAAATTGCTGTGGATTCAGGAATGAATGAATACATTGCCGCAAACTGAGTATCTCTAGGAATGAGGCAATACCCAGAATATGTCGAATTTACATGAAGTGAGGCGATTGAAGCAGTAGTCATTGAAGTATTGGAAGCAATGGCTGCAATAACTGCACTTTGTGTGCCAATCGTAATCGTATCTCCAACTTTGAAGGTGGTCAAGAACGTTGTCGCGGTACCAGTCACGACAGTGCCCCCGGCAGCGTTTGCCACGCTGCCGGGTCCGGTCGGGTAAATTACAGAACCACTCATGTTTTCCACTTGCATTGTAACCAACGCCGTGTTTATTGGGTTGCCATCCCGAGTTATCTTTACGGAAAACTTCGTGGTAGCTCCCACCACGGGAGAGGACACATAGGACGTTGCCTCAAGCGCTGGCCCGATGTTTGTCGAAACAAACGGGCTTGAGTAATTTACCATTCATTCACTCCTTAGACCGAGCAGACTCCATCTTTGCACCCATACGTAGGCATATCGACTGCCGAAGCATGAACCATCAGAAGGCGTTCGTCGTCAAATATCGGTTGTTCCGATAGCTCCTCTCGCCGAATCATAGGCTCAGTGAAAAGACCAGCAGACTGACGGAAAATTTGCTTGACATCGAATGTCGTATCGGCAAGATCAATATTCTTTCGATTTTTCAAATCCTCAGGATTCGTGAACATGACTGATGCAGCTTTTGAATTTGCTCGATAAACAGCAATCGCCTTCAGTCCTAAATTATACCCTAGAAGATATGCATCAGAAATGTCTGATTCAGTCGCCTCTTCTGGCAAATTGATGGTCTTTGATATGGCTCCACTAAGAAATGGCTGACAAGCGGCCATCATTCGCACATGGCCACTGGATGACAGACTTCGCCCCTGCTTGATTGCGGCAACGGCTGTATCGAAAATATCGTAATGATGCTCGGCGAGATACGGCGCACCCTCAACCATTCCGTTCTTGTTGACATATTCAAGGATAGCAGCACGAGCCTTCTCGCTGTATCCAAGACCCCTGAGCGCAGGATCAATCAGGCGATTGACAATGACCGCGTATCCACCGCCAGCTAGCGCCTTGTACTTGATGAGCGCATAATCAGGCTCGATGCCAAAGGTATCCGCATCCATGGCAAAACTGATTGTCCCAGTCGGCGCAAGCACAGTTGTTTGCGCATTTCGGTATCCGTGTTTCTGGCCCAACGTCAGCGCATGATTCCATGCCTTTCGTGCAGCAACAAGGATGTTGGCAAACTCGGCAGGAAATAGTCGGTCCTGCAGTCCTTCCGGAGTCTTGGTGACGCCTTCGTACTGTACGTCTCCATAGGCGGCTGCACGATGATTTCGAATTACTCGCAAATGATCCTCGCGATTGCGGTCAAACGCCGGATAGGATCCTAGTGTTTGCGCCATGACGGAAGACCAGCGGTACGACTGTCCTCCCAGAATCGCAGTGATGGCCCCCGCAACCTGACGGCCAGCGTCAGAGTCGTACCCATAGCCCATAAGCATGAGCAGTCCTCCAAGGTTGGTATATCCCAATCCTGTCGTACGATATTCAATGCTTTTCTTGCAAAAATCCTCTGCTGGATATTGCGCCATGGAAACGGTAATATCCAACGCAGTTTGCCAGATATTTATTGATTTTTCAAACAACTCAGTATTAAAAAACCTCGTGTTTTCATCGTAAAACTTTACAAGATTTATTGAAGCAAGATTACAAGCAGTTTCATTAAACCAAAGATACTCACTGCATGGATTACTTGATACAATTCTCTCATCACTAATGCAAGTATTCCACTCATTAATAGTATCAGTAGCATGTATGCCGGGATCGGCACTGAACCACGTGGAATAAACAACCTTGTCCCAAAGGTGTTTTGCCGGAAACGTATCACACACATGCGTTGGGTCAGTAACCCATCGCAGATTCCAGTCTTCACCCTTCGCAAGGGCATCAAAAAACTTGTGACTGAAAGATACGGTATTGTTTGAGTTCATGCCACGAACGGTACGATAGGCTTCGTCCTCAAATCCTGCACTCATTCCGGCTTCGATAAGAATGCGAACCATTTTTTCCTGCCGCATTTTCCATTCCACAAATTCGATCACTTCCGGATGGTCATCGTTGCAAATATCCATCTTTGCGGCACGACGAGTCTTGCCACCCGACTTGATGGCTCCGCCTCCAACATCGTAGATGTCCAGAAACGACATCATGCCGCTTGAGGTTCCTCCGCCGGACACGGGCTCACCCTTGCCTCGCAAGGAACTGTAATTGCTTCCCGCTCCAGACCCGAAATAGAAAATCTGCGCTTCTCGCTTGGCTGTGTCAAAAATGCCATTGGGGCCAAATAGATCATCCTTGACACCAAGAATGAAACACGCATGTCCCTGCGGGTGTTCGAAGCTATTGACCGACTTGACGGCTTTGTTCAGTTCGAAATCAAAATGATACTGCCCCTTGGGGCTACCAGTGATTCCATAGGCCCAATGAATGCCAGTATTAAACCATTGCGGAGAATTGAGCGCCCCATGCTGATGAATCATCATGTAGCACAAATCGTTAAAAAAGGAAAGACGATCTTGCAAAGAGGAAAAGTATCCGTACTGCTGTCCCCAGTGCATAAGGCATCCGGCCATGCGGTTGACCACTTGCTTGAGAGAATGCTCTGGTCCCGTAGGCAAGGACTTCCAGTCAATTCCTCGACGTTCTGCCTCGTGACGATCATAGACGCCATCAGCCAAGGGAAACTGCGGGACATCAACCTTGCGGAAATATTTCTCGGCTACCTGTATCCGCGCGTTGTCGCTCCAGAACGCGGGAAATTCAACCGCCTTGATGATTCGGCCAGATCCGGTTGTCACATCGGTGGTTTGCCACACGACTGAGGAAAACGGATCGGCACAATCAAAAAGCGAATCAAAAACAAGGCTGGTATCTTCGGTATTCTGAGAAGTCTTTTCTTTTTCTTCGGTGAATTGCAGCATGGTTCCTCCTCCACAACAAGGAACGCCCCCGAATGCGGGGGCGCGATGGTGTAGGGAAGAGCATACCACACAATTTCTGGCAGCCATGACGCTTGTCAATTTTCTCAAAGCCTTGCGGTATTTTTTTTGACAAATTTGCGTTTGTAATAAATTCCTGTATAATTTATTTATCTGGAGGAATAGGCAATGTCTCAACTTGGAAGATGCGAATGCGGAACTCCGTTACAAAAGGTCTTGGTAAAAAGCAGATCCTCTACTGAATCAGTATCAATTGATTTATGTCCTGTTTGTGATTTGGAAAAGTTCCCCACAGTGCTTCAGAAGTCAAACCCTGACTCGACAAATGTTGCCGTTAAGTTGGATCGCTTTGGTCTGGAAAAAATGGAAAAATAATTACTCATGCAATTGCGTCAAAATACCAATTTCAACATTCACAAGAGCGGAATTCCGCAAGGAAATCCTTTTGATCAGAATCCTTCCAAGATCATTGTCATAGGCACGAAAGTTGCCGTCTATCTTGACGGAAAATATCTTCAAGGCTTTGTCAAGAACGTGGAAAACCGTCAAGTCACGGTTCGTCTTGAACGCAAATGGATGCGCAAGACAGAAATCACCGTGAACTGGATGATTGTCGCTCCACTCAGCGAGAAATTTCTTTCCGATTTGAAAGACAAGGAATCCCTGTTGGAGAAAAAGAAGATGAATAAAGTTCAGGAGCTTCAGGAATTCATAGACACTCTTGGATTTCCGGACATGGAAAATTCGAGAAATGTCTCACAACGCTCTCTTCCGATGTTTGAAAAATATCAATACATGCACAAAAAGCTGGTTGGAAAAATTGAATTAATTGAAAACATGAGAAAAGATATTCTTGACGAACACGAAGAGCTTTTAAAGTTTCGCTCCGAATGCATTGATAATGGAATACTCGAAAACTCGTTGCTTTTTCTTCCTGTGTTATCTGAAGATATTGTCAACTCATCAAGAATTCAAGCAAAAAAGTACAGTATTGATCAAAAAAACAAACTTTTTTATGTGCGAGAAAAAACAAGATATCTTTTGATTTGCTTGCTTGTCAAATCAGGCCAGAACGGCATAGAAAGTGAGCACATCGTATCAGCAATATGCGGATCTTCAGCGCAGAATGACGCAAATTCCTCAATGAAAATTACCCCTCATCGCGTTATGGGAATGCTTTCTGCACTTTCCAGAAAAAACGAAGCAAAACTTCTTGACAACAACTGTTGGGTTGCTACAGACAAACTTTTAGATATAGTTTCGTAAGAATTGTGCTTCAATTTTTGCGACTGATTTTAAAAGACGAAACATCTTGTTATTTAGCGTAAAACTTTTTCCCCATGTTACATTTTGAAAAAGTTTTGCCTGTTGCAATGTATTATCAAAAATTGGAACTTCATATAAAACTGAAGGAAATCCAGCACGTCTTCGAGACTCAATTGTATGTGCTCGAAAATTTGACATCCAACGAAACAAATCTTTGTGTGCGTCTTGACCGTCCTGCTTCACGCGAGAAATAAGATCTTCAAAGCCCTCCTTGCCCGGATGCCACGAACTGCGGGTGTGCGGATCAATGTCTTCGTTCATATCGGGCATTTTTGGCGTACTCGCATAACGATCTCGTGCTGCCGTTGCCTCTTCGAGTGTATATCCATGACGAGCTGCGTCTGCGCGTATCTCATCTAAGGAAATGAATCTTGGAGTAATGATCGATGGGCGTGATGACGTACGATCCCTGACTCCAGCAGCCAATCCCGACGAATCTACCGGAGTATTTTTCGGGTTCAGTGCACTCTTGATTCTTGACAAGAAACTTTCTTCTTTTGTTTCTGGTTGTGCCTTTGAGAAAAACTTGGCTTCCTTCGTTTTTGATTCTGTGGCAAAAGAACGCATTTTTGCATTGATAGAATCAGGCTTCACATTCTTTTTTCGATATGATGTAGTTTTTTGCTTATCTGTAAATTCAAAATCAACTTTTTCAATTGCAGAAACAAGCTTGTCAAGATTGCTTATTTTTTTCATTATCTTCTGCCCCCTCGTCTTCTTTCGAAAGCTTCTCGGTATGCGTCCTGTTCTTGTGGACTCATTTCATTATACAGGGAGTCTGCCACTCCACTTCCATCTTTTGATTCGATGTACTCAAGATAGCTTGGCGTACGCATCCAACTATCGTCGAATGGATCATCTCTTCCGCTGTCTATTGCTTGACGTTGACGAAATGCCTGATCTGCGGCAATTTGACGCAAAACTGCATCCTGTCCGCCTCTGGCAATAACCTTGTCGTGAGCAAGCCGTGCCGAAAGATATCTGTATGTATCCTGCACCCTGTCTCCCGTGCGAGGAAACGCCTCTGGCAATCCTTGGTCTCCTTCGTACGGCTCAGGATACCGCAAATCACCGGGAGAAACTCTCATGTTCAAGGGAATATTATAATTCCAATGCTCATCGGAATCAGGATGAGTGGTTCCATCGGCATTTCGCGGGTATATTGCTAAAAGTCTTTTCAGCGCATCCCTTTTTGCTTTTGGATTTTTAACGTATCCGTTTTTTGGATCAAATTGAGGAAATGGTTTACGAGATTCTTGTTGAACTGTTGTTTCCTCATCAGGATGTTGAGCCGTCACCACGGATGATTCTTCTCCAATTGGCAGCACAGTCGCTTCTTCAGGAATATTTCCATCTCGAAGCAATTGTTGCGCAGTCTTTTTTTCCACAATAGGAGCGGTTTGCGTACGGTTTCGTCGTGTTGCAGCAGCGGTGCGCCACTGTTGATGCAACGGTGCCTTCATGCCTTCCATTCCCTCAAAATGACTCTCCATTTCGGGTGGAATGACAAATTCATGCGACGGCTCGGAAGCAGGCACTGCTTCACGAGTTTCTTCAGGACTTCGAGACATAGCCTGCCTGAACAGGGATGAAAATGAACGAAACAAATCTCCATCTTCAGTTGCGGTAGTGGAAGAAGCCCTCCATGAAGGTCTGACAGTGCTTCCGGTGCTTCCGTTATAGCGTTCAGCTTGCCTAAGTATTCGAGCAAGTGTAGCTCGAACTTCTTTTAGTATTTGATCACTATCATCATATCTATAGCGCAACTCTCGTCTAATAATTGGATCAAATTGAGAAGTGCGTTCCAATGCAGCTTGTTCAGCGCCGATTCTAAAAAAAAGGGCATCCTTTTTTGATGTTGGCTCAACAAGGGGTGAACCGTCAAAGTCTCCATGATCTTTGGGAAGACCAACTGTAGAATCAACATGATCCTGATCCAATAATCCTTCGCTTTCAGATCCGCGACCATAAACAGTAGGATAAGACTTGGGCTTTGTTGGAACACGAACATCTTCTGAGCTAAAAACCGTCAACGGATTCTGCCAAGGTCTTTTTGCCGCCAAGTTGTCTCTTTGCAATTGCGCTTTCTGCTCGGGAGTTAAATCGTTATCACTTCCCGGCTTTCTCGCAACTCTTGTTACACGTGATGGACGAACTGGTCTGACCGGAGAAGAAACTGCCGTTCCATCTGGCGCATAAACAGGAGATGGCACTGTGGTTGCGCCTGAAGCAATTTCGGAATCTGGTCTGCTAGGCGCAGTTCTTCCTGATTCTGCACCAGCTGTGGATGCAGCTTCACGAAATATTGCTCCCATTATTTTTCCAAAACCTTTTTTAATTTTTTTATTTTGAAAATCATCAGTTATCATATATTTCTCTTTTTGCATCCGGCATTGTTGCAGCCTTTCCTCTATCCATTTCCGTCATTGTATAAATTGGCTCTTGATATTGCAATTTTTTTCCAGATGAAGTCATTCCAATAATTTTTGGCATTACTCTTTTGTATCCAACGTGACCGGGTTCCATTATTGGAAGAGTTCGATCATCAAGTAATTCGTCTAATGTTGATCTCAATAGTGGATGTCTTCTTGTTTCTGGATTAGAAAGAAAACTCTTTGCTGATTCGACAGTGTCGGTTCCCCATGTGCCACGTTGTGTTTCTGAAGAATTTACAGGATGATCTGATTTTCCACTTGCAATTGCCAGCAACCCTTTTTCAATCTTGTTATATGGAGTGGGTTTCTTTTGATATTTTCCGGGATGTGCCAAGACATCTCCCGTTTCAACGATATCATACAATCCTCTGTCACGAGCATCTTTTATCCTTGCCATGGTAAATTCGGGAATAGATGGATGATTCCAATGTGGGTCCATTTCTTCTGACAAATGAGAAGTAAATCTTGGCCTGATCAATGGAATTATGGTGGTATCCCTACGCATTACAGGAGCCATGGCCTTCATGATAGACTCAACTTCAGATTGAACAGATCCTGCTGGCCCTTCAAGAAGTTTGCGCTGAATCTGTTCCCACGCACTCGCCCACTCCATATGGCGAGGGCCAGATCTTTTTGCCGCCATATCGACAAGATGTTGCAAGCCAATTATTCTGGCAAAAGCTGATGCGTTTTGCCTAACAGGAAAAACTCTTTCATGCGGTCCACCCTCACTTCGAAGCACATATCCTGATCTTGATTCATGCCTTGCTCGTTCCACTTGTGCGGCAGCGTCAAGGCGAACCAATCTTTCAATAAGTTCCGGATTTATACGTCGTCCTGATGGATGCGAAACATAAAGCGAAGGTAAATCCATGATGGTTACCCGTTGCTGACACGACGAGGCGTGATAGGAGCTGGTGAGCCCTTGCGTCCAAGATTTCCAGTTGATGTACCCGGCACTATTTTCTGATTACCCTTTGACTGCGGATCAGGAGGAACAGTCTTGGCTTTCGGTGAGTTCGAACCACTATCTGGTGTTCCTTGCGAAGATTCTTCTGCGGAATTTAGACTATCAAGCCACTCTCCTAGTTTGTGTTTTCCTGACTCTATCATGGCCGGAAACTGTTGATTGGCCAAGTTCCAAAGTGCCTGATCGTAATTTTGTTCCTGCGACATGTTATCAGAAAAAGAAGTTTGTGTGGACGCAGAATTCCACGGATCACCTGTATCGTATCCGTTGAAAGCCTTGATGATTCTATCTGCGTTTGCCATTGCAGATGACAAGCTGCGCAAAACAGGATCTTCATCGTCTCCTCTTGAATGATGATTGATAATTTCCATCATGCTTTCCATATAGGTTTGTTGATTAATCATGCCGTCATCTCTCAGTTGCTTCAACTGTTGTAACGCAGTGTTCACATCCACGCCTCCGGCAGGCCTGCTTACGCTTTGTGATCTGGGAGGATTAGGGCCAGCATAACGGCTGCTTCCACCTTCGGAACGTTCATCGCCTTGAAACTCTGTTGGCGCTCTCCATCCACCGCCTGTTGATGGTCGACCACCGCCTGTTGGCGGTCGAACGCCGCCTGTTGGCGCTCTCCATCCGCCACCCCCTGATGGTCGACCGCCGCCACCCGGTGGTCGACCGCCGCCGCCCTGACCCGCCAAAGATCCACGTCGGCTCACTTCGACACTTTCCCCTGTTTGAGGATCGATCATTGGCACTCCTGCGTCGATATCTTGCCTCGTCGTCGGTCGACCGGATTGTCTTTGCTGCGCCCTTGATACTGATTCTCTCTCTAAGTTCGAAATATCATCCCGAGCCGCTGGAACAATTACCGAGTGATATTTATCAGCTCCGATCATGTCTGCTGCTCTTCTGCTAGATTCTCGTGCGATAGCTCCGAACGATCCGCTATAATCTGGCGTATAGTCTCCTGCAAATCCCTTCGGATTATCCATGTGAAAGATAATGGGATCATGTCCAAAATTTCTCAAAAGTTTTTGAAGGTGCATTGGAGAATTGGTATCACTTGAATACGCCTCTCTTAGTTGAGCCATTTGCTCATCGGAGCCGGTGAAATCATTGCCAAAACGCCGTTGAATTTCGGAGTCAAAAACATCACCTACCTTTTTTTGCCATGCATGCTCTATTGCTCGATGTCTTTTATGCGCAAGTGAAAGTCTACCATTGGCATGCGCGGATTCTCTGGCCACTCGAAGTTCGTAGGCGGCTCTTCTTGCAGTTCCGTAAACGTTACGTGGACGATGATTAGACATATCAGTATTTTCAACAAGTCCAAGAACCTGTTTGGGCTTCCCATCTTCTCCCATTTCTTCCGTGAATCCAGTGTATTCTGCCCCAAGGGTTTTGTGTGCGTGTCCCAGAACCATATCGCGGATTACTTCTGCATAAGGGCCCTCCATCCAAGAACCAGAGGGTCGTGATGGCGGTGGCGGCCCTCCTGATGGCGCTCCTGATGGCGCTACTGATGACCCTCCTGATGGCCCTCCTGATGGCCCTTCTGTCCTCGGTGCTGCCGGTCTCCTCCCCCCCCCTCTCGCTGCTGCCGGTTGCCTCCCTCTCGCTCTCGGTGCAGGCGCGGACCCGTCTGGAGGCGCGGACCCGTCTGGAGGTGTACCAAGAGGCAAAACTCCCGATCCCTCGGACGGATCGCTAATTCCCAGCCCAAGTACATCTGGAAGAAGAGTTCCACTGGAGGCGGCGGCGGGGGCGCCTCTTCCTTTTCTTGGACTCGCCTTGATTAATTCAACACGAAATGGAAAGGGCACGGACCTTGCAATGTCTGGAATACTCATTGTCCTTGTTCCTTGTCTCTATCTGGATGTTCTTGGTTTTCTCGCAGGGGGTTTGTAAATCCTGATGCCGGGTCTTCCCGGCATGTCCAGCCCAGCAACAGCTCCTCGTGCCGCGGCTAATGATCCGGTAATGGAATCAGTAAAGTCGGGATTACGTGTGTTCTGAGATCTTCCCGCCTCGGCTGCCGCACGAGCCACACGCTCGGCGTCTGCACTGCGCTTGGCGTCGGCCGCAGCTTTGGTGCGCTTGGCAATATCATCCATTTCCGCAAATGATCTGCCGGGACGCACGGACTCGGGCTTGACAAATCCGCTTTCATCCACCTCTCCCGTAATGGCCTTCCGTGTCATCGGCAATTCTCGCCACGTGCCTGAATCAAAAGCTTTTTCCAAATCAATGATTATTTCTTCTGGCCCATTTTTTTTCTTTTTTCCATTTTCAGGATTGATCAGCTTGAACAATCCATTTTCAAGTCGCTCCAACATGATGTGATGTCCGTGCAGAGGAGAATTGTGATTGTTGACAGTAATGATGATTTTGGCTTTAGGCTTGACATGTCGCCAGTTGGTGCTGCCATCGGAATGCTGCTGCGCATGTGGAATGATAGCCTCTGGAGGAGGAATTGCCCCATTCGTCATTTCAATGGGGACGCGCATGGCGAACGACGTATAGATTCCTGCCGCAACTGGCCCATTAGGGCCCACCGGAGTCTTCGAGCCTTTGATTCTGCTGCGACTGACATACGAAGTCATTCCCCTTCGTCCGCTTCCGGACAAGGTAAATCCCTTTATGAATGTCAATGCCACGTTGTTCCCCATGATAACCTCTATAAGTCAGATATTCGCACTTGTTTTTGAAATGAATCACGCAATGATTGAACCAACCTGTCGGAACACTCACGGCACATTGTAAACGTTTTTGAAATACTTATGTCATGCTTTGGCGCGACAACCGCTTTTACCACAGCATCTTTTGCGCAAGACGAACATTTATGAATCTGCATGCATCATGTCTTTCTGAGTTTTTGTTCGAACAGGAGCATTGGAAAATAGCATTTTTGCAAAACTTTTTCCATCAAGATATTGTTCGATCCAATTTGAATATATCATATAATTATTTTCTCGTTTTTCCAATTTGGATTCATGAGCTTTTATCGCATCATTCCAATCAGTAATGATCTTATGAAGATCCTTTCTGTTTTGTTCAAAATTTTCCGGAACAGGAATAATGGATTCCTCTCCGTCGGAAAATGTGACAATTCTGCGATTTCTTTCAGGAGTCAATTCCACACCGATTTCACTGAGTTTGTAGACATATTCTATTTCGTCTCGAATAATGGTGCCGTCAGGCATTTCTATTTCCCATTCCTCTATCAAGGCGTTTCTGTTCATCACGCATCTCGTTCTTTGTTGAAATAATGAGAAAGAACCTCCAAAATATCTTTTTTGGAAAGTTTTGCCAAAAGCTCGACATTGATGTTCTCGCCTTTTCCTTGCACATCTGCGGCAAGTTTCGACAGGTATTCAGGAAGTTCTTTCTTGGGTTGTCGCATTTTTGTCATGTCAACGGGATCAATTGGAAGATGCATTTCGGCCATCTCCTTATAGGCTTCGTCAACCTCCTCGTCATCAAGACGGGCATCATTGACCAAGGGAATCTTTGCGTTGCGCAGGTAATCCATCGCTTCAATGACTTCTGCCGAATTCAGGGATACCGCACTGACAGGCATTCCAAGCCTCGCCAACTCCGTTCGAGCATCGCGGTCATGACCGTCCAAGTCGCCAGATGAAATAACCGGCTGAACATCCTGAATGTGATTCCAACGAATCATATGTTTCTCGCCGTCATGATCCATGCACGTTATTCCATGATCGCCAATTGCAACAATTCGCGCCCACACAGGATTCTTGTGCTTGAAGGGATGCTGAACCATGACAATCGACCCAACATGCAAATGCTGATGAGCTTTCCAGTTTTCCGAAGATTCCTTTACTTGATAGGGAGACGCCGAAAACGTCAACGGCTGCTGATTTGACATCACGGACGGAGAAGGATTAGAGGACGTGGGAACAGAGGAAAGTTTCACGTTTCGATGCGGTCTGGTTCCTGTTCCAACATGCCCGCTTCTGGTGTTTGACGAAGGAGTGGAAAGTCTTTTTTGCGGAGCCCTTGTGCCGCCCAAGGATTTGTGTATAATTCCTACGGAGTCTTCCGATGAGTTTAAATCACTTAAGGAAGAAACGGCATTCTTCATAAGTATGAAAGATTTATAAAACGTCTCTTCCGGATGAGAAACGGGAGGTTCCTCCGGAACAAATCCGACAGAATCGTAGTATTTTTTCATAAAAATATGTTGCCTAAGCTTTTTGGATAATCCTTTTGCGTAGGCGTTTGATTTGCTAAAATGTACAACCATGTTAAACAAAAACTCCTGCCCAAAGATCATGATATCATAACAACACAGGAACATCGATGAGAATACAGTTGACAGGCCAGACAGTACCTGAGGATGATCCGGAGATTATCATTCACGGAAGTATACCAAAAATGGCTGAAAAATCCTGTTACCGTTGCGCAAGAGAGCATACCTGCGGATTGTTGAGCGAAGCAATGAAAACCTTGCAAATACTTGTGCCCATGCCGGTGCAACGAAACCGTGTGTTACGGAATCGCGATGGACAGATTGTTGCGGATACGAGTGCCGAGATGCGCATTCCCATTCCCATGCCCTGTCGTGGAGATCTTTGGGCTCCAAAGTCAAGTGGACAGTTTGAACATAATCCGCTGATCAATCGTCTTGGTCTGGCGGATGTTGCAGAAAATTACCATGCCGAGTATTCGGACAAAAAAGAGGACCAATGATTTTTGACTACATTCCGGAACAAGTGGTCACGGCCATTCTTGCTTCAGCCGCCACGCTTGCTGGCAACATGATTTTTTTGACTTTTCGTCGAAATACTGCCGTGCCCATCGCCATGTTTGCATTGGAAAAACGAGACATTGCCGTCAAGCAAAAAGCGGTTAACGAACAAATTGCGATGATTATCAGCGCAAATGATATTCATCGTAACGAACTCAAGGAAGAAATCTCTGGACTCAAGAAAGATATTGAGCAATCTCAAAATCGTCACGAAAGAGAAATGGTCGCCCTTCGAGCACATTACGAATCGGAAATTGAGCTTCTTGGAAGAAAAGTTGCTACACTTACTTCAGAGGTTTTGATATATCGTCGAGAAAATTCCGCGCTTCATCAATTACTGCGAAACAGCGATGTTGAAATACCGGATTGGCTCAGCATATTTCCTCAAGATCCCAAATGAGAAAAGGAGAAAAAATGTACAGCAACGCAGAAACAGATATCGACGGTGTTGACGATCCAGATCTTTACGGTGTTGAGCATCTTAACAACAGGCAGAGATCACAGATCATGAGAGAAATACAGAACAGTCTTGGAAAGCCTCGTGAGAACAGAAAGATTCCAGAATCAGAACCGTTCAAGAAAACTGAAAAGAAAAAGAACAAAAAGCAATTTCGTACATCTGACGAATAATTTTCCGGAATAGGATAATCTGAATGCCGAATTGGTACGATCCATCGCAACATCAGGACCGCGCTGTTGCGGAAATTGATCCGGGCAATCCTCAAGCTCAGACTGCTGTCGGTCCCAATCCGGGAACAGCAGGAGCTTGGGTTCGTTTAACTAGAGGAGCCAACAAGGGCAAGATAGTGTTTCATTATCTTCCATTGCCATCTGGCGCTGAGTTTCTTAGTGAGAGCGATCTTGCCGAGATCATGACCAACGGCGGAGCATCCCGAATTGCAAGTTCCATAGCGGCAACGCAACGAAACCAAGCGCAATCTGCAGGAGTAACTGCAGATCCACACGGCGTCATGGATGGCGGCGTTCGTGCCGCAGCTCGTGCGGTCACCACAAAGGTGACCGGAGGAACAACAGTTGTTCCCGGTCAGCTCGGGTTGCCAGTTCAAGTAAATGCTGATGGATCTATTGTCATTAACTCTGCGTTTGGAGACAATCGTCAAGTCATGACTGGAGATGCGGATGCCGTGCGAGACATCGTGAGAGATGTTCCACTGGTATTGCGTCGAAATGATGGAGATTTGCTGCTTGACAGTGAAACAGGCGTACGCATTCTTACTCCCGGCGGTATCCACGCCATAGCCTCGTCACTGCTTCATGTTGTTCATGGACAAGTTCGTGACACTTATCAAGCTCAGCGACGAGAACCGCAAGTGGAGCAAGATAGAGATTTAGGGGAATTATGGGCAGATCCTGACAACGGGTTGTCGCGAAATCAGGAACAGTTCCGTGAAGCACAGGATGCCCAGATTGATCAAAATCTTCGAGACGAAGGGTTTCTTGAGAGAGCTGAGCAACATGGGCGGAAGACAGGAAGGCGTCCTGCGGATTTGGGATTTGTTGATGCAGCCTCTCCCTACGTAGCTTTCATAAGGGCGCTCACAAAAGTAACAGGAAATATTCCCGTCGAAACACTTGTAAGTATTTTTCAAAGCAGTAGCTTGAGTCAAATAAACTTTTCTGTTAAAGACAAGAAAGGAAATTATATTCTTCCTCACGAAATATTGCGCGAAATGTTTGGCCTGTCTTCCGACAAAGTGGCCGCAACTGTTGCTGGAGCCATTGAGACGCTGCGTTCTTCTTTAGGTACATTTGATTCAATTCAAAAGGATCTGGAAAATGCATTAAAATTAAATAAATTAACTTATTCAAATCCGGAAAATATAAATAAATTTATAAAACAATATATTCTTTCCGCCGAGGAAAGAGGATTGCTTTCCTCAGATGAAAACGCGGAAAAAGTTGCATCCATGGCATCTTTTTATCAAAGAGACTCGCGAAATGATGATCGTTTTTCAGAAATACGTTTATCTAATAGCGATGTTGAAGAGGTGGTTGCAACTATTCTTGCACTAAAAGATCTTTGTAATGTTTTTGGCCAACGTCACAGAACAATAATGAGTCAATCAAGCACTACGATGAGTCCAGTTTTGGCAACCGAGCAAGTTGTTGAGAATTTTCATTCCGCTTCGGTTCCCGTGACAAATGCAGATTATTCTGCACACATACAAACAATTGAGCAATGGTTAGCCGCATCGCCAACCGCCGCGGTTGCCATTGCTGCTGATACATCTTTGTTCGATATTTCTGTATCTCATTCTTATGATGCTGAAATTGATAACGATTGGAATTCAGCATTAAGCAATTTTTTTGGATCGCAAAATGGAAATGGATTAAATCTTCCATTTGGAACCAATCCTGATGGATCCATCGCAACAGCAAAAACCTCCGAGCACTGGTATCAAGCTGCAAAATTCAAATTTAATTCCGATGGATCAGTCAGTGAACTGCAAAAAGACATATTGAGCAAGGCAACTCCTGCTGAGGCAAAACAGGCTGCTCATGCGTACTTGCAACAGTATCCCAATCAAAATTCTCGTCCCCCATCTGTTTCGGCGGAAAGACACAATCTTGATATTATGTGGGCTGCCATTTCCACTAAATACGAACATTGCGAAAGATTTCGTCAGGCACTTCAAAATTGCGGACCTATCATTGTTGAGTCGTCACCGAGAGATTCCTACTGGGGAGCTGTTCGTTCTTTTGACGGACAACAACGTGTTGGGAAAAATGTTCTCGGTAAGATGCTCATGCAATTAAGATCTGACAAATCGGGCATGGATCTTCAGCAAGCAATGGAGCTGGCAAACGCTGAGATACAGCAGTACTTGTCAATAAATGGTTCAAAAATACATACTGAATTGCTGACAGCAACTTATCTTATGTCTTCTCGTTTTCGGGGAATGGTGGCAAATCAATCAATAATGTCTGCAAGAACAAACGCAACGAACAGAATGCAGCGACTTATTCGAGAATTATTTCCAACCCCAAACAGAGCGGCTCCAAAAAATCACAGAAAGATACAATCGGCAATAAACAAATCTTTGAATAAATTTGCAAATCCGGCAGACGACAAAAATCAACCAGTAAATAGAGTGGCAACGATCTCAACCTCTGATGTTCCACAAGCCTTGCATGTCGCAGACTTGATTGCACTTGCTTTAATGGGAATTTCTCAAACAAATATGTCTCAAGAAATAAAGGATAACATTAAAGATTTTGCAAACCTTTTTGCAAATTGGAATATACTTGATCGTGCTCATAAATTTGAAAAAATAGGAACCTCAATATTTCTTAGAAGAAACAGAGAACCATCCGTAAATCTTACACAAAATAATATCGAGGTTATTCGAAAAGGCTTAAATGCCTTGGGAATTATTGACACATGGTTTTCTGCAAATCAAGGCACGTATTATGATGACTCTATTGAAGATTTTCAAACGGGAGAGTTTTTAGGCAGAGTAAATCCTGCTTTCAAGATTTTTGCAAGAAATATTGATCAAGTGATAAATGTGGCTACACTTTCCAATATTCCTGTGTCATTTGACGATTATGTAGAAGTAAAACATTCGAGTGAAGAATCGCACATTTTGTATCCAAAATTAAACACAAATGATACTTTTTCATTTTCTTCTTTGTCCGCCGCATTATTGGCCGCTTCCAGCATAAATGTGCAGTGGAATGCGTTAACACTGGGAGAAGTCTCTTCGCAATCAATGGCAGGATCAATTATCGACAAATCTGCGTCACTTCGACAAAATCTTGAGACATTTCGCACTGCATTGCGTCGAATTGGAACAACTCGTCCATTAGAGCAAATTCCGGGTCGTGCTGGAAGTAAATTTAAAGTAGGAATTACGTATCGTGTGCTCAGAAGAAGTCCAACGCTTCCTGCCGCATTGCAAGAAGGTTCATTTTTCACCGTTACGGCAATAAGCTCTGAGGGAGTACAGGACGCTCTTTCATCTTTACCTTACAAAAAAACATTGTTTACAACCTCAATTGGAGCAAAAGGAGTAAGCGTTGAACAAACAGGATCCAGAAGAATTATTCTTCGAACCTCAATTGATGCTGATCCTGAAGAATCTCCAGAGGCAAAAGCTATTCGCGAGTCATTTGCTCCTTCTTTGAAAATAAAAAACACAGCCAGAAGAACAATGGGTCTCGGCGCACAATCTGCCAAGAAAGGACGTTTGGCAGCAAGCACCGAATACATGAAAAATTTTAATCCAGATAGCGCTATTGCGGCTATTTTGCGGTACGCAGAAACGCACGAATCTGATCATTCGCAAATAGGATTGGCTTGTTTTGAAGACTTAAGCGCTCATGATCAATTTTGTCACAGGCGTTTTGCCGCACGTAGATTATCAGAAATGCTGGGCGTTCCAATTCCCGATTCAGCTCATATTCATTTGCTCATTCGCGCATTACGTCCTCAAATGATGGAATTTTATGGAAATCAAATAACACAAATAGATGCAAGAATACGAGAAATTAAGGACGAAGCAAATGCTGAACGCGCACGAAAAATAGAATATAACGCATACGGATACAAGATTGAAGAATATGGAGATGTTCCAGTCAAGGACATGGATAAAGCAAAAAGGCTTGAAATTGAATACTTAGAATCAAAAAAGAGCGAGTATTTAAACGTCAGCTTTGATGATCCAATCACTTTTTTTGAAACTCATATTCTTGATCCAATGAGAAAAGTCTCAAAAGTGTTGGGATTGAACATTGTCACGGACAGAAACAATCCTGATCTCATACGTGCGTATCAAAAATATATTCCCATGAAAAAAATTCTTGAAGACATTATTGATCGAAGAGATCAATTGCTTGACGCCGGACAGATTATGAATTCAAGTATATTGTCAAGCAATCAGGCAAGAACTGGAGAATATGACCTGAAAGTGCCATTTTGGAATTGGCATCAGGAGGTAACAAATAAAAGCGGTTCTTCAGTTATAACTGTTATTGATGAAAACGGGAACAAGCATGTTTTTGATGCATCAAAGGCCATGATGCATTCCACAGGTTCCGATGGATCAAGTTTTGAATCTTGCACCGGAAATGATGTTCTGAGTCTTCTTTCTGAAATAGAAAATAAAATAAATAACAATGTTGTTCCTGAAACAAAAATAAGCATGCTGTTGAACACACCGGAAAATGTCTTAATTGAAAATTTTTGGGACGTTGATCAAGCAAAAATAATTATTCAAAATTCTATGAGTAAAAATTTTCCTCAATTGACGATACAAAATTATTTAGCCCAAAAAAACAATTCCGATATTCTTCGTGAGGCATTACAAATTATTCTAGAAGAATTGTCTGAAAATGGCGGAATTTGGACAACAACAACGGCTGAAGCATTTTCAAATATTTTTCACAAAAAAATTGACGATAAATTAAAAATTCTTTTGTCTGAATATATGCAAAATAATCAATATACCTCCGGATCTTTTGAGCCATTATTTTCTGCTCACATCACTCGTTTAATCAACGAAATGAACAAAAAGGGAATAACGTTCATCTCTTGGGCAGACACAAGATTTCCTTCAGTACTCAGAACCGCTCCAAGCGTCGATTCAACAAAACAAAACCCGGCAGGAATTGCCCCTTCGGGATTGTGGGTTCTTGGAAATCAAAGTGCATTGGATCAACGTGCAAACAGTGTTTGTTTGATTAATGATCCATTGCCTGTGGCAACAATAGGATCATTTGGTTCGGAACAATTCATTCTTGGAAAAAATGAAATTATTGCAATTGCCGATACATTCATAAGTTGCCTAAGTGCCGCAAATTCAGTAAATTTGCGATATTCAGCACAGGCATTGGCCATTGCAATCATGAATGCAGTAAATACCGCAACAGAATGGGGTATTCAAACAAACACTCATATTCCATTAGCTCCGGTGACAGTTACGTGGCAAAAGCTTGCGGAAACTGCGCAAGAATTATACGCATTGACAGAAGGAAACCGAAACGGACTTGATCTTCAATCTCCCATAAGATGGCAAGGATTTGCAACACTTGCAAAACAATCAATTCCAGATCTTCTTGACACGCTCGACGTTGTGCATGATGAATTTTTGAAAAACAACAATGTTGAAAATTGGGTTCAGACCACTCTTCTGCAAGGAAAAACCATCGTATTAACGCAAGTTGGGTCGTCTGGATCGGCATCTGATTTTGAAAACATCACTGCTAACTCAAAATTAAGAAGAGTATATGTTGCAAGATCATTGGATAAGGATATATACAAAATTGTTCGAGCAGTGCAATATGGATACACCAAAAAAATCAACAATGGTCAACACGCATCTGATTCGTTTTTGGAAAACAACTATTCTTTGCCATTTGAGTACATGGGTCAATTGTTTCGGTCTGTAGAGGCAGCATTTGCTGCGTCAATGTTTGCGCATCCCTTGCTTGACAGGACTGCTCCGGATCATGAAGCGCTATTCAGATTTTTTGGATCATGTACAGATTCCAGTCAAATTGAACGCGCCATCACAGCTGTCAGGAATAGTTCTTGGTCAACAAACATGTCGTCCGCCCCGCATCCAAACATAACTCGAATGCAATATTTTTCTGCTTTTAATAGCGATGGATCTCCTCGATCTGATTGGGAAAAAAACAAAGATCAGATTTTGTATGAAATTATTCTAACCAGAATAATGCAACATGAGAGTTTGCAGCAAGAGTTGAAAACTGCGGTTTTGAAAAATAATCATCTCATAATGGCAAAAAATCATCTTTTGGCACAGAAAGGTAATTTGTCAACATCAGGACAAGGAGGAGTGCTTGTTCTTCCACATTCTTCCTCTTGTGCATTTCCCATGACTGGCATGGATGCAAACACTTCGAGAAAAGCAACCAGCGTTGCTTCAAAAATGGTATTCATGGTTCCTTGGCAAGATGCATATTCACTCATTACATCATCTGTGCCAAAATATCTTGATATGAGCAGAGCCGTGGTTTCTTCAATGGAGCCATTGGTTATGGATGTTGAGCTACAAGATCAGCAATGGCTGCAAAAAACAAATGCTGATCACATGAAATCAGGAGTTGCAAACGAAAGAATTAACGGAAATCTAACACCTGATCTTATTGAGCACACAAAAAGAACAGAAATGACAAAACTTGCATTATCCAGAAACTTTGTGATATTAAAATTGTCTGCACTTTCAAAAGCAATGTATACGCAACATGAAGTAAAGACTGCACTAACCGTTCAGAATCAATTGCAACGAGGAGATCCTTATTTTTCTTCATTAAATTTAACGTGGCGCATGATGAATATGTTTCAAAGATATGCGACAAGAACACTAAAAGAAAGAATGACTTTTGCTGTTTCGTTTTTAGGCAACAAGGTTGGCATGGAAATTCCCTACACCATTTTGCCAAAAAGTTTTTCAATAGATTCTCCAAAATATATAGATTATCATGAGTTTTCGCTTCCTGATTCAATTGATGTTTCAGGTTGGACAGACGCTAAGGTTATTCGTCCATCAATGCCCACTGTGCAAACCTCGGTGTTGCAAGCTCCAGTAACTCAACAGCCTTTGCAAATCGCCGCAGCTAATGTTCCTACGATAAAAAACGAGTTTCTACAGAATGCAAATTTGATAGATTTAGGAGCTTTAGGACCACTATTTCCTGCTCAACCGAACAATCCTTCGTCACTTACAGGCACTCCGGTGTCGTCAACAGATTCGCTTGAGGGAACTATTGCTTTCAAGATTTCTCTTCCAAATGGAAAATCAATTTTTAATTTTGATGCAAATGCCAAGACTCAGCTCAAAATATTTTGGGAATTGTGCAAAAATCTTGTTTCTTCCCAGCCCGGAGCTTCTCGCGACACAGCTATAGCAAAAATAAAAGAATTTTGGGAAAACTGTGCGCAAAACAATGTGTTTAAATTTCAGATTATTCGATCAGGAAAAACGCCACACAGCATATTTCCAACCATTGTTCCGGCTTCGACGCTCATAAACCCCGCAACACATATCAGCCTTGTTTTTGACGGAGTTTCAAATAACGGAAAAATATACGGATCATTTGATAAAATTCCTGAATTTATCAGAAAATATCTTTCTCCTGATTCAACAAATCCAAATCAGACTCTTGATTTGTACAACCAAATCATTTTGATGGATCTTTCACATTTGCTTTCCCCCTTAATCACACTGTCAGACAATCTTACTCCTGTTGAAAGCGCAAAAAATGCAGGGTATATTTATCGTTTTAATAATGCAAATGCTAATTCAAATTTTAAAAAAATGCAGGACAGTGTGACTTCAACGAATGTAGTCATTTCTTCTCAGTTGCCAACGAGTTATCAATACTACGGATCTCCCCGACCAAGCGGAACACTTCAGGTTACAAATGAACCATCTTTGCAGCAATATTTAAGCCCAACGGCAATGCAAAGAAATGATGCCAGCACAATAATAGTTGAAAACATACTTTCATTAACACCCGCAGAAAGAAAAGCCATAATTATTTCATATTGGCAAGGAAAAACAATTATAGAAATTGGCACACAAGGTACTGCGGCAAAAATCTGGAAAAAAGACAGCGTGGCAACACTTGATAATTGGCAGAAACTTCAAACTCTTCGTGCTCTTGGGTCCATCATGATTCAGGATGGAGTTTCCATAAATCCCTCTTACGGAACAATGTCTGGAGATGACAGGTGGTTATCCGTGCTTCGCGGCCCCGTTCTTGGCTACGATATTTCAGGTCAACCAGATACTGCACAATTGCTGAATACCATGCTTCTGCGAACTGACGAATCGAATCAAGTGTACGAAAAGGCTATTCAATATATTGCCGGAACTGATTTTGCCAATACTATACTTAAGATAAACAGCGACGGAATCACAATAGGAAATAAAAAAATAACAATAAAAGACAGTAGTGTGTTGGCAAAAATTTCGGCTATATGGCAAAACCGATCAAATCAGTATCAGCCAGTACAATTTGATGACGAAAATATGAATAAATATCCTTGCGTCAAACTTGCAGATAGGATAGCCGCTATTACGCAGCAAGTTTCTCGCGGTTCAATTTCCAGTAATGCAAACACAGCTTTTCGTATTACAAATTCTTTGTTTTATATTGCAGATTTTCTTTCCCGTGAATATGATTCAAGTTTTGCCGAAACAATACTACAGGAATTGAGCGAAAATATAAGAAAATACATTGAAGAATGGATAAGAGTAGCAAAACGTGACGGACAAGATGACGCGGAAGTTGTACAGCATTTTGAAATAAATGCTGGCATGGATCGATCAATTGGAACAAGCAGGGGAAGAACAATAACGTCGTTGCCGCTGAACACAAGAGGAAGAATGGATATGCTTGATCCATCGGCGTTTGTAAGAGATTCCTTGTCCGGAGAATTTGATGATGGAATTTACGGAACAGGATTACATTCAGACAATAATCTTCTTGTTTCTTCGGCAATAACAGATTCGGAAATCATTGCTCAATTAAATCCCCAATCCGTATTTACTCTTGGTAGAAGAGTGGCCGGAATTGTTCCAGTTCACTCAATTCCTCAATCTGTAGTCAATTCCCGTTTGTTGGGTGACAATCACTCGACGATTGTTTCGGTGGACCCTTCGGCTCAAGAAAGCGCTGCTTTTAAGCAATACAAAATTGGAAGAATTAATAATTTTCAGATTGTTGAGCAATATTCATATTCAAACAGACTGGCACCAAACGTTCGAACAATTGTTTCAGTAGGAAGACACGTGCATCGCGTTGCTCAAGTTGAACAAGGCGACTGCATGCAAGTTGACACATATTACGTTGTTGAAACATTTGCAACCATAAATGAAAATGAAATAAAAATATCTGATTTGCGCTATGTGCAACCCTATAGATTTTATGCAAAAGACAAGGATTCTTTATATAAGTACAGATTGCATGAAAGATCAATGGCCAATAATATTGCAAAAGAAATATTAACCGGAGTTATTACTGATCACATTTCTTCATTGTTCAGCGCGTTTCATCGAGGAACAGATCTTCGATTGTATCCAAAGAGTTATGCGCCGGGAATACATCCAATTGGAAGACAGCATTCCGGTTCTGTAAATGTTCCACAAGATCACATTGTGTTTTCCTCGCACATTCCGTTTACGGTATTGCCACGAATGAAATCTCAAGATGAACTTTTTCCAACAGGGTGGGAGGTCAGCGAGAAATCACTTGTTCCAATTTCTTCTAGAGAAAAACCTTTTGCGCTTCGTTCAAATTTCTTTAGCAACATGAATTGGGAAATATCATCAGACACAAAGAATTTTTTGCAAAACTTTCTTAACACAATTACTGAGGATTCAATAAGAAAAGCTGAGCATTTTAATATTCTTAATTATATAACCGGAAAGGTTGACAAGCGACACGTCGTATCCGGTGGCTTTCGTCCTGCTCCTTTGGTGATTGCAAACGTAGGGAAAAATAGTGGAGTTATTCATAATATTGGAAGATTATTAACCGCATATTCTCATGATCCAAAGCTCAAAGAAATTGAAAACGAAATAGAAATTATTAAAAATATTGTCAATTCTCCGCAACCATCACAAACGTTTAACAATTTTGTTAATGCACTTATGATAGCAATGTCAACGGCGCAACGAAATATTTACAACAGATACGGACATATAAAAATGATGGCTCCTGTAACGGAGGGTGCGTATAAATTTGTGAATTTTTCTGCCGAAAAAGAACCGTATTTGCTCAAGCATGCATTTCCTCAAAATCCATTCTTCAGTCTTGCAAGAACATTCTTGCAAAACGTACTTGCACAAAGAGGTTCGATAATAACTATGCCGGGAAGTTGGATTTCTTTCAGAAATGTTCCTGTTTTTTTTATTAGAAAATTTTCCGGTAACAATATTCCCATCAAGGCCAATAGTCCTTATGTCATATTGGGAGGAGCCCTTGTAAGCAAGCACATAACACCTTTGTGCTGGGCTCTTGGCTCCGGACAAGATTATCAAGTACAAGATGTATTCAGCGAAAATCGAGCAAAGGCAATTGGCGCAAACGAAAATAGCGATCTGGATTCGCTTCCAAATAATTTTCAAACAAGTGCAATGCTTGTTCTCGGCATAAAAAGTGCTTCTGTTCCTGATTTTAGGCTTAATTTTGTGCTCGGATTGTACGCCAATGTTATTCATGGAGAAAACATAGATCCCTCTTCAATAACAAAAAATTTCTTTATTAGTGAGTCTTCGGATAGCAATAATGGATTTTATTCAAAATTAAAAAAAGTTTTTACGGGAGATGACTCGGAAAGAACAGAGGCGGCAGATTTGTTCATGAATTACATTTGCAACTCTTTAGGATATGATGTTGAAAAACTTAGCCTTGTTCAAAAACGCGCAGTAACTTTTGCGGTGTTATACGCCAGAGCTTCATCAATGCCTGCAGATTACATGTTTCAAGATATTAGTCGCGTAGCGACAGCAAATCGAAATTTCTACAGAAATGGTCTTTTGGGAAAAATGAATCAAATGGCTGATGCTGCTGCCATATATAATATGTTGCCTGAAGCACCGCAAGATTATGACGAGAGAAGAGCGGCATGGAAAGATCAACCGTTCAGAAAAATTATTGACACCGCTTATTTGTTGGCAACAAACTCTTCGCAAATTTCTTCTTCTTCTGCAAATTTTGCAACTGGTACTGGATTTTCCCCTTCAGCATTTCAACCGGACACAAACGTATCGCAGAATGAGTTGGATCAATCAATAGAACTTCTTGCCCCATTCACCGTTGACAGTTTGCAGAGAAGCCCTCAGGCTTCTCCGCATGTAGCAAATGCCGCAGGAATGTATATTCTTTCTTCGAGCGGAACTGCTGAACAAAAAATGTTTGCTCAAATATTGATTGAGCTTCAGAAAGTCAGTTATCCACAAGAAATTACGCAAGGAAACGCAAAAAGCATTGTGCTTGATATTCCGCAAGAACTTGGAAAATTAGGAATTCTTGTAAATGGACAAATAAAACATATTAACTACAATGTGTCGAGCGCCCCTACGGCCTCACAGCAATCTTTGACAATGGAGGATATTTTAAATTCAGATTATCTGGGATTAGCTTCGCGAGGAAGAGCAAGCACTGCTTATGGAAATTGGCTTAATTCAACAAATTTAGTACTGGAATCATTAAGGTATTTAACAAAATCAAATATTGAAAAACCAATGGCATTATTCGTGGATATTCCAATTGAGCTTGCTGATTTGCCAACAACACCGGAATGGGTAAAATCTTTGCAAACATTTTCCAAAACTGAACAAAAAATCAACGAATCTGGCCGTCGAAGAACAGTAGTGACTCCAACGTCAAAACGTGGATTAATTGTTATTTCCGAAGATACGTTTGGGCGAGGCACAAATCCACGAGCAACAGGAGGATTGGCTCCTTGGATAATTCGGACGGAACACGGCGAACATCTTGACGAAAGTGAATTTCTTCAAACAAACGCCACTCAAATTAGCGTCCAAGTTGCCACAAGTTATGATCTTGGCAAAAAAGTTTCTGAATTAATGGATTATCAAGGATCAAGAAGAAGAGGTGAGCATTCAGGGTTTTTTGATCTCATGCAATATTTTTCAGGATTGGCAATTGATCATCGAACTGCTCATCAAATGCCGCCGATTGACACTGAGATTCGCCGCAAAAGACCAGCCATTCTTCCCGCCGGACAAGATACTTCATTGGAAGATATAGCGCCGACAACCGTAACGAATCGCAGAACAAACATGTTCAGGCCTCAATTCCCTCGTACGTAATCACAAATTGCACAAACAAGACTTTTTTGATAAAATTCAGATGACATTCAAGAATGTTCAAGGTTAAAATATCATCATGGAACAATTTATTGATTTTGGCGACCTTTCTGTTTCTCACGGTCACTGGTCTGCAAAAAATAATGAACCAATGCGCTATGTGCCGGGAAACATAAAAGACGAACAACATCCGCATTTTGGTCTTCAAAAATTTTTTCGTATTCCAAGTAAATTGTCATCAATCCGCATGCATGAATTTTTTGCAGAGCACGGAAAAGATGGCAGCTACAAGGTGTCACGTGTAATTATTCCTCATGGAGATGTCAAAAACTTTGCAAATCAAATAGAAGAATTACTAAAAGAAAAAGTTCATCACACATCAGAAAGAAAAGGATCGGCGATAATTCATCATATAACCGCACCTTTGACAAGTGTTCGCGGCAAAGTTGTTGAGATGAATGGAGAATGCTTATATATTGTCATGGATCATAACAATTCTCCAGTCTGCTCTTCGCTAAGAAGGTATCGCGGAAAAGAAAAAACATTAGCAAGAATAATAAAGGATATTTCGTTGTACCTTGCGCACGAACATCATAGAGCTTCATTTTCTATTCATGGATCAGGAATGATTTATCATTGCCCCGATCATATTCCGCACAATGTGTCACCGTTGGAATACTGGCCAGATGCAATTACCATGGTATTCAGCAAGACCCCTCCAATTGTAAAATTTGAAAAAGGGGACGAATAATGCCGTCATCATTTTCTACAACCAGCATCATTCCGGAAAATTCCATTGATAGTGCCGTTGTAAAACGGAAGAAAAAACTCAGTCATACTAATGTTTTGAAACAAAATTATATAACAATATTTGGAGTTCCCATAGCTCAACTCATGTCAAATCAACTAAAAGACATCATGAGTGTCGAAAAAGTAACAGAAATAATAGTCGAAGCGATGAAATTGTCTGGAATAAATAATTTCTTCACTGATGAATACATGGAAAAAATTGCCATTTCTGCGCAGGATCACATGGCAACACAAATGTTATTTGACAAAAAGACTATTTCTGCCGATACATTTACCAAAATGTTTTCCGTACTTGAGCATTCTCTTACTGCTCATCAAAAAAGAAAGATAAGCACAATAATTCAAAATGTATATGTATATATCATTGAAAAATACAGAGACAAAGTAAACATTATAAAGCTTGGACTGTACAGAAACAATCCCTCTGTAGTAACCAAATATATGTATCAGGAATTTGGATCCGGAACGTATGATGAGGATGGAACATGGACGTACGGAAAGCAAAATCTTCCTTACTTGTCTGTTGGAAAAGCAAGGTTTGACTCTGACATTATTCATCCTATTTACGGATTTATTTTTTCGTTTTTCAACATAAAGAATCTTGATTACAACATTCTTTCTTTTTCCGAACATAATGAAGAAAAATTTTTTGTAAATAATCGAGGAATTTTTGCCTCAGGAGAAAGAGCACGGTTTATTTCTTTTTTGAGAAAAAATATTTCAATGGATATTTCTTGGGAAAGAATTCAAAACGGGAACGTCTATGTTGTTTCTGGAAAAACAAGCATTCTTGGTCAAAAATTACAATTCTTCAAGATTACTGCTACGTATTTTCAGTCGGTTCTTACAATAGATTTTTACACTAATTCTGGAAAAAAATTTGCAGAGATAAAAACCATTGCTGAAAACATACGTCCAAGAGGTCAAGTATACGACCGTTCTATTGAATTCCTTTCGGAATTTATTGCCTCAGAATTTGCAGCATACGTATACGCCGCTACAAAAGGAATGATGATTCCATTTATGGCGCACGTGATTCCGAATGGGAGTCCGTGGTCTGCTCTTCGAAATGGAGGCGGAATCTCTAGTGCTCCAGTCATTGGAACAGGACAGTTGGCAATGCCCATTAGCGTCGTGCGTGACGCCGCACAGCCTGCTGTGGATTTTTATGGGATGGAAGGCCTGTACCGTCATAATAGCAACGTTCTTCTGGCTCGACCGACAGAAAAACGATCCATGAACTGGAACATTTTCTCAAATCAAATCTGCATAGATGCACATCAGGAAAATTTGGCAACATTTTCTCACTTGTCTTCAAATTTTTCAATTATTTCGGAAAAAACAAACAACAAGGGCGAAACAAAAATCATTGTCAACAATGAGTCGAAAGAGGTTATTGAGGAAAGAATCATCTTTCACGGCAATGCCCTTACGTATATTGATATTGGAATGATTGCGCTTGGAAATTTACTTGACGTAAAAGGCGCACCTTCATGGCAGGATTACTCAGCCACCGTAGAAAATTTGCCGTATTTGTTCCGACAGCAAAACAATGATACATCGAACATAATAGAAACATTGGAACAGCAAGATATTACCGAAGAGGCAATAAAATATTGCATAAATTCTTCTTCATTGACATTAGAAAAATTTCCAAAAGTCATGACACTGCATGGAAACCTTACAAATACTTCAAAAATATTTGACAGCAATGTTGTTCAACAAGAAGATGGAACAAGTTTCTTAAGCTCATTTGACGAAATACACGCAAGAATACAGACTTTTGAAACTTCTCCTGAGTACAACGCTTCTTCGGAAAGATTTTACTCTTCAAAAGGCATATCTGACTCACTTTACTTGCTTAAATATCATTTGAACAATCGTGCCGACAAAACGATTCCTGCACTACGGCAAGTCAACAAGATAGGACGGCCGATAAGAAGCGAATCTTCTTCTCTCATGAATTATGATTTACCAATTGTCGAAGGACAAATAAACGGATTATGTTATGTTGTTCGACTTTTTGGAGAATATATCATAGAAAATAAAAAAGAGTCCGTTAAAGCAAAATCATCAATCTCCATTGACGAAGATGTTGTGCAAAATGAACATTTTCAAAAAATGTATGAATTTAAAATCATGTGCAATGACGCACACGGAGAAACACTTTTTGTCTATGATGCAAAAAGAACATTTTCTGCCGAACATTTGCCTATTCTCAGTTCGCTAGGAGTTATTTACACAGGATATCTACCCGATTTTATTGCTTGGGTGAATACGCATGGGTTGAATTTTTACAGAGCCTTCATTACTCAAAACGTGCAAGATGCAGAATCCAAAGATTTTTACGTAGATGAATCCGAATTCATACCGTTGTATTTTGATAACACTCTTTGTTCGTCGCAAGGTCATGTGCTTCGAGAGTGGTTAACAAAAACATTTCCCTCCGTCGCAGATATCAACTTAAATGTTGCAGCAGGACAATATAGCGTTCTTCAGCACCTTATTGACTCAACATCTTTTGTTGACATGATTCGCAAGGACGGATACTCGCCTGCACTTGAAATGAATGATTCTTCAAAAGCAAAAATGCTTCGTGCGATCATGCTTTTTCATGATATTGGAAAAATTTCCATTCTTGACGGAGGGCATGGTCCATTTTCAGAAAATCACGGAAAAGTTTCTGCGTCAATTGCTAAAACATTTCTTTCTCGCCTTGATTTTACCAACGAAGAAGTTGACAAAATTGTAAAATTTATCAATTATCACGATATCATCAAAAACGCACTTGAGGGAAAATTTGGTCATCTTGACGAAGCCCTTTCTCACGTGGGTCGAATAGCAAAAAATGAATCTGAAATAAAAATGTTTTATCATATATATAGATGTGATAATGATTCTTTTCCAGACTATCTTGATTCTGGACAAAAGTTACTTGTTTCAAGCAAGATTTTTGTCAGTGCAGAAGAATTTTGTGATCATCTTGTTCAAAACACAAAACTTGCACAATACTCTCCAATATCTGACCTTTCGCAACATATATCAAAATCCACGTTTATTTTTCGTGATGCGTCTAAGAGTGTCGAGGATATTGAAGCTGAGTTTGTCAAGAAAACTAATAATTTCCTTTCAAGCGCAGTCATACGACAGGAATCCATTCGAACAAATTCGTACAATCCTGAGTATTACAATAAAATGCGTCACATGATTGAGAAAATGAAAAAAAATCCTGATCTTTCTTTCGCAAGATCTCTCGGAATGTCATACGAAGGAGCTACCGGATCTATTGTTCGAGGGTTTCTTTGGACAGATCCGTCAATTCTGAACGAAATATTTTCATTAGGGTTAAGAAAATATTTTGGATCAGAAAATCGCATAATTCAAGCAGTCATCAATTCTCCATCACCCGGCAAGAAAAGCACTTCCGCGTTGTTTCGACACGAAGATCATCCAAAATTGTCTGCAGAAGCACAAGCCATTATTGTATTTGATTATCATGTTGGAAATCCCATTTATCATGAAGAATTAATTTCTGTTCGTCAAATGGTGCGGTCATGGAAAATGAGCAAAATGGGACGGCAACTTTTTTCCATGAATTTTGATCGATATGATATTGAAGAACAATCTTCAATAGCCTTGTCTCTTGGGTACAGCAGCATTGCAAAAAGAATAATTACCTCATTGAATGATCCAATGCCAAGCATTTCGTGTCTTGATTTAAACCGAATTGCACTTTTGACAGCGTATGTTATTCCAAATGGAGTACGAATTGGAAACACAATAAATGCAATTGGACAGACATATAATTCCTACGTTGCATATCCAGCAAAAATAGAAGTTTATGGAAAAAATGGAAACCGTTCGGTCGTCAAGCTTCCCGCTCTTCCACACGAAGAGATTTTTCTTCCTTTTGATCACACGCATTTTTGTGTTGTAGACTCAGGGAGTTCCGAGTCCATTAAAATTAAACAAATAGGCTCAGGTATTGGAAGTCCATTAATAGGAAAAAACGGTCTTTGGCGAGGAATGCCAAGAATATCTCCGAGGAGAACATAAAAATGAAAATTCCTCACCCGATTCTTCCCGGATATTCAGACAATGACGGAATCATTTCAGAAATGATTCCACAGAACTCAGAAATGATCATTAGTCAAGTAGAAGAAAAAGATAGAATTTACTGGTCAAAATTCTTTGCGCAAAATTTTGAGAACAAAATTGAACCATACACATCCATGATTCCGCCTGCACTAAGCGGACGCACAAATGATGTTCTTGATAATTTAACATTATTAAAAGTTGAAAGAATTGACTTACCCAAAATGCCAGATGGGTTACCAATCATTTGGTGGTATATAGTACAAATGAAAACATGTTTTTCCTGCGTGTTTTTTTCTGGAGTGCGAAAATCATTTCCGGAAAGAATTTGTCAAAATCCCAAGATTTCCGAAAAGAAATTTCAACTGTACTCTCATAATCAATCTGTTTGTCCTGAATGGTTTGCGGGTTTTGATTCAAGCAGAATTTCTCAAGAAAATTCATTTGGGTTTGATGAAAACAAATATGTTTCCGCTGCGTTTGTGGCCTTAGGACTTATTGATCAGCCAAATGATCACGCAAGCCCCGTCGTGGGCAATGTCGAACTCTTTCAATTTTCGCTTGATATTGCCCAAGCTGCAGACATACACAATTCAATGATATTCTATTATTTGCAAACGTATTATCTTGAACAAGCCGGTCATGTGATCGACAAAGAAAATGTAGAATACGATATAGAAAAAAGCTTACCTGATATCAACGCGGAACAATTTGATCTTGGAGCAATAACATCAAAAGGGATAAAAATATGAAAAAAAGTTTTCCCTTGCCGGTTGACTTGAGTGATTTTGCTTGGTACGAACATCAATCTGTAGATCAAGAAATGAATTCATTGAAGAACACGTTTGATATCAATCCCTATCGAGCAAAACCCGGCAAAAATGCAAACATTGGAAGTCTTGAGCCTAGCGGAGTGTCTCGCAATGCCTCGCAAATGGCTTTTGGTTCATTTCCAAGTGATCAGTCGTCTTTGTCGCAAAAAGATTTGCAATTATTACTGCATGCTCGTGTGCAAAGACTTGAAAAAGCCATGCAAAAAGCTCAGAGAAAAATTGATGTTCCTGCTGGAAATGCAAGAAACATGCAACGGGATGCTGCTGCAATAAATCGAAACGCCAGAGCTCCGTTTCAAATGAACAGAACTCACGGAATTTTTAACACAAATAAGGATAGAAGTGAATCGCCAGCTGAGCGATGGGACAGTATTCCGGAAGCAATACTTGGAAATCTTTTGTCCGTCCCTGCAAGTTTTGCTCATCGTGGTTCTACAAACAACATGTATTCTTTCAAAAGAAATCCCAACATTTCTGACGAAGATTTCAATAATCCCGATATTGAACCAAAACACAAATGGAGCGCCGAGATTGATCGGAGCAAAGTTGCCACTGAGCTACCTTTACAGCTTGTGTCACATCTTATTTCTGGCCTCGTCGGAGGCTGGGGCAGTCAATTTGATTTGCTAGCCGGAAGAAAAAATCCTTCACGGGCAGCATATGAGCGACAAAATGCGCTATGGGAAGCAGGGAAAGGAGATAGAAGGGCCAGAAAAAAGCAAATTGAAAAAGATGAAAGAGAAGCGGCAAAAAAAGCAAGAAATAACAGTAATGCTGCAACCGCGGAAAAAGCTCTCAAAGTAAAAATGCCAGAGCTTGACGCATGGGGCAGACTTGCCTCGGGCCCCTTTGGGGTCGGAACAAAGGCTGGTGGATGGCGTCCAATATGGAACAAGGATACCAACGAAAACACTCTTGTTCATACGCATGATGCACGATGGAACGACAGCAACGGTTCTTGGGAAATGGCTCCACGAGGCACAGGAAAGGCAGAGGCGGAAAATGTTCCGTTGCAAGACACTCACGCAGAAGCCGATATACCGTGGACTGCTGAACTTGCTGCAAAAAATGATGAGCACAAGCTTCGTCTTGATCATCACGCAAAAGAAGGAAATCTTTTTCTTGATGATGGCGGTTTTGTTTCAGGAAAAAATCCTGATTATGCAGGTTCAATAGAGTCGGCTTCTTCTTCTCCAAGAAGAAAGCGCGGCGATGTTACAACAACGTGAAGGGATAAATAGATGTCTTCGAAGCATCCGGGATTCAAAGCCGTAGCAAAAAAAATAGCAGAAGAACAAGACATAAGCATTGAGCAAGCCAATGCCATTCTTGCTGCCCGGACAAGAGGAGCAAGCGCGTCAGCAAAGAAGCATAATCCTAGGTTGAAAAATGTTCAAAAAAGCCTTGGTTCATCATACGAAACAGCAAAAATGATGCCGTTCAAGAACGGTCGGCCGGACTGGGAAAGTGTCGATGCGCACACGTTTGTAATTATTCCCATCAACAATAGGAAATCCTCATTGCACGGAAGATTTGTCGTTCTGGAAAAACTTTCAAACGGATTGTACAAGATTGCTCGAAATCCAGCCCACACAAAAAAGAATGACGAACATTATGATGATTGGGAAGACGAACGAGATGATCGAGATCTTGATGTTGAACACCTAGAAAAAGATACTGATGAGATGGACAAGGGTCTGGGAAAGCGCACGAGAAGAGTTCCGGATAGATCTTCTTCAAGAAGTTACACTCGCGCCTCATACATAAAGAAGTCATCTCCGATTGAACGATTGCGGGAATCACTTCAAAGACATGCCAATGGATGAAAAAAGACATCGGGGAATTCCTAAAGCCGCGACAGGCGGCTCATCAGGCATGGCGTCGCGCAAAGAATTGCCGCAAAACAGGAAAAGTGTCAGGCGAGACGGAGAACCCGGAATTGTGTCGTCAGCCAAACGGTATCCAGCAAAACAAAAAGCAACCAACATAGAAAATCAGTTTCGTTATGCACTTCTTCGAAAAGGAATAAATTTTGTTGAACAGGCATCAATCGGTCCATGGTCCATTGATTTTCTCATTCCCGATCATAAAATTGTCATCGAGGCAGACGGAGAATTCTGGCATAGCAGGCCAAAGACCATCATGAAGGATCGCAGGAAAGATGCGTGGCTTGAGAGAAATGGCTACAAGGTCTTTCATTTTGAGGGTAATGAAATAATAAAAAACCCCAACAGATGCATAGAACAGGTGGAAAAAGCTATACTAGCAAAGAGTAAGAAAAAGTTCGAAGAAAAGGTTCTTGATGACAACACGGAGTACGAACAATGGCTCAAAGGATCTCAAACGTTCCAGCCAAGAACAATTGGTCAAGAACCTTGAGAAAAGCCTTCAGAGGCCTCATGTTTCCGTTTCTGGTCATTCCATGTGTACCAATCCTTCCTGTAAGACAAGAATGGTAAAATCTGGAGCAAACATAGAGATAAATTCTGTTCAGCATAAAGCCGTCATGATTACCGGAAAAACCAAAGTATTTATACTTGGTAAATCATTGGTTGCCGAGTGTGTTTGTGGAACAAAATACCACATTGGCGAAACAGATTTTTCGGAGTAAAACAAGATGGTTGTTTCTGCGTTAACCGTTACCACTGATGGCAAGGAATATTGCAAGTACACAAGTGACAAGAAAACCATATCCGTAACCGCCAAGGTATCCGGAGGGACGTTGACCGCCGGAGATCAGTTTGTGTTTTCGATTGAAAGAAAATCTGCACGAAACTGGACAGGCTCTTACAGTGCAGTCATGAGAAAAACTGTCACCGCCACATCGGCGAATGTCACCTCAAGTTCTTTTTCGACGCAATTTGTCATTGGCACAGATGACATTGACGCAGACAACATTTGTAGAGCGATTTCTGGAGAATATTCTGCGCGAGTGACATTGGTCTCGGATGCAACAAAATATTGGGACTCTTCCGCGTTTTCCGTGGTGCTTATCACGGCCAAGGAAATGCGAACGCAATGGTGCTTCGGTGTGCCGCTGAAAGCTGCCGAGATGATGAGCGTTCGTTTTCAGCCAAAAGTCATCACTGGCTTGACCATCGAAGAAATATCCGCATCTGTCATCCCCGGCATCAAGAAGCTGACACTCACGTATGTGGCAACACCGTCTCCCACGTGGACACTGGCATGGGACGAAGGAACGCCAACCACTTTTACGGCTGCTGCGGGAACGCAGCAAGTCCTTCTTGTTGATGAAACAAATATCAATTACATTATTGCCGAGGCAAACACTTCGATTTTGCCCACAACAAACACAATAGAAAGCATTCTTGTCAGTGAGTCAATTTTCACTGATGAAATGATCATGAGCAGAATACGCAGTGCTTGTGACATAACAGAGTCCTTCTTTGGTTTCCCCATAGAGCCGTATGTGTATACCTCAATTCCCAATTTGCCTAGCACGGTATATGGCGATCAGACAAACATACAATCGTATTGGGACCGGATCGGACGACCTGCAGACTATTATGTCCCGGTTGATTATTCAAATTGGCCCACATTTCGTTTGCCGTATCAGTGGTGCATTGCTCTGCACGATCTTTACGGATTCCATTCTGTGGACAAGATTCTCACGGTCAACAAGCAATGGTTTACTACCACGGTGGACAGAATCACCAGTGTTGCGACACTGGTTCCGTCACTAAGAAGCTTCGCACAATGGCAAGTATTCACTCATCCCATGCTTGCTCCATTCTACTTGCACACCAATTTGCCGGGATTCTGGCAGTACACGGCAACATTCGGGTTGCCCGACTTGACTGATTCAGACAGGGCTCCGGTGCGGGAATTAATAGCACGAACTGCCGCAGCGTCAATTCTTGCTGACGCAGGAAGAGCGTATCAGGGAGGACTGGGCGGAGAATCCACCTCACGTGACGGTCTATCCAACAGTAGGTCGTACAATCCCGGCGGCCCGTATGCCGCGACCATTCAAGCGCATCAGCAATGGGTACAAACAGAAGGTACAAGACTCAAGCAACGCCTTGGCGGAATGCTTATTCAAATGCTTGGAGCATAATCATGCCAATCAATGTTCCTCAACATGTTCGCATGATTCTTAGCCACGGAGAGAAGGTCACTCATTACCAAGGACAGATATGTTCGTGCTCTCCGACGGGAAAGACCGAAGATGCCGTGTCCACCTGCCTTCGTTGCAATGGATTGGGAGTGTTCTGGATTAATCCAAAAACCATTGTGGCATTGATTCTCGGTCTTGATTCTGATCGCTCAGGGCGTCAGTGGCTGCAAACCGGAACAGCACTGCCTGAGGACATGTCGTGCTCTCCGCTTCCGAACAGCAGACGGTTCAAGGATTACGACAAGGTTGTTCCAACATGGAGCCGAGGGTTTCCCTATCCCGGAGAATTGCTTGTGCGCGGCAAAAAGGACAAGATCATCTATCGCCCAGTGGGAAACATCATTCGTGTCTCTCAAGTGAATCCCGTAACTGGAGAGGAACGCACGTGGGTGCAGGGAACTGATTACACCATGACCGGACCAGACGGAAAAATTGTCACATGGACAGACGGACTTGGTCCGGCATATGATACGGCCTATGCCATGGTCTACGAACCGAAATTCGAATTCATTTGCTGGAATCCTCCCGCTCCTCGCTGGGAAAAGGGGCGGGATCTTGGATTGCGCGTCCTGTTGCGCAAGATTCATCTTCCTTGGCCAACTAGCAACTGGGGCTGATTCATGCTATAGTGTCGATGGCGCAATAGCCAAAAAAGGAGACATGATGACCAACCGCACCTACCCTTCCCGTCCCGCCGCTGGTGGCCGAGACTCCGGCCCTTCCTATGATCAGGTGCTCAAGGAAGTTCGAAACGCGGGAATGATTTCTACGCACACTTTCGTCGAGGTGTCCCCAACTGCGCAGAATGAATACTTGTGCGTCATTCGCGCGGAAGTCATCATGCCCTCTCTTCGGGAAAACGATTCAAATCGTCACTATAGCGG
>Ga0114970_10000280_pt1 | contig 37298 bp, 36 predicted proteins | sample M_140205_XF_Meta_FD_87030 | JGI IMG/M metagenome (GOLD analysis project Ga0114970, IMG submission 87030) | Freshwater microbial communities from Lake Montjoie, Canada to study carbon cycling - M_140205_XF_MetaG | ecosystem: Environmental > Aquatic > Freshwater > Lake | place: Lake Montjoie... | reverse complement strand
GGGATTCCAGGATGGTTCTTGGGGTGGGTTAAGTTGTTGAAAATGGGGTGAAAATAATTTTTGACTCGGTTACACATCAGCACCGACGCCTAGCTAGACCATCAGGTGTTGAGAAGACTTTGATCGTGGGCAGCATTGAAGCGCTGGACACGTTCAAATATATCTTTCCTTTTCTGCCTGAATTTGCTCAGGTCAACGTCGAGCCCTGCGAATACGACGTCGGCCGCCATGAGAATGGCAAGGTGGGCATTACAGAGCCAGAACATCTGCTTGGGGAGCTCGCGGCTTATGTTCTCCCTCTGGATGTCCTGATAGCCGAACTTCATTTGCCCCACCGTCTGCCCCGCGCTCAAGTGGCGAACGAAGGTGATGCCGCTTGTATGGGAAAGCATAGACGCGGTGTCGTAGAAATCCGAGAGGAGCGCGAGCTGCGGTATGGAGCTTGGATACAGTGCCCGAGACGTAAACGTCTTTCTGGCCAGCTTCCGGGCGGCTTCACTGCCGTCGTCTTGACTAAACACTTCAAAAGATTTTGCATCAGTTTGAATCAAATGCGCGATTCCGGCCGCCTCGACGGCGGCACGTGTCTCTCGGAACATCTGCGCCGAATAAAGGCGAAAAAGTGAAATGGTGCCAAGGACCAGATGCTTCTGGCACAGCACAAACAGCGCCGCGGCATTGCGCGCTCGACTCGTATTCAGAAGCGGGGATATGGCCTCGTGATGAATTGTATAGAGATTCACCACGTCATCGGGCAAGAGAGCAGAAGAATTAAGGTGCTCTTTGAGCTGGTCAAAATTGTGTGCGTCGAAGGCGTTGACCGTCGCGATCACAGAATCTCTATTGAGCATGAGTGGGTTGTCCCCAAAATAGCAACTGTCCCGAGGCGCTGCTCATGATCAGTAGATGATAACATCATCCTATGGAGGCGCGGGACCGGACGCTGGATACGCTTCTCGACCTTGATGGTCAGGTTTTCATCGTGGACGAGGCGGGCGAGTATTGGGTGAAGTTCCGAGTTCGGCGGATCGCTGTCTCGCCGGAGAGGCCCCATGGTCTGGACTATTCGTTGACGCTGCATGGCAAGAACAATGAGAGGTTGATTGGTTTTGACAATGCGCATGGGGTCCGGCAGTCGGCTCGGCCGGGCGGCGCAGGGGGTGTGGAGTATGACCACAAGCATGGCCTGCAGTCTGTTCGTCCGTATCGATATCGGGATGCGGCGGCGCTGTTGGCGGATTTCTGGACGGAAGTAGATCAGGTGTTGCGGGAGCGAGGAGTTTTGAAATGAAGGCGCTGCGAGTTGGAATTGCTTCGTATGAGGACATGAAGGCGCGGACGATGGCGATTGCTCGCGGGACGCTTCGCCCGAAGGCGGGTGACCCTAAGGTTTGGTTTCCTTCGACTGAGAGTTTGGCACGGGTTTTGTCGGCGAAAAACCGGACGTTGCTGGCGACGATTCGGGAGGCGCAGCCGCAGTCGCTGGCCGGTTTGGCGTTGTTGACGGGGCGGCAGAAATCGAACTTGTCGCGGACGCTCAAGACGATGGCGCGGTATGGGCTGGTGGAGTTTAGTCCGGCGAAGGATGGGGGCCGGGCGGTTGTGGCCAGTGTGCCGTGGGACAGGATTACGGTGGATTTGCCGCTGTTGCCTGGGGTTGGGGGGCAGGGTTAGTTACGCCTGGCCGCGTTCGCGGTGATGGTCGACGCCAAAGACGATGCAGCGGTGGCTTTTTACGAACACCACGGCTTCGAGCGATTTGTCGCGCAGGATCGCACCTTGTTTCTCAGGTGGCGTCGGCCGTGAAGACGCTCCGTTCGTCCTCATCCGCGTAGCAACTGTGCGAGGCATGGAAGGATTGATCGGGCGCGGACCTGTCGAGTGGAGGCGGCGGTAAGGGGCCGTGCCGGCGGACTGACTTTGCATGGTTACTCCCTCGAAAAAAAAATGCACTACCGTTTGGGAGCGGGAGCGGCGGGGAAACGCTGCACCATGCCGGCACCTTGTTTGACAGCCGCTTCGAGGTCGTTCAGTTCGGTGGGCAGGAAGTCAGTGAAGTTCTCATATCCGTTTGAAGTGACGACGACGACGTCTTCGTAACGGAGATACAGATTCTCGCTGGGGACGCGGATTGCGGGGTCGATACTGAAGACTTGGCCGACCTTCAGGGGGTCCTGCGTATAGCCGCCATCGTCGTGGACAGTGAGGCCGACGGGGTGGGAAAAGACTCCGCCTCCCTTTTCGATGAGGAGGCGGGCGGCCTGCTCGTACTCGGGTTTGGAGAATTTGCGGGTGGAGAATTGGGCGGTCATTTCCACTTTGGTTTCATCCATGATCTGGCGGACCGTCAGGCCTGGTTTGATTCGCCTGAGGATGGCGTTGCGATAGTCGAGGACTACCTGGAGGAGTTCGCGCTGCCAGGGGAGGAACGTCCCGCTGACGGGCCACATGCGACCGATGTCGCTGGTGTAGTAGTGGTAGTCGGGGGCGAAGTCCATGAGGACCATCTGGCCATCGTCGAGGCGGCTGGTGTTGCGGAAGTAGTGGCCGTTGGCGATGTTGGTGGTACCTGAGGCGGTAATGGAACGGTAGCCTTCGAGGCGGGCGCCGTTGACGAGGAAGATGTAGCGCGCGGCGGCGTCGAGTTCGTATTCGGAGACACCGGATTTGCTGCTGTGCATAGCGGCGACCATGCCCTGACCGGCGATTTCTGAGGCGCGGCGGATGAGGGCGATTTCGCGGGGGCTTTTGATGCTGCGGAGTTCGTCGAGGATGGGTGTGATGTCTTTGACCTCGGCCTGGGGGAAGCGGGTGCGGAGGAGGTTGGCGAAGTTGAGTTCGCGGGAGGTGCGGCCATCCCAGGGGTCATTGGCGATAGCGAGGTTGGCGGCGCGAAGTTCACCCCGGGATTCGGAATTACCTTCGGCGGGTGAGAGGAGAGCGTAGATGGTGGCAGGAGTGGCACCGGGTTTGCCGAGCCATTCGTCCTTCATGTCGGTGTTGGTGAGGACGCGGTCGGCTCCGGTGAGCTGTTTCACTTCGGCGGCATCGGCGGCGGAGAGGACCTTGCCTTCGTTGGCTTCGAGGCGGGCGTCGCGGGGTGGCATGAAGAGGGTCGCCTGGCGGGTTCGACCGTCGAGGAGGAGGTAGGTGTGGGGTGTTTCGATGCCGGAGAGATAGTAGAATTCGTTGGTTTGGCGGGGGAAGTTGAAGCCTGGGGTTTTGGGGACGCCCTGCATGACGAGGACGGCTTTGTCACCGATGTGGTCGTAGAGTTTGGTCCAGCGAGCCTGGAATTCTTCGGCCGGGAAATCGGTTTGGCGGAAGGCTGGGGCCTGGGCGAGAGCAGTTGTGGTGAAGAGAAGGGGCCAAAGAACTCGGAATGGAACCATGACTCCGATTGTCTCTCTACGCGGGGGCGGTTTGGAAATTCCTGGTAAACTAAACGGTGATGGCTTTCGATGCCAAGACCCATTTCGGAGCCCTTTGGGACCGCGTGTCCCGAGGGGAGGAGATTCTCATCACGCGGCACGAAAAGGTGGCCGCCACAATTATGCCGGAAGGAACAGCATCTCTGGAGTCGGTTAGACTGGCCGTTTCCGGGCTTCATACTCTGAGAGAAAGGATGGCGTCACGGGAGGGCTTCCAGCCTCTGACCGATAGAGAGATCAAAGAGCTGATCAACGAAGGACGCCGTTGAGGTGAGGTTCGTCGCCGATACGCATTTTTGCCATTTGGTATAAACCGGCCCGTTTGTTGGCCAAGATGGCAACTTGCAGTCGGGTTTCCAACAGCCATCGCAGCCCAGAGGCTCTGGCACCTGTCGGCGACAGGCGCGCAGGATGCCATCCTGGCCCCACATCCCGGACTACAGGTGAGCTTAAATAAACGCCATGGTTTTGAGGCCGGAGATTTCGAACCTTTTGCGGCAGCGCATGTTTTTGCACATGGCGTGGGTGTCGATCAGGACCATGTAGCTTTGGGCTTTGGCGAATTTGGCGCGGTCGCGTTCGTCGGCTCCGCCTGGGAGGCGATCTTTTTTGGTGCGGACCAGCCACTTAATGTCGTAAGTGTCGCTGGTCCGGCACCAGGTACAGTTCAGAGGGATCTGTTTGGTGGCCGGCGCTTCTGAGTAGTACGCTTTTTCGTCCACTTTGATCCCCTTATTGCTGACGGTCTGTCTTTTAGCGGTCGTTCAGTTCAAGCCACTGCATGCCATCGGGGTTGCCCTTGTACTCGGCGCGCGGACGGATGAGGCGGTTGTTGTGGTACTGCTCCAGAACGTGGGCGGTCCAGCCTGCCATGCGACTGACGGCGAAGATGGGCGTGTACAGGTCGATCGGAATACCGAGGGAGTAGTAAGCCGAGGCGGAGTAGAAATCGACGTTGGGGTTGAGTTTCTTCTCGCCCTTGACGGTTTCTTCCACGCGGCTCGACATGAGGTAGAGATCTTCCTGGCCGGTGCTCTTGCCCAGTTCTTCCGACATGCGGCGGAGGTGGGTGGCGCGGGGGTCTTCGGTGCGGTAGACGCGGTGGCCGAAGCCGGGGATCTTCACCTTGTTGGCGAACATCTCGTGAACCTTCTCGACAGCCTTCTCAGAAGTACCGACCTGAAGGAGCATGCGGATGACTTCTTCATTCGCGCCACCGTGCAGGGGACCCTTGAGGGCACCGATGCCGGAGGTGACGGCTGAGTAGATGTCGGAGAGAGTGGCTGCGGTGACGCGGGCGGCAAAGGTGGAGGCGTTCAGTTCGTGGTCAGCGTGGAGCGTGAGCGCTACGTCAAACACATGGGTCATGACGGCATCAGGCTTCTTGCCGGTGAGGCAATAGAGGAAGTTGGCGGCGAAGCTGAGAGCCGGGTCGGGATCGAGAGCATCCTGACCAGTGCGGAGACGTCCAAAAGAACTGACGATGGTGGAGGTCTGCGCCATCAGCTTGGTGGCTTTGCGCTGATTCGCTTCAGGCGACATGTCCTTCGCTTCCGGGTCAGACAGGCTGAGCATGGAGACTGCGGTGCGCAGAACATCCATGGGCGAGGCTGTCAGGTTGGCCTTGAGGAAGTCGGTGATCTGGGTTGGCAAGGCGTAGGTAGCGTTCAGCCCGGCTGCCAGGGAAGCCAGTTCGGCCTTCGTTGGAAGAGTACCTTTCCAAAGAAGCCAGATGGTCTCTTCAAAAGTGGCGTGCTGCGCCAGGGTGTGGATGTTGTAACCCCGGTAGCTGAGGATGCCCTCATAGCCGTCTATGTAACAAATCTCTGATTCGCCGGCGACAACGCCTTCAAGTCCTGCGCCTGATGTAGTCGTGCTCATTTGGTCACCTACCAGTCTAAAGCAGAGGTTTTCTCAGCTTGCCAATCGTGCGGTGAAGCATGATGGCGTAAGGGTTTTTGTGGGGGCAAATAGGGTACGGCGAGAAGTTGATCTCGTCCGCACTTTTATCCACCCAAAGTTTTTCCACCCGATTTTGGTTCACAGCCAGGGTCAACAGAACACCGTTATTACACGATTGGCTATCTGTGAGGCCGAGAACCGAGAGATGGGGAGCGCCGGTGGGGACGGTTGATTTCGGACCCCAGTCGGTGAGGAATTTATTAAAGTCATAGCCGGTGCAGGGCTTTTGTTCAGTGCAGCCCCATACCCGGTAGGCGGTTTTGAAATCACCCGTCTTAATGGAGGCCACGAAGTCCCGGACCAGGCTTTCCTGGTGGTGATTTTGCAGCAAGTACCATAGCAGGCTGGAAGTGAGGGAAAGAATCACTACAGCCAGGATCGACCGAAAAATAAGACGGTTGCGATTTTCTTCGCCTTCGCCGTACTGGTCAAGATAGCTGCGTCGCATCACGGGTCCTGCTCTGATTGTGCCACTGACACGTCGTTGATGACGGCGGGGGCGTCCGAGAGGTATTACTTGGCCGGATTGGCTTTGTTGTATGCGGCTGTGGCGTCGGCGGTCAGTTCCATGGTCGGCTTGAAGAAGAGGGTTTGGGAAGAGTCGATGATGAGGTCGAGGCCCTTTTCAGCGGCGAGTTTGGAAATGATGTCCTGCATTTTCTGGGAGGCCTTGCCGAGGATTTCCTGGCGGTCGCGATCAAAGTCGGCCTGGAGATCGTCGGAGAGGCGCTGGGCGTCACGCTGTTTGCGCTGGCCCTGGGCCTGCAGTTCCGCGATGGCGTTCTGGTTCAGTTTGCCGCTGCCGACCTGGGCTTCAATGGACTGGAGGTCGGCCTGTAGTTTGGCAAGCTCATCCTGGGGCTTCTTATACTTCGCTTCGACGGCGGCAGAAGCCTTCTTAATCTCGTCGGTATCGGCCATGGCCTTCTGGACGTTTACGACGGCGATTTTGGTCTGAGCAGACGCGGAGACGGCTAAGGGCGCGAGGGCGAGGCAGAACAGGCTGGCGCGGAGGGCCAATGTACGGAACATGACTATGAAGACTCCTAAAGATGGTGGGACTTCGCCATTATCGCACAGGGAACAAAGCTGCCTGTTTTTCGGTGCGGGAGCACCATTTTCGAATGTATGAGTGATTTGTTGGACGGTTCCCGTTCTATAGGGTTAGGAGCGTCGCGACGATGACCGCAGTGGAGAATGAACTTGTGGAAAAGCATGAAGTAACCGAGCTCCTGATTAGCTGGAGTCAGGGCGACCGGAGTGCATTGGACCGTCTGACGCCGATGCTGTACGAGGAACTTCGGCGTCTGGCAGCTGCCCACCTGCGCCGGGGGAGTAAGCAGGAGACGATTCAGCCGACAACGCTGGTGCATGAGGCCTATTTGAAAATGGCCGGGCAACAGGAGGTAGAGTTCCAGAACCGCGCGCAATTTTTCGGGTTGGCCGCACAGGTGATGCGGACGATCCTGGTGGATCATGCGCGGAGTAAGGCGGCGGCTAAACGAGGCGGCGGCGGGATGCCCCTGACACTGCGAGATGATTTGGCCGCAACGCCCAACGAGGGTGCCGATATTTTGGCTCTCCATGAAGCCTTGGAGGCGCTGGCGCTGCAGGATGAGAGGAAAGCCCGAATTGTGGAGATGCGGTATTTCGCCGGGATGACTTCCCAGGAGATTGCGGAGGCGACAGAGACTTCGGTAGCGACCATTGGGCGGGAGATTCGGGTGGCCCATGCGTGGCTGCTTCGCCGGATGCAGAGCTGAGTCCGGGCTGTCACCTGACTGCATCCCCTAAAATGGGGATACATGCGGATCGCCCTCGGGCAGATCAATCCGACCGTCGGTGATCTCGCCGGAAACCTCGCCCTTTGTACTCGATTCGCGCGTGACGCTGCGGAGCGAGGAGCTGACGTCCTTGTATTTCCGGAACTTTGTGTTACGGGGTACCCGCCGCGGGACCTTGTTGAGAAGCGGACGTTCATTCCGCAGTCTGAGGCCGCGCTGGAACGCCTGGCGGAGGCGACACGGGATTTGCCACTGGCGATTGTGGCCGGGTACGTGGGTCGGAGTCGGGTCCCCACGGGAAAACAGGCTACAAATTCTGCGGCAATTCTTCGAGGCGGTGAGGTTTTGTTTCGCCAGACGAAACTGCTGCTGCCCACCTACGATGTTTTTGACGAGGCCCGGAATTTTGTTCCCGGGGATTCGCAGTCTTTGTTCCAGCTGGATGGGCGGAGCGTCGCGCTGACCATCTGCGAAGACGCGTGGAATGACAAAGGGTTTTGGCCGAACCGGCTATACGCGCGTGATCCGGTGGACGAGTTGATGAAGAAGGGCGGGGGGCTCTTGCTCAGCATCAATGCCTCTCCGTTCCACCTGGGTAAACGCGAGTTGCGACTGGAGATGTTCCGAGCCATGGCGCGTCGGCATAAGGCTCCGGTGGTGATGGTCAATCAGATCGGTGGCAACGATCAGGTGGTTTTTGACGGTTCCAGTTTTGTGATTGATGCCAGGGGTGAGGTGATTGCCTCGGCAAGGTCGTTTGCGGAAGATCTGGTGATTGCGGATCTTGAGACAGGGACCGGCGAGCTTCGTGCGGATTTTGCGGATGAAAACGAGGCAGTCTACGAGGCTCTGGTGCTGGGGACTCGGGATTACATCCGAAAGTGTGGTTTCCGGAAAGTTCTGATTGGCTTGAGCGGCGGCATTGATTCGGCTTTGACGGCGGTGATTGCAGTGGATGCCGTGGGGCGCGAGAATGTGCACGGTGTGGCGATGCCAGGGCCCTATTCGTCGGACCACAGCATCGTGGACGCGCGCGCCATGGCGGAAAGACTGCAGATCCCGTTCGACATCATCCCGATCACGCCGGCTTATGAAGAGATGAGGCGGACTCTGGCACCAGTCTTTGCGGGCAGGGCTGAGGACGTCACCGAGGAAAATATCCAGTCCCGGTTGCGAGGGTTGACGCTGATGTCGCTTTCGAACAAGTTCGGGGCGCTTGTCTTGACGACAGGTAACAAGAGCGAGATCGCGGTGGGGTATTGCACTCTGTACGGCGACATGTGCGGCGGGCTGGCGGTGATCAGTGATGTTCCGAAGACGCTGGTCTACGAGCTATCGCGCATTGGCAGTGAACGCCATGGCGGGGCAATTCCACGATCCGTGTTCGAGAAGCCTCCATCAGCGGAATTGCGACCAGACCAGAAGGACAGCGATTCCCTGCCCGAGTACGAGGTGCTGGACGCGATTCTGCGTTTGTATGTGGAAGAGTTCCACAGCGCGAAAGAGATCGCGGTGGAATTGGGATTGGCGGAAGACCTGGTGCGAAGTGTGGCGCTGAAGGTGGACCGGAATGAGTACAAGCGTCAACAGGCTGCCCCGGGCCTGAAAGTAACCTCGAAAGCGTTCGGAATTGGCAGACGCTTTCCCATAGCCCAGAGATACTTCGAAAACGAATGAAAACCAAACTGCTCGTCGTGTTGCTTGTGGTCGCGTCCACTGTGTTGATGTCGCAGCCAGCCCCGAGGGAGCAGGTCGGTTTCCTGCCCGATGGCAGTTTTCTGCTGAGCAGCGGATGGAGAGTGAAGGCGGCCGGGACCCAGGTTCCGGTGGACACTTTCCCGATGTCGTCGCTGATTACTCCGGATAAGAAGTATCTGCTGGTCCTGAATGGCGGGTATGACCCCCCGAGCATCTCGGTGGTCGATATCGCGTCGGCAAAAGAGCTGAGCCGGACTCCGGTGCCGGATGCGTGGCTGGGTTTCACAATGACAAAGGCCGGCGACAAGGTGTATGTGGGCGGCGGGTCAAAGGCGGCAGTTTTTGAGTTTGGCCTGAAGGACGGTGTTCTTACTGCAGGGCGTACCTTCCCGGTGATTGCCGAGAAGGACCGGAAGGGCAGCGATTTCATAGGTGATGTGCAGCTGGCTCCCGATGGGCACCTGCTTTACGTTGCCGACCTGTTCCACGATTCTGTTGTGGTGGTGAACCCGCAGTCGGGCTTCATTTTGTCGCGTTTCAAGACGGGGCGCCGCCCCTATCGCATCATGTTCCACCCTTCGGGCAAGAGTTTTTACGTTTCGAGCTGGGCGGATGGGTCGATTGGCCGGTTCGAGACCAACAAAGGCGACCGGATCGACACAGTTCGCCTGGGGCCGCACCCGACCGATATGGTTTGGCGCGAGGGGGAGATTGAGGACCATCCCGAGGTGAAGGCCCGGGTTTTCGTGTCGGCCAGCAATACGAACAATGTGTTCGTGTTGGGGGTTTCCGAAAGTGGCGAAATGACCAGACTGGAAACGGTGAATCTGGCGCTGATGCCACGTCAGCCTTTGGGGATGACGCCTTCGGGTTTAGGTCTGAATTCGGATGGCAGTCGATTATTTGTAGCTTGTTCTGATGCCAATGCAGCTGCGGTGGTGGATATTACGGGGCCGCGCAGTCGGGTGATGGGGTTTGTGCCGACGGGCTGGTACCCGACGGCGGCTTTTGGGCTTCCGAATGGCCGGATGGGGATCCTGAATGGGAAAGGCTTGCGGTCTTTTCCGAATCCTGCGGGTCCGAATCCGACTACGACAGTTGCCGGGACCACTACCGCTTTGCGGGTCCGGCAGTATGTGGGCTCGATGCAGAAGGGGACCGTGCAGTTTGTGGACCCGAGCGATGATGCGCGACTGGAGGCCTGGACCCGGGAGGTACTGGCGAATTCACCGTATCGGGACGAGAAGCTGGATGATCCGGGGGCTCCTGCGGGTAGCCCGATTCGTGCGGGTGGCCCCATTAAGCACGTGCTGTACATTGTGAAAGAGAACCGGACTTACGATCAGGTTCTGGGGGACATGAAGGAAGGTAATGGCGACGCATCGCTGGTCCTGTTTGGGGAGAATGTGACCCCGAACCACCATAAGCTGGCGCGCGATTTTGTCCTGCTGGATAATTTCTACGTAAATTCTGATGTGAGCGCAGATGGCCATAACTGGGCGACTGCAGCGATTGCGCCGGATTACACGCAGCGCATGTGGCCGAATAGCTACGCGGGTCGGCGGAAGACCTATGACTATGAGGGTCAGGAACCGGCGAATGCTCCGCCGGCTGGCTATATCTGGACAGCTGCGGGACAGGCTGGTATCAGGATGCGGAACTACGGGTATTTTGTGGACAACCGCGCGAAAGCCGAGGCCGATGGCACGCAGATCCTGTCGGTACGCGACCCGATTCTGGCTCCGAATACGGACCCCAACTTCCGGGGCTTTGATCTGGACTACACGGACGTGGAGCGCGCCAAAGAGTTTTTGGATGAAGTGAAGGATTTTGAGAAGGCGGGGACGATGCCGCAGTTCATGATCATGCGGCTGGGGAACGACCACACGAGCGGTACATCGGCGGGGAAGATTGCTCCTCTGGCAGCAGCGGCGGATAACGATCTGGCGCTGGGGATGATTGTGGAGGGGTTGTCGAAGAGTAAGTTCTGGAACGAGACGGCGATCTTTGTGATTGAAGACGACGCGCAGAATGGTCCGGACCATGTAGATTCGCATCGGTCGCCCGCATTTGTGATTTCACCGTGGGTCCGGAAGGGCCAGGTGAACGGGACGATGTACAACCAGGCGTCGGTTTTGCGAACGATGGAGCTGATTCTGGGGCTTCACCCTCTGACGACTTATGATGCGGGGGCTCGGCCGATGTTCAGTTTATTTAGTGATGTGGCGGCGGCGGGACCGTACGTGGCGGAACAGGCCCGGATTCCTTTGACCACGCGGAATCCGTCGAACACAGCGTCGGCGGCGAGGTCGGCGCGGATGCGTTTTGTTGAGGCCGATGAGATTGACGATGATGAGTTGAATGAAATTCTGTGGGCGGCCATCAAGGGACCGAAGGTTCAGATGCCTGCCCCGGTGGCTAGTCGGTTTTCGCGGTAGGAAAGTTTTTTGCCTCTGCGAGGGTTCGGCGAAGGATAGGCAGCGCGAGAAGATCTTTTTCGCGGCCAACCTCTTCTTTGATCTCGATTTGGGCGGGCAGGTTCAGCACGGCAACGGTAAGGCCGTCGTTGAGCGTTATTGTATTTGATCGTTCCGCAAGCTCGCCCCAGGCGTGGCCATTCCCAATGGTCCCGAGGACGTCCAGGGGACCATACCTCGTCATAAGCAGATGGTGCCCGGGGGACGACAGGTGACTGGCATTCGGTTGGAGGCGCCGCGCAGGTTGCATTCGGTAGATGGCGTCCAGTTCCTGCAGGGCAATTAACAGGCGAGAGAGGTTTCCCGGTTCTCTCGACTGGACAATATCGAGATCGAAAGTATTGATGTCGGCACCGTGCAGAACTGCCGCGACGCCGCCGACGAGGACAAAATGAACTTTATGGCGCGCCAGACACTCCAGGATGCGGGCGAAGTCAATTTGTCCGGAGTGTTGCACGCAGTCTCAGCACGGAATTGACGTGGTCTTGAAGGGTCTGAAGACGTTGTGCAGGCGTCAGCGACAGCATCCAGCGGATAAGTTCCACATCCACGCCGTCTTCTGAATTGTCACTCTCGATAGCACGGGCTGGTGCTGGGGCCATGAAGGTATTTTATCAGTTTTTGGGGCGCTTATCGGCGGGCTTTTCGGGCTTCCAGCAGGACCGGGATTACCGAAACGATGATGATGGTGAAGACAACCTTCTCAAAGTGGCGGCGAATGAATTCGATTTGGCCTAACTGGTAGCCGAGGGTGGTCATGAAGGCGATCCAGAAGATGCCGCCGAAAAGGCTGTAGGAGAGGAACCGACCGTAGTTCATGCGGGCGACGCCAGCGATAAACGGTGTGCAGGTACGGATGATCGGGATAAAGCGGGCGTAGACGATGGCGCGTGGGCCGTACTTGTCGTAGAACTCCTCGGTCCGTTTCAGGTGATCCGGGTGGAAGAATTTTGACTTGGGCCGGTTGAAGATGCGGGGTCCGGCCTGGCGTCCCAGAAAATAGCCGACGTTGTCTCCGATGATGGCCGCCAGCATGAGGAGCCCGCCGAGGAGGTAGACGTTCAGTGACGCCGCGCCTGAGGCGACGCCGATGCTGAAGAGCAGGGAGTCACCTGGCAGGAAGAAGCCGACAAGGAGCCCCGTTTCGGCGAAGACGATGCCGCACAAACCGAGGACGCCGAGGGGGCTCGACATCAGGAGTCGGACCATTCCCAGCAGGCGCTCGGCGTTATAGAGCGACTTTAGAAAATCCAGTATGTCGGCCATCAGCGTAGCCGGTTAGCTGCGCTGGTAGTTAGCGAGGATGCGCTTCATCACATCATCGTTGATTTTGAGCTTGCCGTCGGCCTTGAGCTTATCCTTGAGACCGTCCTGGAAGAGCTGGGCGCGTTCACGAGCTTTCTGTTGGCGCAGTTCGTTTTTGATAGTCTCGGCCTGGACGCCCAGTTCAGCCATGTTGGCGCCGATCTTCGCAACCACTTTGGCGACGAGCTTGCCGCCGGTGACATTGAGAGGCGAGAGGAGGGAACCTTCCGGCTTCGACCAGGCTTCTGCAACCGACGAGGCGGTGCCCACGGATTCGATGGCGCCCTGGCGATCCACATCATTGGAAGTCTTCACTTCGAGGTTGAGAGCTTTACCAGCCTTGGCGAGGTCGCCGCCCATAGACTGCGCTTTGGCGAACAGTTCGTTGGCCTTGTCTTCGATAAGTTTTTGGAGCTTGGCGTCAGTGGCCTTGGTGCGGGCTTCGGCCTTCGCTTCGTCGAAGTTCGCGGAACGAGCGGCCTGCAGGTCAGTCACGACGGCGACGACAGCCTTGCCATCCGGGAGGAGGATGGGGCCGGCGGTGACTTCACCTTTGCGGAGAGGGGCCACGGCGTCAGAGAATTCTTTGGAGGTACCAAGGCCGGGGATGGGGTCGCCCGCCTGAACGTTGTCAGCCTTGAAGAGCGGCATGCCGACAGCTTCAGCAGCCTTTTCCGGATGAGTCGGGTCTTTGCGGCATTCGGCGACAGCTTTGTCGGCCAGGCCCTGCATCTGCTGGCCGGCGACGCGCTTCTGGAAATCCACCAGCAACTGGACTTTCACTTCTTCGAACGGCTGCAGGCGAGCCTGATCGTGCTGCTGGACCTGGATGATGTGATAGCCGTAGGTTGTCTTGATGAGACCACTGGTCTGGCCAACATTGAGAGTGAAGGCAGCTTTGTCGAATTCGGGAACCGTCTGGCCCTTAACGAGGAAGCCGAGTTCGCCTCCCTGGTCTTTGCTGCCGGGATCTTCTGAGTTCGCTTTGGCGAGGGCAGCGAAATCGCCACCGCCCTGGATTTGCTTCAGGACACCTTCCGCCTTAACTTTCATGACGGCATCGTTGGCGGCATCGGACTTCACGAGGATGTGGCGAGCCTTGACACGTTCCGGCGTTTGGAAATCATTGCGACGCGCGCTGTATTCGGTCTGCAGCTGGGCGTCAGTTGGCATATTGAGGGAAGCGAGCTTCTGGGGATCAACCACGATGATGGCGTAGCTCTTCTTCTCGGGGACGCGGAATTCAGTCTTGTGGGCTTCGTAGTAGGCGTTCAGTTCCGCCTCGGTGGGTTCCGCCTGGGACTGGTACTTGGTGGGGGCGAGAAGAGTGTACTCAATTCTGACCTTGTCGTTCTTGCGCTTGTATTCCGTCTCGACATCCTTCGGGGATACCAGGACACCCTGAGCGACGATCTGTTCCAGCTTGGCGATGAGAACCTGACGAGACGTCTGGCTCTGGAGATCGGCAAAGGTCACGCCCTGCTGCTGGAGAAGGGCGGTGAGAGTTGCGCCGTCCACTTTGCCGTCTTTTACGACCTGGGGTGGCAGGCTGTCGATGATGGCGGTGTTGGTTTCGTCAGCGGAAACCTTCAGGCCGAGGCGGTTTGCCTCATAGGCCATGGCGCGTTCGTTGATCATCTGCTGAATAATCTGGGGCACATAGATGGAGAGCAGTTCGGGGGGGAGCTGCCGATTCCGGGTCATGTTCTGGATGGTGCGGTTCACGTCCTGGGCGGTAATGGACTCAGAGCCAACTGTTGCGACGACGGAAGGATCAGTGGCAGCACCAGTGGCCGGACCGCTGGGGATGAGGTAGGTGATCATCGAGAGGGCAACGAGGCCCAGAAGGACGCCCAAAAGAATGCGAACAGACTTGTCGCGGCTGCGGAAAAGGTTAAACATTAGAGAAAACGCTCCTGATACAAACCGAACTTATTGAAACCAAAACTTCAAGTATACCGCGAGGTGCCGACAAGTTATTTAGACGGAGCAGGACGCGCTTTGGAACGTGGTGCTGAAACCTCTGGAGTTTCCCGACCGCCGTGGCGGCACAGACCACTATTACGCCGGGCGCGGACACGTCTTCAGGGATCAGGCCTCTTTTGGGAGTTTTTGTGGGACCCCGGTATCAGGCTGCCGGGGCCACGATGATCCGAGGAAGCGTCAACGTGGCCGATGGGGGTCGGCTTTTCCTTCGATGAACCGGACAGCGGGCGGTAGCCAACCGCCGCGCGGGGTGCCACACTGGGTGCCACCCAGCCCCACATCAGGCGAGGGCCTGGTGCCGGAGAATTATGCGCTCATAATTCCGGGGAATCGGGCGGGCGAGGCGGAGTAACCGGGGAAGACGCCTTCCAGCTTTTGATTCCCGAGGTGGTGGTGGACGGCTTCGCCGAGGACGTCCCGGAAGTCTGTGGTGACGGCCAGATCTCGGTTTTGGTAGAGTTGCTCCGGCTGCAGACCTGGCCACTTGCCGTAGACCTTGCCGCCCTTGACGCCTGCGCCCATGACCAACATGGCGTTGGCGTGGCCGTGATCGGTGCCTCGATTTCCATTTTCCCGGGCGGTACGGCCAAATTCGGACATGGTGACCACAACAACATCCTCCATACGGGCTCCCAGGTCGGCGTGGAAGGCCGCAAGCGCTGTTCCAAATTCGGTGAGGCGCTGGGCCAGTTGACCTTCAGTAGGGTTCTGCCCGACTTCGTTGACGTGGTGGTCCCATCCCCCGAGGTCCGCAAAGGCAACTTCCAGACCTGCGTTGGCCTTGATGATGTGCGCAATTTGCTTCAGGCTCTCGCCGAATTTGCCGCGAGGGTAGCCTGTGGCGGTATTTTCACCAAGCGAGCGCAGGAGTTTGACTGCGTCGAAGGTGGTGCGGGCGGTTCCTCCCAGAATGCTGTCTGACCCGTAGAGAGTTTCAAACTGTTGGGAGGCAGCGGCGTCCTTTACGTGGAATGAGGCTATGCTCTCAACGGCAACGGCGGCATTGCGGCCTCGAATTGTCCGCGGCAAGGCAGCTCCCAGACTGACCGCACGAACGGACGAAGGATGGTCGGCGGGAAGCAAGGCGCGATTGAGCCACCCATCGGCGGTGGATTTACGACCCGGTGTGCCGGATTCCATGTAATCCTGCGCATCAAAGTGGGAGCGGGTGGGGTCCGGGGAACCTGCGGCGTGGATGATGGCCAGGTTCTTTGCGTCCCAGAGCGGCTTCAAAGGGGCCAGGGCGGGATTCAGGCCGAAAAAGCCATCAAGGTCCAGAAGCGACTCTTTGGGTAAGGCGATGGTGGGGCGGAGTTTGTAGTAGTCGGGTTCTCCGTGAGGGACCACAATATTCAGACCATCGGCGGCGCCCCTCTGGAAGATGGCAACCAGGGTCTTTTTACGACCTTGCGATTCTGCACCAAGAGCGGTGCGTTGCAGCCAAAGGGGGAGAGAGCCGACGCCCGCTATGGCAAGAGCGGAATCCCGAAGAAAGATACGGCGATGCATAGGTCTCATGGCGTTATTTCCTCTGGAAGTCCGGGGCTCCGTATTCGGCGTGTTTGAGGCTGGTGGCGAAGTTCATACGGGCGAGCAGGGATGAGGAGTTCATCCAGTCTGCGCCGCGATTGGAATATCCGGTTGGTTCGGCCTTGCGATAGAGAGGCTGCCCCATCTTCGTCATGAGGGTATTGAGTGATGGCGGAGTTTTGACCTCGTCACCCGAGGCGCGCAGGGCGCTGACCAGAAATTCCAGGGGTGATTTCAGCTTTCCGTTGAAACGGGCCGGTTCCCAGAATTCGGGCGCTGCCAGCATGGTTTTCATTACTTCCCTCAAGTCGCCATCGGAGGCAAGGAAGGTTTTCTCCATTTTGCTTACCAGGGACGGGGGTGGATCATCGGCTACAAAACGCGTGGCCAGTTTGGTGGCGATGAAGTGTGCGGTGGAAGGGTGGTGCGCGAGGATGTCCAGAACCTGGAGGCCTTCTGCGATGCCGCGAGGTTCGAGGGTCTTGCCGAGGACATGCTTCTCACCGCGATCGTGCATCCGGGGATTGAAGAAGAAGTCACGGCCCTGACCGGGTCGGCGCAATGTCCAGCCAGTGAAGCAGCGGGCAACTTCGGTTACGTCCTGCTGCGAGTAACCGCCATCTACGCCCAGCGTGTGGAGTTCCAGAAGTTCGCGACCGTAGTTTTCGTTCAGACCGCGGGTTTGTTTGGCTCCTCTGGCGGGGGCTTGCGCGCCTGAAGACTGCCAGTTATCGAGGTAGAACAACATGGCAGGGCTTTGCGCGGTGGCCAGCAGCATGTCTTTGAACTTACCGAGGACGTGGGGGCGAATTGCGTCGCGCTCATAGGCGGTTACGAGTTCCCGGTCGGCTCCCTTTTCGAGGAAGACGTTGAAGTGGTTGTACCAGAAATCGACGAGGACCTCTTCGAGTTGCTTGTTGGACCAGGTGGCGCGGAGAATTTTGCCGCTGACGAGGTCTGTGGGGATGACCTGCATGGGAGCGGAAAGAACTTCGATTTTCCGTCGCAGCTCGGGGCCGGCGAGATCCGCGAGGCGTCGTCTTTGGCCTTGTGGAATCGCTTCGAGGGCGGCAACGAGTTTTTCTGCGGGGAGAGCTTCGAGGTAGGCCACACGTTCACGGGGACGTGTCGGCATGTCGGCCGGGAGTGCGGGCAGGGGCTTTTCGTCGCCCTGCGGGTTGTTGGCTTGCGCTTTTTTGACACGCTTCGCTGCAACTTCAAAAACGGCGCGGGTGAAGGGGTCTGTCGGCAGTTCGGCGCGGCCCTCGCTGATGGCTTTGACAACCTGACGGCTCGGGTAGTGACGCAGCATTTCTGAGGTCGACATGTGGAGGGTGTCGAGGGGAGCGAGGCGCTTTTCGAGTTCTGTGTTCTCTGTGATGGATTGCGGGTGGAGCTGTTCGTCGAGCCACTGGGTTAGACCCATGGCTCGGACGCGTTCTACGTCCCCGGGGCGCGCTCCGAAAGTGAGGCGGTTCAGCGCGTGGGTGAGTTTTTGATCGGGACTCATGGCCGAAGGTTGCGCCAGGCAGACCAGGGCGGCGAGAGCGAGGAGAGCGAATGTCCTTTTCATTTGTGTTATCTGGAAATAAGAACGCCCTGGCGACGAGAAAGTTGCGGTGTCAGACACCGAGGTTCTGCATTTCGACGGTAATTTTCGCCTGATCCCAGCCGAGCAGGTCCGCCATCTGCAGGGCAATGGGGTGCAGCCATTGACGGTCGAGTCTGCGTTCGTGGCCCCAATAGGTGGAGGTGTAGATCACATCGGGGAGAGACCGCGCGTGTTCGCGCTCCACGGCCATGCGAACGCGGGCTTCCTGAGTTGGGGGGATTTCAGGCAGGTTGAGGGGGGTAGTGGCCGTCTCACCAGGGATGTTCCGCCCCGGCGCGAGATCCGTCATGAGCGTGTCGGCAGCTTCCTCACTCATGGAGCGGTAGGTGGTGTATTTGCCGCCCGCAATGTGGAGAACGTTGTCGGAACTCTTCCAGATCTTGTGTTCGCGACTGGTGGATGTGGCGGAGCGCCCGGATTGAACGATGAGGGGCCGAAGGGAACTGTAGCTGGTGATTGGCTCTTCGCGGAACGAGGGGTAAAGACGGCGCACGATCGACTTCAGGTAGTCCGTCTCGCTGGCAGAGATGGCAACCTGGTCTGCGCCGGTCTGGTGGTCAACATCAGTGGTGCCAACCAGGGTGAGGTCGTCATTTTCACCCCAGGGGATGAGAAAGATGATGCGCCCGGCTTCGTCAAAATGAGCGATCGCCTGTGAGCTTTTTTGAATGCGGGGATAGATCAGGTGGGAGCCGCGAACGAGGCGCAGGGGTGCGGCTTGTGACCACGACCCTGACGCATCGATGATGGTACGCGTGCGGACACCGAACTCCGAGCCGGTGAGCAGATCTCTGGCGTGAAGGCCGTGGGGGCTCTGGTGGATCTCCACATAATTTGCGGGGCAAACTCCCCGAGCTTCGGCATCGAGAATGTTCTCCAGGACCAGCCTTGCGGAGTGGACGGCTGCATCGTGAAACAGAACGCCGCCCCGAAGGCCTTCCGACGCCATGTTGGGCTCCAGACGGGACGCTGCTTCGCTGCCGATAGTGTGGTGGGACGCGATTCCGTGTGAGCCTGCGAGGGCGTCATAGAGGGTGAGACCTGTTCCGTAGAACAGGCGATCGTAGCGACCGTAACAGGGGATGAGGAATTCCAGAGGCTTCACCAGGCCCGGCGCGATATGCAACAGCGTCGCGCGTTCGCGAAGAGCCTCATGGACCAGGCCGAAATCACCGTATTTGAGGTAGCGGAGACCACCGTGGATGAGCTGGGAGTTTCTTCCGCTGGTGCCCGATGAAAAATAGCGCTTTTCTACCAGCGCTATCCGGAGTCCGCCGGGAATATGAGCGGCACGCATAGCCAGATCGCGGGCAACACCAGCGCCGTTGATGCCTCCGCCAATGATGAGGATGTCCCAGTTTTCCTGGGCGAGGCGGGCGAGGTTTTCTGATCTTTGGTTGCGAATCATTTCAGACCGTAGAACTGCACTGCAGTTTCTCCGAGCAGTTTTTCACGGAGGGGCTGCGGGATGGGACCACAAGCCTGGGTGAAAGCCGCGAGGACTTCCTTCCAGGAGCCGGCGAGGCGGCATACCGGCCAGTCGCTGCCGAACATGAGTTTGTCGACCGGGAACAGACCTAAGATGTGTTGGACGTAAGGGCGGAGGTCGCTGGCCGTCCAGGAGTCAGGCTTTGCCTCGGTTATCATGCCGGAGAGCTTGCAGTACATGTTGGGAATTTGGGAAACGAGCTCCATGTCGCGGGCCCAGGGTTCCATGGTTCCGTCGGCGATGAGGGGTTTTGCGATGTGGTCGATCACCATCCTGAGCCCGGGCACCTTGTCCGCGAGTTCCGGGATGAGAGGGAGATGGGGGGGGCGGAGTAAGAGATCGTAGGGAATGTTGCGGCTGGCAAGTTCGCGGAGGCCATGGATCACGTCGTTGCGCAGGAGCCAGCGGAGGTCGGGCTCATCGTGAACGATGTGGCGCACACCGCAGAATTTGGGGTGGCGGCCGCATTGATCGAGAACGTCACCCACGCGAGGGTCGGTCAGATCTACCCAGGCGACCACGCCGCGGATAGATGTGGTTTGCCCGGCCAGGTCCAGCAACCACCAGGTTTCATCCAGGATGGTGTTGGCCTGGACGACAACTGAGCCATCGAAGCGGCTGGCTTCGAGCGCTGGTTCCAGATGTTCGGGGAGATAGTTCCGGCGCAACACGGAGTCACCCGGAGGCATCCACGGATAAGTGAAGCGGGCGATATCCCAATAGTGTTGGTGGGCATCTATGCGCACTCGTTTATGGTAGCCCGTGGGTTGGGCAGGCGAAAGGGTCGCGGCAGTTCCAGTACCGCGGTACTTGTGGTGCATCGGAGGGGCAGCGACAATGGGTTCAAGAAAAGGCTCAGGACACACCGTTTCGGAAGCGGTCCTGAACCCACGGGAACTTTGCCCGGGCAAGTTTCCCGAACATCCATTTACGTGAATAGCAGCTTTGCGGCTCGCTATACTCGTGTCGTATTGTCTGATTTACTTTCCAACCTCAGTTATCAGCCGGTTCCTTTGCGTTTCGGCACCAGTGGCCGCCGCGGGCGTGTGGTGGATCTCAGTCAGCTGGAGATCTACATCAATGTCACGGCAGAACTGAAATTTCTGCAAGTTTTACCTCGGGGGCAGGGGGGTATAGAACCCGGCGACGAGGTTTTTTTCGCCCATGATTTGCGGCCCAGTTCCACACGTTTCGACCAGACGGCGGGGGGCCGCGGGGAACTCTGTCAGGCGGCCGCTCAGGCAATTACGGATGCGGGGATGCTGCCGGTGAACCTTGGTGCCATCCCGACACCGGCCCTGGCGGCGTTTGCCTGGCGGAGGCATCGAGCCAGCGTGATGATCACCGGGAGTCACATTCCTTTTGACCTGAATGGCTACAAACTGAATACTTCCGTTGGTGAGTTGTTGAAGGATTTTGAGGCTCCCATTGACGAAGCCGTGGAGAGAGTTCGGACCCGGCTTTACGCTTCCGATTTCGCGACAGGGCTTTTTACTGCGGAAGGGTTCCTGAAGAGCGGTTCTGTTCCGATGCTTCCGGTGCAGGAGGAGGCTCGGGACGAGTACATCTCGCGCTACACCTCGTTCTTTGGGAGTGCGGCACTGCAGGGTCGGCGGATTCTGGTTTATCAACACTCGGCGGTGGGCCGGGATTTACTGGTTGAGGTCCTTGCGGGGCTGGGGGCTGAGGTGGTTACCGGTGGGCGCAGCGACAGTTTTGTGGCGATTGATACCGAAGCCATCGATGCGGCCCAGTTGAACGCGGTCCAGGCAGTTGTGGATGATGCGGTGGGTAAGACGGGGCCCTTATGGGCTGTCGTTTCCACTGATGGGGATAGCGACCGGCCGCTGATTCTGGGGCTGGAGGGTGGCAAGGTTCAGTTTTTTGGCGGAGACCTTGTCGGCATGATTGTGGCGGGATACCTTGGTGCCGATGCGGTGGTGGTGCCGATTACCTGCAATGACTCAATTGACAGGGGTCCGCTGGCGGATGCGCTCGAACCCAGAACGAAGATCGGTTCTCCCTTCGTGGTGAGTGGCATGGCCGCAGCGCGTGCAGCTGGTCGCAAGTCGGTGTGTGGCTGGGAGGCAAATGGCGGGTTTCTGCTTGGTTCCGATGTGGAGCGGGATGGGTTGAGGCTGGGCCCGTTGCCAACACGGGATGCTTTTCTGCCGATCATAGCGGTGCTGTCTGCGGCTCACAAGAGGGATATTTCGCTTCCGGCTCTGTTTGCCGAGTTGCCGCCCCGGTTTGGTCGCGCCGGTCTGGTGCGAAATTTCCCACGCTCCAGTGGTCGTCGGATTGTGGAGTTGCTTAGTGAACCTTCAGCGATAACGATTCTGCCGGAATTCTTCATGGCCACAGCCGGCTTTTCCGCTATTTCCCGGTTGGATTACACGGATGGCGTCCGGATGATTTTCACGGATGGCGATGTAGCTCATTTTCGACCTTCGGGAAACGCGGATGAGTTTCGGTTATATGCGGTTTCCGATACGCCGGAGCGCGCATCGAGGATCGTGGAGCTGGGCATTGCAGAGCCCGATGGCATTGTGCGCCGGATGGAACGAGCGCTGATTCCCTTCCCTGGCTCAAATGTCTGAGACTCCGGTTATCCTGTTCGGGTTGGGTTTCACCTCCTTACGGCTGGCGCGTCGGCTTTTGGGGGGAGACAGACGGATTTTTGCGGCTACTCGGAAGCCGGAAAGGTTTGCGGAACTGGCAGCGCAGGGCTTGACCGTTGCCGACTTCCACGCGGATTTGTTTCCCCGGGGAGCAGTGATTGCCCACACGATTCCTCCGGTTGACGAGGCGGCTCAGGAAGCGCTGCACGAGTTCCTGGTGGAATTGGCACCCCGGAGAATCGTGTATGTGTCGGCGACCAGTGTTTATGGGGAGCTTGCGACGGTTACCGTGGATAGTCCCGTAATTCCGTCCGGTGAAGCATCTCTCCGGCGGTACGCAGAGGAGCAGTGGGTCGCCGGCGGACCGTGGGCAGCGTTGATTCTCCGTGCGGCGGCAATCTACGGGCCGGGGAGGGGCGCACACCGCCGCCTTGCGGTGCCGCAGACCCCGGCGCTAAACCAGAGGAGGGGGCCTTCAGGCCTGGTGAGTCGGATTCACGTAGAGGATCTGGCCGGACTCATGGAAAGAGGCCTGGATTCGGAGTTGTGCGGGGCATTTCCGGTGGCCGACACGTTGCCCTGCTCCACCGAAGCCATCCTGCAGTGGTGTGTAGAGTATCTGGGGCTGGATCCGAACCAGGTGGATATTTCCGGTACTGTTTCGACGGGCCGTTGGGTGGATGGCACAGATATCGTGGATAGATTGGGTCTGCAATTGGAATATCCGGACTATCGCGCAGGTATTGCGCAGTGTATTCGTGAAGAAGGTTGGGGCAGCGCGGCGCCGTTACGCAGCTGAAAATTCGGGCATTTGGGCCAACTTGCCGAAGGCGCTGATCTGATGAACCAGCCCGGACAGATCGACTGTGCCGACTCCCGCGCGGTACAGCCACAGTTTCGCTTCAATCCGGCAGGATGAGATCACGAAGTTGAATTTGCTGCGGAGCAACAGAGCGGCAAGTTCGGGGCTGTCCTCATTAGAATCCAGCATGATTTGGCGGATACTGGCGTGGAGGGCGGCGAAATCTTTGGTCATACAGCGGAGGTAGCCGAAGGCGACATGGCAGCGCTGCGCCCGAAGCTGTCTGACAAGGGCCTTATCGGCGGCAACCAGGGACAGGTCTTCGTCGGAGAGAAGTCTCTGCATCGGGGCATACCGGGATATGTCTACCTGACTGGCGGCTCGGAGGTTCTGTGTGGCCTGCATCTGCCGCATTCTGGTGAGCAGTAATATCCCGGTCATTCCAAGCAGGATAAGGGCTAATACTGATAAATAGATTCCGATAATCATTCTCTGGCTCCGCTAATCGAAGTGAGAATAACCTATGCTGGGGTGGAAAGCAAGGGTGGAGTTTTTTTTGTGGGGGTACGAGCATTAGAAGCCGCTAAACCAGGGGCGAAAATGCACGTTGGGGAATTTACATATTGATCGCAAGGGTTTCCGTGAACAGGGAGTCCGGCAGGTTGATGCCGCTGACCCGGAGACGTTCCAGGATCTTCGGGCGGACTCCGGTACCTTTGAAGTGCCCCTGAACTTTCCCCTGAGGATCAACTCCGGTGCGTTCAAAGACGAAAATCTCCTGAATTTCCACCTGATCGTTGTGGGCCCCCAGAACTTCTGCGATGCTGGTGATTCGGCGTGCACCATCCTGCAGGCGGGCCACCTGGACCACAAGTTTGATGGCAGAGGCCAGTTGCTGCAGAATGACGCGGGCCGGGATCTCGATGTCAGCCATCATGACCATGGTTTCGAGGCGGGAGAAGGCATCTTTGGGGGTATTGGCGTGTACCGTGCTCATGGAACCCTCCACGCCGGTGTTCATCGCCTGGAGCATGTCGAGAGCTTCGGCACCGCGGCACTCGCCCACGATGATGCGGTCGGGTCTCATGCGAAGGGCAGTCCGGAGCAACTGGCGCTGGTTAATGCCACCTTCTTTATTGAGGTTGGGGGGGCGCGTCTCAAATTTGACGACGTGGCGCTGTTGGAGCTGGAGTTCAGCGGTGTCTTCGATGGTGACGATGCGCTCATCTTCCGGAATAAAGCGGGAAAGGGCGTTCAGGGTGGTGGTTTTGCCCGAACCGGTGCCACCTGAGATCAGCACGGTGGATTTTGCCTGAACGCAGGCTGCGAGGAACTTCAGCATGCCCGGCATGATGGTCTGGTACTGAATCATCTCGTCCTGCGTGATCACGTGACGACCAAAGCGGCGGATGCTGAGGGAAGGGCCATCAAGGGCTAACGGGGGAATGATGGCGTTGACGCGGGAGCCATCGAGAAGTCTTGCGTCTACAATGGGTTGGGCTTCATCGATCCGGCGACCGACCTGCGATACAATCTTTTCAATTATGTGAAGAAGATGAGCATTGTCGCGGAAGCGGACTGGCACCTCAGAGAGTTTGCCGCCTCTTTCGATGTAGACTTTGTCAAAACGGTTCACGAGGATATCCGAGATTGACGGTTCTTTCAGGAGTGGCTCCAGGGGCCCGAGGCCCAAAACCTCATCGAGGACTTCTTCGATGATTCGGTTCTGTTCGGCGGCCGTCATGGGGACGCGCTCTTCTTCGAGGAGCCTTTCCACCACGCGGCCGATCTCTGCGCGGAGGCGATCTTTGGGAAGTGAAGAAACTCTCTCCAGGTTCAAAACGCCAAGTAACTTCTTATGAATCAACGACTTAAGTTCGAAGCTTCGATCCGTAGGGCGGCCATAAGCGGGGCTCTGCGGCTTGGGTTGGGGTCGGTTGGAGGTGGCCACTGGTTTCGGGATAATTATAGCCGGACGTGGCCCGTGAAGTGCGTATCGGATGATAAGTAAAGCAATGGTTCCAACGAATGACAGTGCGGCGCTGGGCGGTGAGGAGTTTCAACCGGCCCAAATTCCCGATAAGTTATTTTTCAAGATCGGTGAGGTCAGCAATCTTGTTGGCGTGGAAGCGTATGTTTTACGCTATTGGGAGTCTGAGTTTCGCGGCCTGTCGCCCAAGAAGTCCTCAACCGGGCAGCGGATGTTTCGCCGCAAGGACGTAGAGCTGCTGCTGGAGATCAAACATCTTCTCTACGACCGGAAGTTCACCATTGAGGGAGCGCGGAAATCGCTGGCAGACAAGAGCAGCAAGCCGGCGGTGAAGGCTGCCCCGAAAAAAGTGAAACAGGAGTCGCTGTTTGGCAGCGACGACCCCATTCCGGAGATTCGCCGGCAGCTTGCGGAAATTCTGAAGCTGATGGCCTGAGACGAATCAGGCGGTCTGGCCGATGATCAGTTCGTAGATGCGGTCGAGGTCCGTGGGGGAGTAGTACTCGATTTCGATGAGACCCTTGTCCTTGCCCTTCTCCACGATTCGGACCTTGGTCCCGAGGGCCTGCTCCAATTCGAGGATGGCAGCTTTGACATTGGGGTCCTGCGCGGGTGTCTGGGTTTTGGCTTTGGGTTTCGGTGAGCTGGCCGGGCGGGTATACTCCTCGACCTGGCGGACGGACCAGCCTTCTTTCACAATCTTGTCAGCAACTTCGCGTTGAGTGGCCTCATCGGAGAGCTTCAGGAGTGCCCTTGCGTGGCCCTGAGTGAGCTTACGGGCGGTGACCATGTCCTGAATATCCGTTGGTAAGTGCAACAAACGAATGGTGTTGGCAATAGTAGCGCGATCTTTGCCGGTCTTTTCGCCGATCTCCTCGTGGGTCAGGTCCAGCTCGGTCATCATGCGCTGGAAGGCCTGCGCAAGTTCTACGGGATTGAGATCTTCGCGCTGGATATTCTCGACGATGGCGAGTTCCAGAACCTTGGCATCGTCGGCAGTTCGAAGAATGACCGGGATTTCTTTGAGGCCCGCCGCAGTGGCAGCGCGCCAGCGACGTTCGCCGGCGATGATCTGGTAGCGATTGGCACCGGCCTTGCGAACGACGATTGGCTGGATAATTCCATCGCGTTCAATAGACTGCGAGAGTTCCGCGAGGGCTACAGGGTCAAATTCGCGGCGGGGCTGATCCGGATTCGCCTCAACAGAAGTGATGGGGACGAGACTAACCTGGCCGTCCGCCGGTTCGTCGGGCGGGGCAACCGGAACCGGGGCTGGCTGCGGAGCGGACCTTGGGGGAAGGAGGGAGTGGAGACCTTTACCGAGCGCTTTGCGCCCGTCGTTTTTGTTCATTGGAGAGAATCTCTTTGGCTAGCTGGATGTACGCTTCCGAGCCCCGGGAGGCAGGGTCGTAGAGGAGAACAGGTTTTCCGTGGCTGGGAGCCTCGGCGAGGCGGATATTTCTGGGGATAACGGTCTTGAGGACCTCCTCCTGGAAGAATTCACGGAGGTCTGCGGCAACCTGACGAGTGAGGTTGGTGCGGTCATCGAACATTGTCAGGAGGATGCCTTCGGTTCGGAGGGGATGGTCAAAGGACTCCCGAACCCTGTCGATGGTGTCCATAAGCTCAGAAACGCCTTCGAGGGCGAAGAATTCGCACTGAATGGGCACCAAAACCGAGTTTGCGGCCATAAGGGCGTTCAAAGTGAGCAGATCGAGGGCGGGAGGGCAATCAATAAGGATGAACTGGTAGTTATTGCGAACTTCCTCCAGTTGAGTGCGAAGGATGATTTCCCTGTTGGGGACGGAAACGAGTTCAAAGTTGGCGCCGATGAGGTTCTTGTCGGCGGGGAGAATGTCCAGACCATCCATACCGGAGGGCTGAATGGCGGCGCTGACGAGGGTTCGGTTGACCAAAACGTCGTAAGTGGTGAGGAGGCCGGGTGTTTTGGCGAGGCCAAAGCCGCTGGTGGAATTTCCCTGGGGGTCGGTATCGACCAAAAGGACCCTGACGTCATTCGCGGCAAGCGATGCGGCGAGGTTTATGGCGGTTGTGGTCTTCCCTACTCCGCCTTTTTGGTTGGTAATCGCTATTGTTGTGGTCACAAGGTATCCTGGCCGGGTTTTATTGGTTATTGAGCCGGGTTGGTCAGGTAGCCAACTGGTTCAGAAGCTGGTAATCGCTGGCAGCTTCATTCTACAACTCCGGTACTACGTCATACGCAAGATGGGTCTGTTTGTTTCACGTGAAACGAAAGAGGTGCCTGTTTCACGTGAAACAACCTATAGCCCCGTATCCGCTGGTCTTGTTTCACGTGAAACAGAGAGGGTCATATACATATCCAATATCGCGACGGCTGCGGGGGTCACCCCGGGTATCCGGGCCGCCTGACCCAGGGTCACGGGGCAAACTGCCAGCAACTTCTCCCGCACCTCCCGGGAAATCCCGGGAATCACCGCAAAATCCAGACCTTCGGGAATTGGTCTCTCACTGGAACCCTGTAACCTCTCCACTTGCCGCTTCTGCTGCTCAACGTACCCTGCGTACTTTACCTCAGTTTCGACCGTCATCAGGACACCACGTACGGCCGGCCCGCCAATAACGCCCTCCACCCAAGCCTGCAGGTCGGTAATCTTCGATTCCGGACGCCGTAACCACGCAGCCTTAGGGCTTGTGGCAAAGGCCCGAATCAGAGTCTCGGTCTGTATCCGCCGCCGATGAAACACTTCCAGGCGTTCTGTAGACGCCAACCCGAGCTTTTCCGCTATTGGTGTTAACCGAAGATCGGCATTATCCATCCGCAGGTTCAGCCGATACTCCGCCCGGGATGTAAACATCCGGTAGGGCTCATCGGCACCCTTGGTGATCAGATCATCCACCATAATGCCCAGATATGCCTGACTTCGGGGGAGCTGAATCGATTCACGGCCCAGAATCGTCTGTGCGGCATTGATTCCCGCCATTAGACCCTGCCCTGCCGCCTCTTCATAGCCTGACGTGCCATTGATCTGCCCTGCGAGGAACAGGCCCGGCAAGGCCTTCACCTCCAGACGATGGTCCAGTTCCCGGGCATCCACCGCATCATATTCAATAGCGTATCCCGGCCGAATCATCTCGGCCTCCTCCAAACCGGGGATGGAAGCGATGATCGCCGCCTGCACATCAATCGGCAGACTGGTGGACATGCCATTCACGTAGATCTCGTTGGTATCCACGCCCTCTGGCTCCAGAAACAGTTGATGTGTCTCCTTGTCCGGGAACTTCACGAACTTGTCCTCGATTGACGGGCAGTAGCGGGGACCTATGCCCTCAATCTGTCCACTGTACAGAGGCGAGCGGGCAATGTTGTCCTGAATCACCTTCTTTGTGGCTGCCGTGGTCCTCGCGAGATAACACTGAATCTGGGGCCGGTCGATCTTGTCGGTCAGGAAAGAGAAGGGAGTCGGCACCTCATCACCAAATTGTGGCTCAAACTTCGTAAAATCAATGCTCCGGGCATCCAAACGGGGCGGAGTGCCGGTCTTCAGACGTTTCCACCGCAAACCGAGACCCCGAATCTGATCGGCAAGGATCTCGGAGGAAGGCTCACCGTTCCTCCCGCAACTAAACTGCTTTTCACCTACGTGCGCCAGGCCATTGAGAAATGTGCCGGTCGTGATGATCACAGCCTGACAAAGGACCCGCCTGCCGTCCACGAAGCGAACCCCCTCCACTCTGCCGTTTTCAATGATCAGCGAAGCCACTTCGGCCTGCTTGATGCGGATATTCGGCTCCCGCTCCAGAACCGCCTTCATTTGGGTTCGGTACTGCTTCTTATCGCACTGGGCCCGGGGCGACCAGACCGCCGGGCCACGACTGGTATTCAGCAGCCGAAACTGGATTCCCACGGCATCGGTCACTTCGCCCATCACGCCCCCGAGGGCGTCGATCTCGCGAACCAGGTGCCCCTTGGCAATCCCCCCAATAGCCGGATTGCAGGACATCTGCGCAATCAGGTCCGAATTCATTGTGATCATCGCAGTCCGCAGTCCCAGGCGCGCGCACGCCCGCGCCGCCTCGCAGCCCGCGTGTCCGCCGCCCACCACCACTACTTCGAAAGTCAGATCCATTACTTATTCGAACCCATTGAAAATTAAAAGCACTGATAACATTGTAGCTGGACCTCAAAAAGTGAAAGTTCTCATAATCGGTGGCGGCGGCCGTGAACACGCACTCGCATGGCGCCTGGCAGCATCCCCCTCTGTGACAGAGTTGCATTGTTCTCCGGGCAACCCCGGCATTGCTCAGGTAGCTGTATGCCATTCCTCCACGGATTATGTCCATTTAGCTGAATCTCTTGGCATTGACCTCACCGTTGTTGGCCCGGAGGCTCCTCTGGTTGCAGGCGTGGTTGACCAGTTCCGGGCCCTTGGTCGGCACATCGTCGGACCCACCGCCGCGAATGCCGCCCTCGAAGGCAGCAAGGTCTATTCGAAGCGCTTCATGCAAAAGCTCGGCATCCCGACAGCTCGCTTTGAAACCCTTGAGTCCGCTGAAGAGGCGCGCGCTGCATTTCCCCGCTTTCGCTTCCCCCTTGTGCTCAAGACGGATGGCCTGGCAGCCGGAAAAGGCGTGATCATAGCTCAGGACCTGGCTGAAGCGGAAGACGCGCTCACCCAACTCGCCTACCCTCTGGTGCTGGAGGAGTTCCTGCAGGGAGAAGAGGTCAGCTTTATCGCCCTTTGCGATGGCAGGACGGCTGTGGCCCTGGAGCCCTCGCAGGATCACAAGCGCATCTTCGACAACGATCAGGGGCCAAACACCGGCGGCATGGGCGCGTACTCCGACTCGCGGATTCTCAACGAAAACCAGAGGTCGTCGATCCTGGAAACAGTGATTCTGCCGGTGGTTCGCGCTACGGGCTTCACGGGTTTCCTCTACGCCGGGCTGATGATGACTTCCGACGGCCCCAGTGTCCTCGAATTCAATGTCCGGATGGGTGACCCCGAAACGCAGCCCCTGATGATGCGTCTCGACTGCGACTGGGCGGAAGCCCTCCTCGCGTCCGCACGAGGAGCTCTCTCGCCCACCCACCTTCGCTGGAGTCCAAAGCCTGCCACCTGCGTGGTTCTGGCCTCAGAAGGCTATCCCGGAACGGTTCACTCGGGAAGGCGGATTGAGGGTCTGGCAGCGTCAACCGGATGTCAGGTCTTCCACGCCGGCACATGCCAGACCGAGGAAGGCATAGTCACCGCGGGAGGCAGGGTTCTTGGCGTTACCGCCCTCGGCGAAACGCTGGAGGCAAGCATCGAAAATGCCTACGCAGGGGTGGCTCAAATTCACTTCGAAGGCATGCAATACCGTAAAGACATCGGTTTTCGGGGCCTGCGCTCTCTTCGATCAACGAGCGTACAATAAAAGAAGCGGCTACAATACAGTATGCCGGGCACGTAGCTCAGTTGGATAGAGCGTCCGCCTCCTAAGCGGAAGGTCGGCAGTTCGAATCTGCCCGTGCCCACCAGAACTCCCCTTACGGGCGTGCAGCCCGCAATTTGGCCAACAAAGAGTACGGGACGGAGAGGTTCCGCCGATGGCCGGTACCAAGGTCAATCCCGGGCTTATTTCCACCATGGAAATCTGACCCTCCGGTGACCGCAAGTCCAAACCGCTCAGCAAGTTGGCCGTAGTAGGCCACGTTTTCCGGCGTGTGATCACTATGGAAAACTTCAATGGCTCCCATACCTGCATCCGCCATCTTTTTCACCCAAACCGCCAACGTATCCCAGTCGTTCTTTGCCACGCGAACCGGATGCGCCAGGGATGTGATGCCCCCCGCCGCTTTCACGCGGGCGATTGCCTCATCCACCGGAACTTCGCGCCGCTGCACGTAGCCGGGGGCGGCTTCATCCAGGTACTTATCGAAGGCCTCCTGCATGGAGGAGACATAGCCTTTTTCCAGCAGCACCCTGCCAAAGTGAGGTCTGGCCGTCAGCGTCCGACCTTTGGTTTCCACCTCAGCCAGAGTAATATCCAGACCCAGGTCCTGCAGTTTCACAATCAACTGACGGTTCCGTTCCCGGCGACTCTCCAACAGAGCCTCGAGCCAGGTACAAAACTCCGCTGTGGGCGGTTCCCAGAGGAAATAGGCCAACATGTGAACAGTGGCCCCGCCAAACTTGGTGGAGAGCTCGATGCCGCAAATCAGTTCCAGCCCCGCCTCTTTGGCATAAGGCACTGCCATGTCGTAGCCCTTGAAGGTGTCGTGGTCGGTAATCGCGAGCGCCTCCAGCCCCAACTTCATCGCCTCGCCCACCAATTCCGCAGGAGTAAACGTGCCATCGGACTGGTCGGTGTGGCTGTGCAGATCTATCATGCGGTAATCAAGCCTCTATGTATCAATTCCTGCCAGACGCGATCGACGCTCACTTCCACCGTTTCCCGATCCGAGCGCACCACAACGTCCGGATTCAGAGGCGCCTCGTAGGGGTCTGAGATCCCCGTAAAATTGCCAACCTCACCAGCTAAAGCCTTCTTATACAAGCCTTTAACGTCTCTGGCCGCCAGAACCTCCAGCGGACAATCGACGAACACTTCCACAAAGCTGGCAATCTTTGCTTTCACTTCCTCACGGGTCGCCCGATAGGGTGAAATCGCCGCCACCACTGCAATCACGCCATTGCGCGACAGCAACTCCGCCACAAAACCGATGCGCCGGACGTTCGTATCCCGATCCTCGCGGCTGAACCCCAGACCCTGCGACAGATTCGTCCGAACCACATCGCCATCCAGCAACTCCACCTTGGCGCCTGCTGCCCGAAACCGGTCCATCAGCATGTCAGACACTGTGCTCTTGCCGGCTCCCGACATACCGGTCAACCAAAGAGTAAAACCCTGGTGCTTCATTTATGCGTTCGTCCTTACCTTTTCGAGCTCACTTTTTCGAGAATCTCACGCAACAACACATCGGCCGTGCGCTCTACCTTGCCGCTGGGCGAAAAGTGCAGGCCACACTCCCGGGCTTCATCGGTCTCCCACCACCACCTGCCGGCACGTTCATCCTCACCAGGCTTCGTCGCCCGGGTACAAGGATCACAGCCGATACTGGTGTAACCCTCAGCATACAAACGGTTTTCCGGCAAGCCATGCAACGCCGAATACTCCGCAACATCAGCGGCCGACCACTCTGCCAGCGCATTGATCTTCACCGGAGTGGCTGCTCGATCAAACACCGGAACGTCTTTTCGCGTCTCACTCTGGCCCCGCCGCAAGCCCGTAAAATAACCGCCCACGTCCTTCAGAGCCCTTGCCAGGGGCCACACCTTTCGCACATTACAGCAAAGGGACCGCTTCGGCACGCTGTCATAGAACAGGTCACGCCCGTACAACTCAACCATGGCGTCCGCTAATGACGCGTCCGGACGAATACGCTCCACTTGAATCCCATACCGGGCCTCAATGGTATCGATCATCTCCAGGGTGCCTGCGGGTACGCGACCCGTATCGATCGTCATCACCCGAAGCGCTCCCAGGGTCTTCAGAGCCACATCGACCATAACCACGCCTTCGCGCTGGAGGCTGGTCACAATAGCCAGCGACGCTCCAAACTCAGAGCCGGCCTCACGCACCAGGGATGTCGTTTTCTCAAAAAGGGGATTCACTGCGAGGCCACCGTCCGAAACGCTAAAGATGAGCCGGGAGAAGGAGAGGATTCAACAAAAAAAGCGCACGACAGGATTCCAAAGAATCTGTAGTGCGCTTCTAAAAGTTTGGAGCGGGAGACGGGATTCGAACCCGCGACATCGACCTTGGCAAGGTCGCACTCTACCAGCTGAGTTACTCCCGCGCAGGCTTTACTATCTTCGCCCGAGCGATTGCCGCCTGTCAAACCCTATGGTAACAGATCCATTTCTGCGGAGCGCCCCAGCCATATGGGGTGCGAAAGCAGGGGTCCGGTCCAGGTGGGATCAGCCGCCACATCAGGCCAGCGGTTCCGCCCGACCCCAGCGTATAAACTAACCATCGTATGCAGCACGAATATGCTTTTGAAATGGCCGCCTCGGCCATCCGCTTCGGTTTCGGAGCTACCAGGGAAATTGGTGCGGATCTCTCCGAACTCGGTTTCCGTAATGTCGCTGTCTTCATTGATCCCGGCCTGCGCAATCTGTACCCCGTGATCACTACGCTACAGTCGCTTGAAGACAACAAAGTTCCCTGCACGGTTTACGACCGGGTGAGTGTGGAACCCACAGATACCTCTGTTCAGGACGCCATTGCCTTCGCCACAGCCGGCCAGTACGATGCCTTCGTGGCAGTTGGGGGCGGCTCCACCATCGACACGGCAAAAGCTGCCAACCTGTACATGTGTTACCCGGCGGATTTCCTCGATTACGTGAATGCCCCTGTGGGTAAAGGCAAACCAGTCCCGGGGCCGGTGAAGCCCCTGTTCGCTATCCCGACAACAGCCGGTACCGGCAGCGAAACCACCGGCGTTTCCATTTTCGATTACAAACCTCTGCGCGCCAAGACCGGCATTGCGCATCGCCGCCTGAAGCCCACCCTCGGTATTGTTGATCCGGAAAATACCCGCTCCATGCCGGGCCCGGTAGCCGCTTCATCAGGGCTCGATGTCCTCTGCCACGCGATTGAATCCTATACAGCAATCCCGTTTGGCGACCGCGCCTGCCCCGAACGCCCCATACTTCGGCCTTCGTACCAGGGTTCCAACCCGATCAGCGACCTCTGGAGCCTGGAAGGTCTCCGCCTCACAGCCAAATACATTCGTCGCGCCTTTGAGGATCCCTCCGACGACGAAGCCCGCGGCGCCATGATGCTCGCCTCGTCCTACGCCGGAATCGGTTTCGGCAATGCGGGAGTCCACCTTCCGCACGGCATGTCTTACCCGGTTGCGGGCCTGGTACGCAACTTCATGCCCGCCGGCTATGAATCGGTAGGCCACGCTATTGTTCCGCACGGCATCTCCGTTGTTCTGAACGCGCCCTCCGTCTTCCGTTTCACCGCCAGCGCCTGCCCGGAACGCCATCTTCATGCCGCGGAGGTACTCGGAGCCAACATTTCCGGCGCGAAAAATGAAGACGCCGGAAAGATTCTCTCTGACGAACTCACTCGCCTCATGTCCGACCTGAAACTGCCCAACGGTCTGGCAGAAGTCGGATACTCCAGTTCGGATATTCCAGCTCTGGTGAAAGGCACGCTGCCGCAGCATCGCGTGACCAAGTTGTCCCCCAGGCCGGCAGATGAAGACGCCCTCGCTGCCCTCTTCGAAGGTGCTCTCAAAGGCTGGTAACAAACCCGGGACATGTGACAATGGTCCATGCCCGGCCAGCTTGCCGACCTGCTTCGCAATACTCTCGCCACTGAGCTTCCACAACTCTCGGCGCTCACAGAAACTGCCGCTTCAGAAATGCCAAACGGCCCCGACGCCTGGTGCCCAAAACAGGAACTCGGCCACCTGATTGATTCAGCAGCCAACAATCACCTCCGTTTTGTCAGTACCTCCCTGAACTCTGGTTTCTCTGGTCTCCCTTACGCCCAGAACGGCTGGGTCGATCTCCACGGCTATCAGGACAAGCCCTGGACCACAACGGTGTTTTTCTGGCACGCCTACAACACGTTCCTGGCCGATCTGATCTCACGAATCCCGGAAGACGATCTCGCGAACACCTGCACCATCGACGGTTCGGAACCCTGCACTTTGCGCTTTCTGATTCAAGACTACGTCCTCCACATGCAACACCACCTCAACCATTTGCTGCGAAGAGACGCCGTCACCCCATACCCGCCCGCAGGTACCACAACCACCTGAGTTTTCCACAAGCCGTCCCACACAACACACCGAGTCGAAATAGCTTTCATTAAAGCCCTTCAAACGCGCTTCTGCTGTGATATCCTCAGGGCTGTTCGGACTGCACGCAGTACCCTCCAACGGCACATACCTGCCCAGGACAATCCGGAAACTTTAGATCAGAGCGCCATAATTGCGCTTGTAGGACTGCAGGCTCCTGATTGAGCCTGCCAGGAGAGTATTTTTTCGTGACGGCAGATCATCGTAGCCCCTGGGACCTGGTAAAAGCGACGCTGCAGAAGAAGGTCAGCGCCGAGACATACGAAAACTGGATCTCACGCACTCAGTACGCCGGCATTGATGGCTCCACTCTGGTAGTCACTGTTCCAGACTCCACCACGCAGAGTGTTCTGAAGGACGATTACTCCGTCCGTATCCAGGACGCGGCCCGCGCCTGCGGCCTCCCCTCTACGGCCATTCGCTTTAGTGTTCGCCCGGACGATGGTGCCATACCCGGCAGGCCCGATCAGGTTTCCGAGCTGGAATCCCCGCTGGCCCTGAATCCGAAATTTACCTTCGAGAGCTTCGTAGTGGGAGCCTCAAATCAATTCGCTCACGCTGCTGCTCAATCGGTAGCCACCCAACCCGCGCGCCGCTATAATCCTCTGTACCTCTACGGCGGCGTGGGCATGGGCAAAACCCACCTCATGCACGCCATCGGCAGGGCGCTGGTAGCCACTGGCTCCATGCGAATCATCTACACTACCTGCGAGCGCTTCACCAACGAAGTCGTATCCGGTATCAAACACGGCCGCATGCCTCAACTGCGGGAGCGCTACCGCTCCGCAGATGTCCTGCTCATTGACGACATCCAGTCTCTGGGCTCCAAAGATCGAACCCAGGAAGAGTTCTTCCACACGTTCAACGAACTCCACGACGCACAAAAGCAGATCGTCATCTCGGGTGATTGTCAGCCTAAGGAAATCCCCGGCCTCGTAGACCGCCTCCGCTCGCGCTTTGAATGGGGTCTGATGGCGGACATTGAACCCCCGGATCTGGAAACCCGCATGGCGATCCTCGAAAAGAAGGCGGACATCGAAGGGGTATTCGTTCCTCCGGCAGTCCGCCTCCTGATTGCCGAAAAGACCAAGTCGAGTGTCCGCGAACTGGAAGGCGCTCTCATCAAGCTGATTGCCTACTCGTCGCTCACCAACACTCCCATCAGTGTGCCCATGGCCCGCCAGGCACTGAAGAATATCCTGGACAAGCCGGAGAGGCGAATCACCATCGATGCTGTCCAGAAAGCTGTCGCCGAACGCTACGCGATAAAGCCTTCTGCGCTGCGCGAAAAATCAAACCGGAAAGAAATTGTGGTGCCCAGGCAGGTCGCCATGTATCTGGTGAAGGAACTCACGCCGGCCTCCCTGCCCGAGATCGGACGGGCTTTCGGTGGCAAACACCACACCACCGTCATCCATTCCATCGACAAGATCACGGCGTGCCTGCTGGATAATCCGGAACTCAACAAGATCATCCACAGCGTAAAGGACTCATTGCAATAGGTTTACAGCGTCTTCCACAGACCCCCCTCTGGAAGCCCTCTGGAATTCTGTGTATAAACCGTGACAAGCCCGCTTACGCACCGCAACCGCAGATATCTCCCACAACCAGAAATGGCGGGAACCGTCAAAGTTTTGTATAATTTAGGGAGTCTCCCACATTTCAACAGGTCCGACTAATACGGTTCTATACATGGGTTATATCTATACCGTAGAAGAAATAGGGGCGAACACCCCCCAACCGGCCTGAGTCGAAGACGGCAACAGCAGCAAAGAGTATTAACGAGAGGAGAAGGCACCAACTCTATGGAGTTCACAGTCAGCAAGGCCGATCTGGTCCGGGAATTGGGTTTGTCTCAGGGCGTCGTCGAGAAGAAGACCACTATCCCGATTCTCTCGAATGTTCTGCTGGAAGCCTCCGGTGATCGTCTGTTCCTCACGGCAACAGACCTCGACCTTGGCCTCCGCACATCCTGCAGCGCCAGGGTGAAGAAGGAAGGTTCGGGTACCATCCCGGCCAAGAAACTCCTCGATTACGTGCGGCTGCTGCCGGACGCGGAAATCACCATCAAGTTCGCCGATAACCAATGGGCTTCCATTACCTGTGGACGTTCAAGGTCGCGGATAGCCGGTATGAGCCGCGAAAGTTTCCCGGAGCTCCCCGCCATGCCGGAATCGGTGGCGGAAATTCCCTGTACGCAGCTGACCGGCATGATCGCCAAGACAATTTTTGCGATCTCTATGGAAGAGAGCCGGTTCACCCTGAACGGTGCCCTCATGCTGCTGGGTGAGAACGGTGTGACTATGGTTTCGACCGATGGTCACCGTCTGTCCTACATCCATACGAGTTCAGCCACTGCCGCCCCCCTGGCCTCGCAACGCGCCCTGATTCCCCGCAAAGCGATGGCCGAAATCGCCAAGCTCTCCGCCGACAACCCGGAAGGCGTGGTCCGCTTCGCAGGCGACGACAACCATCTCTTTTTTGAAATCGGGGCCCGCATGTTGATCAGCCGCAAGCTGACCGGTAATTTCCCCGATTACGACCGCGTCCTGCCGCGAGAGAACACCAACATCGCCCGGGTATCCCGAGACGAAGCGAAGGGTGCCATCGAGCGCGTTGCCCAGTTTGCTGATGAGCGGTCCCGCGCGGTTCGTGTCCAGTTCAGTACAGGCGAAATCAAGGTCTTCTCCTCCGCCCTCGAAACCGGTGAGAGCGAAGAGAGCATCCCCTGCGACTATACGGGGCCAGATATGGAAATCGGCTTCAACGC
>Ga0114970_10000279_pt1 | contig 37320 bp, 30 predicted proteins | sample M_140205_XF_Meta_FD_87030 | JGI IMG/M metagenome (GOLD analysis project Ga0114970, IMG submission 87030) | Freshwater microbial communities from Lake Montjoie, Canada to study carbon cycling - M_140205_XF_MetaG | ecosystem: Environmental > Aquatic > Freshwater > Lake | place: Lake Montjoie... | reverse complement strand
TGGCTCGCCCAATAAAGAATTACTGTGATTACTTTCCTCATGATAGGGATATGCGAAACCATAGAAAGGTTAAAGCTATTCGTACAAAATTTGGGGTTACTGGATATGCGATTTGGTCAATGACATTAGAATATTTAACAGGTATTGATGGTAATGTTTTTGAATATTCTGATGTAGAATTTGAGTTAATGGCTGGTGATTTCGGAGTTTCTGCTACAGAAATACGGGATGTAGTGGATTACTGCATCAAAATGGAGATGTTATTCCCAAATAATGGCTTTATTAACTCAGAATCACTTGATGAAAGACTTAAACCAGTATATGAAAAAAGAGGTAAGAGTAAGGATAATAGTAAGAAACAACAACGATTGAACGGTAAATTTGTTATTAGTAATACCGTAAGTAACGGAGTTTCTGTAGCAGAAATGCCGCAAAGTAAAGTAAATAAAAGTAAAGTAAATAAAAAAGAATTAAATATACCTTTTGATTCTTTTTGGGATTTGTATGAGAAGAAGGTAGGCGATAGGGATAAAATTATTAAAAAATGGGAAGGTTTGTCTGATGAAGATAGAAAATTGATAATGAATTATATTCCAAAATACAAAATATCACAACCTGATAAAAAATATAGAAAAGATCCACAAACTTTTTTAAACAATAAATCATGGAATGATGAATTGATTGGATTGGAAATGCCTTCTATCCCAAAAAAGGATAATTCCCACCTATACCAAGATGAAGATTTTTTACAATACAAAAAGATGGCTGAACAATTAAACAAATAAACGATGATAAGTACTATTTTTAAAAACATTTTTAGCAAGGAACCACATTTTATAACGATTGACAAGGCTCTTGAAAGGATTAAGGATGGTTCAAGTAAAAGTTTGGTTATGGAAATCAGACTTGCTTTGGACAAAGAAAAAGCCAATAAGCTTAAATTGAATTTGCCTTCAGTTTGCTTCAGTGGTAAGTTTGGAATTGACCGAAAGGATGAGCAATTGATTCAACACAGTGGTTTTTTGGTATTGGATTTTGATGATGTAGGGGAGCTTAGAGAAAAGCAAACTGAAATTATTTCAAACGATTTTATTTACGCTTGTTGGGTTTCTCCATCTGGAAATGGGTTAAAAGCATTGGTTAAAATAGCTGATGGCAAAAAACACAGAGAGCATTTCCAAGCTTTGCAAGACATTTTTCCAGAAATTGACCGAAGTGGAATTAACGTAAGCCGAGTTTGTTACGAAAGCTTTGATCCAGATATTTACATCAACCAAAATTCTGAAGTTTTTAAGAAAGCTAAGAAAATTGAGAAAATTGTTGTGAATGAAGCTCAGAATTTAGATGATTCTGAAAACTTTCGTAGAATACTAAAATGGTTAACGAATAAAAATGATGCATTTGTCACTGGAGAGCGAAATACTTACATTTTTAAGCTTGCTTCAGCATGTTGTAGATTTGGAATCAACGAGGAGGCCTCTTTAAGCCTTATTTCGGCCGAGTATTTGGTGAGCAATGACTTTACCATGTCAGAGATGAGAAGTGCCGTAAAAAGCGGCTACAGGGCAAATAGGAGCAATTTTGGAACGGCATCTTTGCAGAAGGAGAAATTGATTGACAATGTGACTAGTTATGAAATTAGTGTTAAAAAGGAGCTTTCTTCGGATGAAAAAGGTGAAAATTACCGAGTTGAAGATGTTGTGTATGGTATTGATGTGAAAGATAAAGCATTGAATATCAATGAAAATGGTTTTGAAAAAGTTTTAGGTATTGGGTATCAAGAATTGGACTATTATTTCAAACCAAAGAGAGGAGAAATAACTTTAATCACAGGAATTGGTAACTACGGAAAGAGTGCGTTTAAAAAAGCTTACATACTTTGGAGAATAATTTTATTTGGGGAGAAGATTGCTACGTTTTCTCCAGAAGATGTGCCCGCGGAAGAGTATTTTCACGATTATGTGGAGATGTTATTGGGTTGCGAGTGTACTCCATACAATCCAAATAGACCTCCAAACCAAGTTTATGAGGCTGCATACGATTTTATTTCAAAGCATATTTTTTACATAAGTGCAGAAATGCTTTCGCCTACACCTCAGTACATTAAAGAGAAATTTTTAGAGCTTATCATTCAAGAAAAGGTAGATTTTTGTTGCATAGATCCATTTAACCAAATGACAAATGATTACAAAGGTTATGGTGGTAGAACTGACAAATATCTTGAAACATTTTTAGCTGATTGTTCACGATTTGCACAAAAAAATGATGTGTATTTTTGGATTATTGCTCACCCTAAAACAATGGTAAAAGATAAGAGTGGTAATTACACCTGTCCAGATGTTTATGATATAAATGATGGTGCAATGTGGAACAATAAAATGAGTAATATTTTAGTTTATCATAGACCATTTGCACAAACAGATCCAAATAATCCAACAGCAGATATTTACTTTAAAAAGATAAAGAAAAAAAGCGTAGGAAAGAGAGGGTTTACAACTGTTGAATACTTATGGAATAAAAGAAGGTTTTTTATAAATGGAAGAGATGTTACGCAAGATTTATTGAACAAAAGAAACTATGATTTTTGGAAAGCCAAAACTAGCACACAGCAATGGGTTCCATACAAAGATGAAAACGGAGAAGAAATTATTTTTTAATATAAAAACAAAACACAATGATTAGAATTTCAGTAATCGGAAGATTAGGACAAGATGCAGTAGTTAACAATGTTAATGGTAAAACAGTGATTAATTTTTCAATGGCTTACAGCGAAAAGTTTAAAAACCAACAAGGCGAAGATGTAGATAAAACTACTTGGGTGTCTTGTGCTTATTGGACTGAAAAAACAAATGTAGCAAACTACCTTAAAAAAGGCACATTAATTTACATGGAAGGTAAGCCAGAGTCTAAAACTTATTTAAACGATAAAACGAAAGAAACAGTAGCTCAATTACATTCAAGAGTTACTTCTTTGCAGTTGTTATCAAGTACTAAAGATGAAACATTATTTTAATGATAGTACAAACAATTCATGAAATATTAAATCCTTTTGATGTAAAAACTCCATTAGGTTATGGTGTTGCGATTTTTATGATTGCTGGTTCTATACATTCTAATCCTCAGTTTATAGTTAAGTTGTATGAATCAGGAGATGTAAGAACCGTAGATCAAAATGATATTAAAATATACGGGAATCCTACTAGCGGAGAATCATTAATACCCTTAAATAAAAAATAATATGATAACATTTGGAAATTCATACTATACAACAATTTCATGGTGCGGAAATTTTACAGTAATTACATACTCTTTAGATTTTAAAAATAAATAATATGCAACAAGAATTAGTTTTTGATGGAGCTGATTATGTTCATGAAAGAGATGGCAAAAGATTAGCTAAAAACCATATGAAATTAAAAGACCTAATGCAGGATCAAAGGTTTAGAACGCTTAGTGAAATTTCTGCGATTACTCATATTCCAGAAGCTTCAGTTTCGGCAGGTTTGCGTGATTTTAGAAAAGAAAAGTTTGGTAGGCATACTCTGAATAAAAACTATTTAGAAAATGGCTTATATTCGTACCAATTAATCTTAAATAAATAACATGGCAAAACTTACCAATTCAACCAAAATTACCTTTGGTAAACAAAAAACAGGTAGAGCTAAAAAAGCTTATAACAAACACAGCCCAAGACCAAAAGCATACAGAGGTCAAGGTAGATAAAACAAACTTATGAATAATAAAGCTGCTAAAAAATTAAGAAGATTAGCAATTGCTATTGCCGCTGCTAATGGTAAAGTGCAAGATTCAGATAGAATCTATAAAAACCTTAAAGTAGTACATAAAGAAAATAAAAAAGCCCCTAAATAAGGGGCCTTTTATAATCTTTTTACAGATTAAGCATTTGCTGCTGTAAGAATTTGAGCCACTGTAGAAGTAACAATTAATTGTCTGCTTCTTTGATTCAAACCTGTTGGAGGAACTGTGATAACAGCATGAGCTGTAGCTCCGTTAACAGGATTTGTGCCTGTGTAAGGAACAGCTACGATACCTTGAGCTGGGATAGCCCATACCACTCCGCCTGAAGTTGATGTTGAGTATTGGTTTACTTGTAAAACCGTTACTGCGAAAATTTGTGCCATTTTGTTTTGTTTTAATTGTAATATAATATTATTCGGCACAACAAATATAATAAATTTTGTCAAGTTTATAAAATGTTTAACTTTGAATTAAATTAATTAAATTATGAAATTGAAAGCTCCTAGTAATAGAGTAATCATTAAAGTTGACTTAGAAAGTAAAAATAGCCATACATTTAAAGATGGAACAAAAATAAAATTAGAAAGGGTATATGATAATTTTAATATGCGTTATGTTAAGCCGGTTAATGCGGAAGTAGTTGATGCTAAAAATATTCCAGTAGGTTCTGAAATATTGATTCATCATAATGCTACACATGATACTTATAAGATTTTTAATTACCAAAGGCCAACAGCTGAGGCTTCTTCTGATGTTCAATATTTTTCAATACCAGTTGAGGAGTGTTTTATGTGGAGAAGCGAAAAAGGTTCCTCGTGGAACCCTTTGAATAATTTTATTACTGGATTAAGGATATTTGAGCCATACACAGGTTTTTTGCAAGGAATTGATCCAACATTGATTAAAAATAAAATTTATGTTACAAGCGGAGAGTTAACTGGCAATGTTGTGGGAACCGTAATATCAAGTGACTATGAAATTATTTATCAAGATGATGATGGAACAGAGGGTAAAATTATAAGATTAAGATATTATCCAGAAGGTAATGACAGAAATGAAGTAATTTCTATTGAGCATGAGTTTACTAAAAAAGTAATAAATGGTGAGTTGTTAGTAGGATATAATATTTCAGATGCTAAAAAATTAAATTAATGTCAGCAGAATTAGAAAAAAAGATAAAAGATTTAGAAAAACAAATTGCTTTTTTACAAGGTAAAAATGCTTATTATGAACAAGATGGAGTTGGTAAATTATATTATAGTTTACAAAGAAAAGCCAATGAAATGGCTGAATTGCTTAATGATAATAAATTAACAAGTCAAATGTTAAGCCCAGATGATCCAAAGGACAAAACATTTGAAAGACTGCAAAAAGTATGGTCAGATGCTGAAAGCGTGTCAACAGCTATAAAATCTCTTGGCGTTTTAGCTGGAATTGGAGTGGAGTCAAAAGAGGATAAAAAAGAAACTGCACAAGTTAATAAAAAGCCATTTTCTCCAGAAAATATGGCTGATGCCGTTGGAGAATTAGCTGGTAAAAGATATTAATTATGTATGAAAAAATTCAAGGTGGTAGTATTATAGATGTTCAGGGCTTAAAATGCAATTTGCCTGCTGAAGGATATGTATTTAATATAATCACAAAACAAGTAGAGTTTAGGGGCATACACAAAAGGTCTGAAATTGAATCGGAGCAATATTGGAAAAGAATTTCTTTACCAGATTGGTATCAAGATACCATGAAGAAGTGGGATGAATTTGATAAGAAAAAGAAAGATGATGAAATTGAATTTTATGATGAAAGATTAGAAGAATATAAAAAACAAGAGTGGGATAGAAGATTAAATGGATTTTGGTACATGAATAATGGTAAACCAACATTCTTAACGGGTTTGCATTATTTATACCTACAATGGTGGCCCATAGATATTGGTTATCCTAAATTCCGTATTCCAGATTTAGAGAAGTTTTATTTTATGGATTATTGTATTCAAGATCCATTGTGTATGGGTATGCTTGAAGTAACTAAAAGACGTTTTGGTAAATCTTTTGTGGCTGGGTTATTTGTTTCTGAATATATTACAAGAACCAAAATGACCAATGGTGGTATTCAGTCTAAAACAGGTTCTGATGCCAAAAAATTCTTTGCCAAAACTGTTGTCAATCCATTTAGAAGGCTTCCCAAGTTTTTTAGACCAGAGTATGATATGTCTTTAGGTGTTAATCCTAAGACTGAGATGAGATTCCAAAAGACAAATGTAAGAGGTAAAAAAGCAGAAGATAGTGTAGATAAAGATGAATTAGGTTCAATCATTGACCATCAGTCAGCAGATACAGTTGCATATGATGGACAGAAACTTCATAGATATGTAGCAGATGAGTGTGGTAAAACAACTGAAGTGAATGTATATGACAGACACGAAGTTGTACGTTATTGTTTGCTAGATGATGAAGGAAAGATTATTGGCAAAGCATTATATACAACTACTGTTGAAAAGCTAACTACCGAAAAAGATGGGGTTCAAGATGCTTTTAAATTACTTTGGGAAGAAAGTAACCAAGATAAACGACAAGAAAATGGAACTACTTCTAGCGGTCTTTATAGATTCTTTATGTCTGCAAGGCGTACAAGAAATTTTGATGACTTTGGATATCCAGATGAAAATAAGACATTAGACCAGATTTTAGCTGATAGAGAAACGGTTAAAAACAATCCAAGGGCATTATCCGCTCGTGTAAGAAAAGAACCGTTAACTATTGATGAAGCATTTAGTACCGATTCAGATAAGTGTATTTTTAATGTAATGAACATTGGGGCAAGAGAGCAATATTTAAAAGAAAATCCTGTATTAAAGCGTCATATTGTTTTTTATCGGGATATTGACCAAACTGTTAGGTGGAGAAATGTTACAGATAAGGAAGAAGATTTTCATTGGGTTATTACTCAGTTCCCAAAACAAGGGGAAGAAAATAAACATACATTTGATGTTAAAACTAGAAAGCCTGCAAGGACATCTGATGGTGCAATAGCAATTGATGGATATAGTAATAGTCAAGGTGGTAAATATGGTTCAAAAGCATCAGCTTGGATTGGCAGAAGGTATGATTTATTGAATCCAGAAACCACAGGAAAAGCAATAGGTCATTTGTATGGAAGGCCTCAAATTAAGGAAACATTGCATGAGCAAGTATTACTAGCAGCTGAGTTTTATGGGTATCAAGCATGGTATGAGCATAACAGTGATGATTACTTATCTTATTTTAGAGATAGAGGAAGGGTTGGGTATTTGGGTTCATATCCATTATCAACAATAGATCCATCTAAAAGAGAAACAGCAGATAGACATAAGGGTTTCCCGACAACTCCATTTAGTTTGACAAAACAAACCGATGTAGGTATTATGTATTTTGAATCTCATATTGACTCCATAGATTTTGAAAATTTGCTAGAAGATGCCAAAAAATTTGATCCAAATAACAGAACTGACTTTGACCAAACGGTGTCATTTTTAATGTTAATTGTCTGTTTAATGGAGCCAGTTCAAAAACAAATTAAGAGAGAACCATTGGTTAAAAGTTACGCCCCTGTGTTTAATTAATTAAAAATTTTACCAAATTCTTAATATTTAGTATATTTGACAACAAAATACAATCAAATTGGCAGATAGTCCTTTATCAATATCCGCAGCAAATAGTAATGGAGAAGCCTTAAAAAAGTTTCAAATTACTACAGATGTGTCGTCTAAAAAAGACTATGCATATGGTAAAAATGTTGCACAAAGCATCTACTCTACAATTTACGGTAACCAAACTTATTTTTGGTTAAGAAATAATAGATTTAGAAAAAATAGACAAATTGCAAACGGTAAAATAGACATGAGTGTGTTTATGGATCGTTTGGAAATGAATAGCAAAGCTAACTTTGTAAATATAAATTGGAAATCAATTATTATTGGTAATACAATTGTTGCAAGATTAGTTGGTTCGTGGATGAGTAGAAGTGAAAAAGTTACAGTTACCGCTACAGATAGCGCATCTGCAATGCTTAAAAAATCAGCAGCAGATGAAGCTGAATTTATTTATCAAAATAAAGAAATACTTTCTCAGTTACAACAAGAGTCAGGTATTCCAATTATTCCACAAGATCAATTTATTGCAGAAGATAAAGATGAATTAGATAGATGGATTACTGAGTTTAATCATTTACCAGAAGAAATACAATATAGCATTGGATGTAATAATGTATTAGAAGCTAATGGATGGAATGATGTTTTAAAACAAAGATTATTACATGATTCAGCAGAAGTTGGATTAGTGTGTACTTATACTTGGATGGATGAAGAAGGTGAGGTTCATGTTCAATGGATTAGACCTGAAAATGCAATTTATTCTTATTCTGATTTCCCAGATTTTAGAGATACTACTTATAGAGGTCATATTTTATCAATGAAAGTTAGTGAAATTAGAGCAAGATATAGTATTGCAGCTGGTGGAACATTAACAGAGGAAGATATATTTCAATTAGCAACATCATCAAAAGAATATCAATTAACAGATAAGATTAAGTGGATGCAAGATTGGAATGTTGCTTGGTTAAGACCTTATGATGAATGGAATATTGATATGATGCAGTTTGAAATTAGAACATTAGATTCTGATGGATATACTGTTACTAAGACTAAAAAGAATGGCAGCACTATTATTAGAAAAGGTAAGCCAGAAAAATTAGATGAGAATCAAGAATATGTAGAAGAGAAAAAATGGAATATATATCATGGTGTATATTGTCCAGTTACTCAAAAAATGATTCAGTGGGGTATTAAAAAGAATATGATTCGCCCACAAGATCCAAAAGAATTAGGAAACGCAGAGTTTTCATATAGCTTTTATATGTACGATCCATACGATATGCGTAATGTGGCCGTACCTGAAAAAATTGAAGAGCCAATTGAACAAATGATTTTGGCTAGGTTGAAAATACAACAAATGGTTGCTAAGATGGTACCAGCAGGTGCTTCTATTGATGTAGATGCATTGCAAGAACTAGACTTAGGATTAGGGGATTCCGTAAAGCCATTAGATGTTCAAAAAATTTGGGAACAAACTGGTAAACTTTACTATCGTGGTAGAGATGCAGAAGGAAATAGAATTCCTGTTCCAATTACTGAATTAGCTAATACTGGTTTTGCTCCTCAATTACAAGCGTTAATTCAATTATATCAATTTCATTATCAAGTCTTAAAAGATGAGTTAGGAGAAGATCCTAATTTAATGAATCAAGCCGCACAACCAAGAGTTGCTGCATCTAATATTCAAGCTTCACAACAACTAGCAAATAACGCAACAGAATATATGTATGATGCATATATTTATGTGATGGAAGAAACATCTAAAAAAATAGCATGTTTATTAAATAAAAGCGTTACTTATGGAGCTAAAAAATATAGAGATTTATTAAAACAAGAAGATGTAAAAGATAGAAATTTTGTTGCTACAGTTAGAATGATGCCACAAGCTCAAGAGGTTGCTAATTTACAAATCATGATGAATAATGCTATTGCATCAAATCCTCAATTGGTTATGTATTTAGATCCATTTAAGGTTATGAGAATAGCTAAAGAAAATGTTGAATTAGCTGAGTTATATTTTAGACAAGCTCAAAAAAGATTTATAAAAACAGAGCAAGAAAATGCTCAAAATAATTCACAACAAAATGCTGAAGCTCAACAAGCAAGTATTCAAGCTAAAATGGAAGCTGATACTACTTTGGATGGAAAAAGAGCATTGGCAAGAGAGAAAGAGATTATTTTACAAGGTGTTTTTGACCTTGCTAAAGCAAATCTTCCAATTCCTCCAGAATTACAACAACTTGTGTCTGATATGTTGCAAAATGTGACAGTTCCGATTGAGGTTCAAAATCAACAGCAACAACAAGCTTTAGCTCAACAACAACAACAACAAATGCAGCAACAACAAGGACAAGAACAAATGGCTCCTGAACAAGAACAACAACCTCAATTACAAGAACAATAAAAATAAATAAATAAAATGGCAACATCAATAAGTAAGCTATTAATTAGACTTCAAAAATTCAGTTCAAAAATAAGTAAGGTTGTAGATGCAACCGAAAGTTTTAATGTGGGTGGATTCTATATCCAAGATTTATCAGGGTGGGATTCAGCAGTAGTTCAGTTTGGTACAATATCAGCTGAAGGTACAATTACTTTTTATACTACCAATGATGACGGAAGCGTAAACGCAGGTCAGTTATTACCAGCTCCAGAAGTTCCAGATAATTTTATACCGGTAAAAGGAGTTGATTTGGCAACAAAAGGTGATGTATTAGTTGCTAGCAATGATTCAATTGTTGAATTTGGGATTATTGGTAAATATTTATCATTATCAGGAGATACTATAGTTTATCCGTTAAGTTATGCTTATGTGTTATCAAAAAATACATATTCAACACCTCAAGAAGCTTATAATGTAGGTGTTTTACAAGGAACTGAAATAGTATATACAACAACTTCTACATTATCAAATTCAAATATACTTTTTGCTGATAGTAGATTAACTCAGCCAATTTATGGTGACGGAACTAGTTGGTATGGTATTTCTTTACTTACAAATGATAGCGTAAAATATGCTATAACTATTGATGGCGAAGCTGCTATAGTTATAGATTAAAAATAGAAACCAAATAAGCATTTATGCCAGAGAATAACCCAGCAGCTCCAATTGAGCTTGCAGAAGGCTTCAATCCGTTTTCGGATGATAATGCACCGAAAGTGCAACCTAAGATAGAAGAAGCCCCTATCTTAACAAATGAGCCAGCACAAGCAGCTCCTCCTCAACAAGAGGAAATAAAAGTAGAGGAACAAACACCTACTCAATCATTTGATCCTAATCAGTTTGTTAAAGAAAGATTTGGATATGAAAGTGTAGAGCAAGCTGAACAAGAATTTAAAAAATTTAAAGAGAAGCCAAGTTTTGAATTTAAGGATGATGTTAGTAAGACTTTATTTGATGCCATTAGGGAAGGAAAAGCAGATGATGTTTATGAAGTTTTAAATCAACAAAAAAGATTAGATAGATTAACAACTGCTGAATTAAATGCTGAAATAGCTGCTGAAATAGTTAAAACTAATATTAAAAACAAACACAAAGATTTATCATCAGAAGATGTTGACCTTTTATTTTATGATCAATTTTATGTACCTTTGAAACCAGAACAAGGTTATGATGAAACTGATGATGATTACGCTGTAAAAGTTAAGCAATGGCAATCACAAGCTGATTACATTGAAAGAAGATTGATGATTGAGGCTAAGGTTCTTAGACCTGAATTAGCAAAGTTAAAAAGTGAAATAGTATTACCAGATATTTATAATGAAGCTGAGTTTAGGGCGCAATCTCAACAAGAAGAAGAGATGATGCAACAAGCAAGGTCAATTTATGAAAAAACTCTTAATTCTGATTTCCAATCCTTCAATGGATTTAATGTATCGGTAAAAGACGCGGATGTTGAAATACCAATTACATTTAATGTAGGTGAAGAAGAAAGATTGGCAATGAAGAATGATTTGGAAGATTTTGACAGTGACTCGTATTTTGATAATAGATGGTTTACCGAGGATGGTAAGCCAAAAGTTCAACAGATAATGGCAGATAAATATTTGCTAGAGAATCGTGACAAAATATTTTCAAAAATAGCAAATGAAGCTGCATCTCAAAGATTGTTAGCTCATTTAAAAAACAATGGGAATATAAATATCAACCAAACACCCACTCCACAAGGAGCGAAACCAGATCTCAATGGCACAGAAGCTGAAAGGCTAAGAATGGCAGAATGGGCATTTAGTTCGTAACTTGGTATTGCCTTTGGAGGAGGCGTAAAAAATAAAAATTCAATATTATGGCAGGAATACCTACCTCAAATATTTTGCAGCCGGGTGCTATCTCGTTGCAAACCCAGAATAGACAACTTATGGTTGATCTACAATTATTAACACCACAGTATTACAAGCAATACACTCAAAAGTATGGCAATGAAGATTTTACTTGGTGGTTAGCTGCTCATAGTGGCATGGAAGAAGTTAAAAACTTAAACTACTTCTGGTTTGAAAACCGCGGTAAATTAATGCCGGGTGTTACAAACGAAAATACAGTGGTTGCTGCAACTGGTGCAACTTTGACTTTAACTTTAGGACAAGAAGCTTACTACAACAGTGGTACTCAAACTCCTTTAAGAGTTAATGAAACTTTGCGTGTTGCTTCTTCAAACATTGAAGGGGTTATCATCTCTATTGATGATACTACACCTTATGCATGGACTTTTGAAGTTGCTCCTAAGCAAACTTCTCAAGCTTTTGCTTCAGCTGGTTCTGGTTCATTATTAGCTGGTGAGGTTTTATTATTCGGTGGTGATGCAGATGCTGGTGAAGCTTCTCAACAAATCAATCCTTTGATCCAATTAGACGAAAGATATGATAACTATGTAACAGAAATTCGTGATGGTTGGTCTAACACCGACTTAGCGCAAATGGCTGAAACATATTATGAGTTCCCTGTATCTCCAGATATGGCTCAAAATGGTGTTACTGCATTTACCTACAAAGGTATGTACAAAACATTGGTACGTTTCAAGAACAACGTAGAAGCTAAATTAATGCGTGGTAATTTACAAAATAACACTGCTATTGATTCTAACTCTCAAGGTTCTGTAGGTATCATACCTAAAGTTGTTGCTGACGGCGAAACTGTTGGTTACACTCCGGGTACTTTGGATATCGCTAAATTACACGAAATCACTCGTATCATGGATGTTAATGGTTGTGCTAAGCAATCTGCTTGGTTAACTGATATCTTCCAAAGACAAGATTTCTCTGATGGTATCTTTGCTGCTTACCCAGCTGGTGCTTTTGTTTATGGACAAGGCGAGAAGTCAAAAGAAGCTTCTGTTGCTTATGGTTTCCAAGAAATCTTTATTGATGGATATTTATTATCTGTTAAAAAGTACGCTCAATTCAACACTGAGGTTACAACTGGTTTAACTCCAAATGTAGATTACTTCCGTAATTTTGGTTTAATCTATCCAATGGGAGAAACTAAGGATGCGAAAACCGCTCAAGTTTACAAGAATATCACTATTATGTATCAACAACCTCCTCAAGGTGGTACTGTTGGTAACGGTATTCGCGTATGGCAATATGGTGGTGGATCTCCTAATCCAACAGATGGTACAATGACTAATCAAATTGCGATGATCACTTATCGTGGTACTCGTGTTTGTGCAGCAAACCAATTCATCATCGTTCAAGGTAACTAATTAGTTATTAGAACATTTTAATTATGGTAGGGGCAACTTTATTGATTGCCTCTACCTATTTTAACATTTAAAAAACCATTTATGGCAAAGTTAAAGGCTATTGGTATTTCGGATGCCAATTTTTCACAACAAGGTGAAATAAAAGTACAAAGACAACAAGAAGAGGCTGCTCAAGCCCTTGATTTAGCTCCTGCGTCTAATAACGGAACTACATTTAAAATTTACAAATTATCAGATACAAAGAAGAATGGTAAATACCATATGGAAGGTATTGATGATGTATGGAATCCTGCAAAGGGTAGAATGGAGAGAATTAGACTTTTAAGAGGATATCCAAGTATTTGGGTTGAAGATCAAAAAGGTCTTGAAAAATCATTTGTAGAACAAAATAGAAGAAGCTTAATTTTTGACCGTAGGGTTTTAAGAGTAGCTGACTATGATGTAGAAGCACTTGAGTTTTTAAGTCTTTGTAATGCTAATTTAGATAATGCAAATAGAAAAGGAACTAGAAAAATTACATTTTTCCAATGGAATCCGCAAAGAACCGCAGAGCTTGAAAGAGCAAAACGAGTTGCTAAAGTTGAAGCTATTAAATATGCTTCACTTGCTAGTGATGAGGAAATGCGCAAACATTGCAATTTCTTAGGAATTACATTTGTAGATGATTTAGGTATGCCAAAATCTATGGAAGCATTAAGAAACGATTATGAACTTTACGCTGAAGCTCAACCTAATAAGTTTATGCAAAGTGCTGGTTCTAAGGAAGTTGAGATTGCTTTTATAGTTAAAAAAGCTTTAATTGATAATAAAATTGATACTACAACAAAAAGAGGCTCAGCTTATTGGTCAAATAATGGTGGATTTATCTGCAAAATACCAGCAGACAAAAAACCACAAAATTATTTAGTTGAATTTGCAATGTTCTCTCAAGATGAAAGTAGAGCATTTTTAGAGCAATTGAAGAAATTAATGTAAGACCTTCCCCCTCTAAATAAAAGAAGCCCTGTAGCCTAAAAATTACGGGGCTTTTTTATTACTTTTTCGTATATTTGTTGTATAACTTATTCCAATGAATGTTAATGATATGTATCGTATTTGCCAGTTTGCGGTTAATAAAGCGCAAAACGGCTATTTGACTCCATCTGAATTTAATTTGATTATAAATCAAGCACAAGTTTCATATCAAGATTATTTGTTGGGTGAGTTTCAGCAATATCAATATGGGAGGCCTCAAGCAAGAATTAATTATAGTCAAAATGAAAATATTAGACAAAGATTATCTCCATTAATTACACAAGCTACATTAACTATTAATGGGACATCCGGGGAAGCCCCCTATCCTGCTGATTATGTACAAGCTGATGCAATAACAACAACTACTCTTAAAAGAGTTAGATATGTTCAACAAGATGCTTTATACTCTTATTACAATAGCGAAATTGATCCAATTGAAACTAATCCTATTTATTTATTAGAACCTAATGGATTCCAATTTTATCCTATAACACTTGGCATTGCAATTTTAACTTATGTAAAAGATGCGCCACAAATAGTTTGGGCTTATAATCTTGTTAGCGGAAGGCCTGTTTATGATTCTGGAGCAAGTGTTCAACCAGTTTGGGATAATGTAGATTTATTAGAAATTATAGCTAGAGGATTAAAATTAATTGGCTTAAATTTACAAGACGGACAAGTACAGCAATATGCTAATCAAGTAACTCAACAAGGACAATAATGACTAGATACGCATTTATAGAAAGAATATTAAGGCAAATTTATAATGGGCAACCATCTGATGATAGTAGCATTACTTATAATTTAGTTAATCAATGGCTTAATGATGCTATTGGTTCTGTTGTTAAGAAAAACTACATGGATAGCATCCAATTAGATGGAGTAGCTTATGTAAACAATTCATTTTATACAACATTCACTAATTTAGATATTGCAGCTGAAACTGTAGATAACGTAACTTATAGCGTTGATTTGCCAATCATTCCAATTGCATTGGGTAAAAATGAAGGGGTTGCCACTTTACAGTTTGTTGGTGACAAGAAAACTTCACAGACAGCTATTCCTTTAAGTATGAATCAAGTCGCTTATATTGACAATATGAGGCTTATACAGAATAAAATAGTTTATTGGATTGAAGGTAAAAATATTTACGTTAAAAGTTCAATTCCATTAACTAGCTATAAAGCTACAATTAGAATGATTAGTGGTGGTGATTCAACTGATTTGAATTCAACATTAATTGTGCCTGATGATTATGTCGCATTTATTGTTGAATATATAAAAGGTCAATTAGCTTTTGAAAGATCAAGACCTATTGACACAAGTAACGATGGAGTAGATAACAACAACTAAATAATATATGAAACCAATTAGAGATTTTGTTTTAGTAAGACCATTTATGGCTGATGAAATTACAGAAGGCGGCTTATTTATTCCTGAAGGATTCAGAGAAAGAAGTTGCAAGGCAAAAGTAGTTGCTACAGGAAGAGGTACGTCTAAAATTAAAATGGAAGCTAAAAAAGATGATGTCATTTTTCACATAAAAGGAGCAGGAGAACCAATCGTTGAAAATAATGAATTGTTTTTCTTAATCCGTCATAACGATATATTAGCTTACGCATCAAATAATTAAACATGTCACAAGTTAGAAATTATATAACACTAGATTCAGTAATCAATGATTATATTGATGAAAGTGAGCAATCCGTACATAAATATGCTAAGTTATACAATATAGCTGTTAGGGGTATGGAAAAGCTAGGGCTTGATTTTTTTTATAAAATAAGAAGTGTAAAAGTTGCAATTGATACAACAAATTATACTGCTCAGTTGCCAAATGACTATATTAGTTATACTAAAATAGGCGTGTTAAATTCAGTAGGAGAAATTATCCCATTGAAGTTTAACAATAAGATGACATATTACGCAGACCAACAACCAGATAGACTTGCATTAACACAAGATAATACTTTAGCTACATGGTATCAAAGAGATTTGCCATTATGGTTTAATTATTGGGATGGATATGGTTTTCAAAATATATATGGTTTACCTAGCGGTTCTCCATTTGTAGGTCAATTTAATATTGATGATTCAAATGGAGTAATTCTTTTAAATGAATATTTCTATTATGATTATTTGATGATAGAATATTTATCTAGCGGTAATCCAGAAGAAACTTATTCAATACCTATTCAATTTAGAGAAGCATTGCTTTCTTGGTTATCTTGGAGAGATATAGCTACTATGCCAAGTACAAGAAAAGGAAATTTAGGTGATAAAAGAGATAGAAAGCAAGAATTTTACAATCAAAGAAGAATTGCTAATGCTCAATTCAAACCATTATACTTGATGCAGGCTTACGAACAAAATTTAGATACTCAAAGAATGACTGTTAAGGCATAAAAAATGATAATAAATACTCCTTTTAGTGGTAAGCTTAATTTAGATGATGCTAACTATAGAGTTAGTAATAATGACTATATTGATGCTTTAAATGTTACTAAAGATGCCCAAGGAAAAGGGCAGGATAAAGTAGTTTCAAATATACTTGGAAATGAATTAATACCATATTCTGCACCTAATGGTACAAATAAGGTTATTGGTTTCTATTCAGATAAAATTAGAAATAGAGCATATTATTTTATTTGGAATAGTAATGGTTATAATACTATTCTTTATTATGATTTAAATTCAAATGAAATTATTCAAGTTTTACAAAGTAAAACAGATAGCAATGGTGTTGATATTTTAAATTTAAATCCATCATATAAGATTTTATCTATAAATATATTTTATAGAGATTTAGAAGGTGATATTTTGTTTTTTAATGACGCATACAATCAACCAAAAAGTTTAAATGTAATTAATTTGTATGGAATAGATTGGAAATTAGAGTATTTGCTTGTTGCAAAAGCTCCTCCAATTATGCCACCAAAGGTTACATATGAAAATGACACTACAATTACAATAAATAATTTAAGAAATAAATTGTTTCAGTTTTCATATAGATTTGTTTATGATAACAATGAGAAATCTGTATGGAGTTCAAAAAGTATAGTTCCATTACCTCAACAACCATCTTTAACACTTACTGATAATATTGCTACAAATAACGCAAGAATAGCTGTATTGTTTTCAACTGGTGGCCCTGATGTAAAAGCTGTTGAACTTTCTTTTAGAGAAACCACAAATGGTTTAACTAGTGATTGGTATTTAATAAAATCTTTTGATAAAATTAGTTTAAATATAGATGATGATGTTGTTTATGATAAATTTAAGTTTTTTAATGATGCTATTTATAGTCAAATAGATGTTATAGAAAGTGGACAATTACAAGACTGGGTTCCTCAAAAGGCAAATGCTGGAGAATTGGCTAATGGAAATGTTTTGTTATATGCTGGTATTACAGAAGGGTACGATAAAACAACTATGGATTTGTCTGTTGAACAAACTACAGATTTAGCATCTTATTTTTATGATCAATGTGGTTTATTGTTTTTGGCAACAGTAAATGGAACAGACAGCGGTGTCGGAACCACAATGGATATTTACCTTTATGGTACAGGAACAAATACAAGTGGAGAAGTTACAACATTAAACAATGCAGCAGGAGGTTATTATATTAACTCATTTGCTTCAGATGGTACAGATTTAAGTACATCTTATTCAACATCTGGAATGACAAGCTCTTATTTAGTAAGTGATTTGTTAGATGGTATTTCTGCTGCATTAGTCGCAAAAGGTTATACTCAAGTTTCTTTAGTTGGTAATCATCTTATAATGAATTATCCAGATGGATTTGTTTTAACATCCGTTGGGTTTAAAACATTTATTTCATTAGATTCGGATAATACAAGATTTGCGAATGTTTGGGATTCGGGTTATCAATATGCTATTCAGTATTTTGATGCTCAAGGTAGAACAATAGGAGCGCAAACGTCTTTAGGTGGCACAATTAACACTCCATCAAGAATTATAGGAAATAATGGTTTTCCTCAAATAAATTTATCTATTTTAAATATACCTCCATTATATGCAACATATTATCAAGTATTAAGATCAAACAATACTACTTATAATAAAAGGTTATGTTGGGTAAGTCAATCGGCTTATGCAGGAATTACCAATAACGTAGATAATACAAGATTTTTTTATATAGGAATTGATAATATAGCAGCTTATAATGAAGCTATAAGTTCAACTCAAAATGTAGTTTCTTACAATTATACAGAGGGAGATAGAATTAGATTTATACAAAGATATGATTCAGACAACACAGCAAGAACTATTCCGGCTCAATATGATTATGAAATAGTTGGTACTGTTGCCACATTTGAATATAATATTACATATCCTGTTCCGGTAGCTCCAGATAATAATACATATACAGCTACTGGCAATTTCTTAAAAATAAGATATCCTGAAGCTGATATTGATACAAATAATACAACTGGTTTTCAGTTTCCGGGTACGGCAGATTGGCAGCATTATGAAATATTATTATATAATTATTCTACAAATGCTGATACAAATCAAAGATTTTATTATGAATTTGGAAAAGAATATGGTATTGGAGAACCGGGTACGGTAAATAGATATCATTTTGGTTTACAGCAAACGCAATCAAGTGAAGATCCAATTAATGTGCCAGCTATTATATCTGTAACAAATGGAGATTTATTTTATAGACTTAGAAATGTGCCATATAGCGATCATTTTAATTATACATCTGGTGCCTTTAGTATAGGCACAAGTGGAGCCTATGATGAACAAAGTGCTACATTTCCTATAACAGTTACTCCAACAATAACAAATTCTTCTTATATAATACAAACACAGCCAAACTTTGCTGCATCTTTGGGAGTAGGGTCACCAGTTTGGGCTGATACTAATTACTTTTTTTATAATCAATCTATTACTGAAAAAATATTATCAATTAAGGGTACTTTGCAATTAGCTTCTGATGGAACATCAACATTTTCTGTTTATGCTGTTATTTGTACAAATTTAGTGCCTCTTGATCCTAAATATACAGTTTCATTATTACCATTAGAGATTAATAATTTAATTCAAAATACAGATACTACACTTGAAATTAATAAACGATTTAGCGTTCCTCAAACTGGTAAAGTTTGGATAGTTGCTACTTCTACAAATGATTCTGTAGGCGGCAATAATGTGATTATACAGCCAATGAATTTTGATTTTGATGTGGTTAAGGATAAGGAAATTGAAATTATTGAACAAAGTTTTAATGATACATATAATTTAGTTACCAATAGCAATGGCAGACCATCAGCTATTGATGAAAATGCTAGACAAACATATTTCCCAACTGTAATTAGATTTGGGCAAGCATATCAATCAAATACTAATCTTAATGCTACCAATAGATTCTATTATGAAGATTTTGATGAGTATGATAGAACATTTGGTGATGTAATGAGATTGCATGTAAGAGATAGATATGTAAAAGTATTTCAACAATTTAAAGTTGGTACTGTGCCTATCTTAACTCAAATAGTTAAAGATGTAACAGGTAATCCATTACAAGCAAATAGTAATCAGTTAATAAATAAAATACAATATTATGCAGGTAATTATGGCATTGGCGATGCTTCTACAAGTCTTGCTTGGAATAATTTTGCTGATTATTTTGTTGATAATTTTAGGGGAGTTGTATGTAGATTGAGTCAAAATGGAATTGAACCTATTAGTATTCTTTATAATACAAATGCCTTTTTTGTTGCGACAACAGCCGCATATAGAAAAAATTTAAATAATGGCGTTAATCCAGAAGGAGTATATACTGGAGATCCATGTATATATGGTGTGTTTGATGCATATACCAATAAATACATTATAGCTATGGAAGAAATAAATAGATATAATGCAAATTGTGATTTTAATGGTGGTTCTGCTGTAATGATTCCTTATCAATGTGAATTTAATGGAGGAAGTGCAGTAATGGCACCTTATTATTGTGATTTTAATGGAGGAAGTGCAGTCGTATTTACACCTCCCGGTGATTACGATTATTATTTAGCAAATGAATATACTTGTGATTTCCCCGGATGTACTTTAACTCAAACAAATGTATTAGTCGCTTTTCCAGTAGGATTTAGTTATATTGGAAGTCATTATTATAGTGATTTAGGGCATACCGGATTTGTATATAAAATAACATCATCTACAACTATAGGTATTTCAGTAATATTAGATACTATAGGTTCTAATGCAACTTGTAACTTAGCTTGTAGCGTATAAATAAAAAATATAATAAAATGAACGTAACATTAACATTGAATTCTGGACAAGGGGCTGATTTGGGGCCAAATTTTGATTTAACAGCCGATACAGGTGTTGTAGATCCACTTACTGCTACCTTAACAGAATTATTAGCTGGAATTATTGTAATTGTGGATGATTTGGCAACAGAAGTTGTTATTACATCAACTGGAAATTGTACTAATTCATTAACTTTACCAATAACAGCACCATAATGCCAAGCGTATTAACATATCATCAAGATCCATTGACTATTTCATTTGATGAAAATGCTAATGCTTTTGAGGCATTTTACTCGTATTTCCCTGACTTTATGGGAGAAGTTAATACTACCTTATTTACATTTAAAAATGGTCAAATTTGGAAGCATGGTACTACTCCTTATTGTAATTTCTATGGGGTTCAATACAATGCTTCAATAACCAATGTTTTTAACTCTAATTCATTAGATAAAAAGACATGGATTTCAGTTATGGAAACTGGTAATACAACATGGGCTTGTCCTATAATATATACTCAAATGGACACTGGTGGAACTAGTGATTTAAAGCAAGAAAGCGAGCTTTTAGAGTCCGATTTTGTGTCTTTGGAGTCACAGTACCAAGCATCACTTTTAAGAGATTCTAATAGTCCGGGAGGATTGCTAGAGGGGGATAGCTTAAAAGGCAATTATATTGTAGTAAAATTTGAGAAAGCAAGTGCAAATTCTTTCGTATATTTGAACAGCGCAACGGCTAAATATATTAATTCACCATTGAATAATAGATAATGATTATTAGGGAAAATGATGAGATTGTAGATAATATTGAAGCTGCAATGATGCAATTTCCTGATGAATTAATAGACGGGCCATTAGTTCATAAATTTACAGATGGAATGTATATAAGAGAAATCTTTATGCCTGCTGGATCTTTGTGGACAAGTAAGATACATAAAACAGAACATCCATATGTTGTTTCTTATGGAAAAGCTGCCGTATCTATTGATGCTCAAGAATGGTATGAAATAACAGCTCCTTATACTGGCATAACAAAGCCGGGAACAAGGAGAGTTTTGTTTATATTAGAAGATTGTATTTGGACAACATTTCACAGAATAGATGGAATGAAATCTGAATATAACGATTTAAGTGAAGAGGAAATAGAGAAGATAGTTGAATCAATAGAAGATAAAATATTAGAGCCACATATCAACCAAATTACTGGTACTGATGTTGGTAAAGAATATAAAGAAATTTTAAAAAATAAAAATCAAGAATTATGGCTTTCGCAATCGCAGGATTAAGTACCGCAGCAACTATAGCATTAGTGGGAGCTGGTACGGCAGCGGCTGTATCTGGCGCACAAGCTATTGGGTCTAATCAAAGAAGAAAATCTCGTGAAAGAGAATTAGATGAATATGCTAAACAAAGTCCTTTGTATCAAGGTAGTAAACCAATTAGCGAATACTATCAACAAGCAATGAATAGATATAATGAAAATCCATATCAATCTCAACAATATCAAGTAGGTGCTATGAACGCTAGAAGAGCAACAGCTCAGGGGTTAGGTGCTTTACAAGATAGAAGATCTGCAATAGGTGGAATTAGTAGATTGGAGGCAGGACAAAATGCTGCTATGCAAAATTTAGGTGCACAAGCGGAAGCTCAAAGAAACCAAAGATTTGGTCAATTAGGTAATGCTACTCAAATGAAAAATGCAGATTTAATGCAACAATTTGATATTAATAAAATGACTCCTTATAATAGAATGTTAGCACTAAAACAAATGAAATCTCAGGCCGCTAATGAAGAATATTCAAGAGATGTAAATAATACATTTAATGCTTTAGGAAATATGGCATCACTTGGTGTGTCAGCTGGTCAAAATGTAAAAGTGCCACCTACTATTGGGCCTTCATCAAAAGAAACATTTGATTCTTGGATGTCAGATCCTTCATTAAGACCGCAAATTAATAATAGTTTTATTTCAAAAGCACCAAGTTTGTCAAGATATAATCCTAGAATAAGTGGAGCTAGTATATATTTCCCTAATGCAGATTAAAATATAAATTAAAATGGCAGCAACAGGATTATTAGGAATAAACCCATATTACAAAGGCGTAAATATAGATGTATCTAAACCGGTTAATTTAGCTATTCAACTTCAGCAAAAAGAAGCAGCTAAACAAGAAGCTTTAGAGAAGTCATTTATGGATTATGAAAAATCAATCAACCCTGCTGGTATGCGTAAGGTTGATGGAGATGTTTTTTTGAAAAAATTAGCTGAAAACAAAGCATTTTATTTACAAAATAGAGATAGGATTTTGAACCCTGCTAAATATGGATATGATGCTCAAAGTCAGTTTATGTCTAATAATAAAGGATTATTAAGTCTTATTGACCAATCAAAACAAGCAGCTGCTAATGAAAAGGTGGTAAATCAAAATGTTTATCAAGCTATGCAACAAGGAAAAACATTACATGATGGGTTATTGCAAGAATTAGATAGACAAAAATTATCTGTACTTGATCCTAATTATAAAACAGTTGACGCTTATGCATTGCAATTTGACAAGCCGCATGATGAAGCTGTTTTTAATAAAAATGTTTGGGGAAATTTGAAGTTACCTACAAGAGAAATTCCTGAAAAATTACCTAATGGCCAAGTTCAATATAGAAAAGAATCTTATTTATCACCAGAGGTTGCTCAAACGGCTGTAATTAATGCTATTAATGAATATAAGACAAGTCCAAATACAGCAAAGCATTTTAATGAATTGATGAAGGATAATTCTATTTTGACAGCGGCCAATGATATATTTGGAAAAACTTTTAAATATATTGATCCGCAAACAAAGAAAACGGTTATTCCTAAAATTGAAACACCAGAACAGTTTGTCGCAGGATATGCTTTATTGAAAAAGCCATCAGGAGAAGTTTCAACAAGCAGACCTGATTATCCTTGGTTATATAAATTTAACGAACAACAAGCAGCGGCAGATAGAAGAGCGGGTATGTATGGGGGAGGTGAAAATGTAAGTGAAGGTAATTTATTTGATACATTGCCTGATGTTGTTTTCCCAGCCGGAGGTGGTAAGATAACTAATGGAACAGCTTTAGATAAAAATGGTAACCCATTTAATGGTGAAGTATATTTTAAAAAAGAACAATTGCCAGCTCAAATATTTAGTGTAATAGGGGCGCCTGCTGGAAAAGTTAAAGGATTTAAAGTGCGATTTGAAAATGGTATGCCAATAGAATTAACAAATCCTAGAATAGGAACTATAACTAGACAAGCTATGGAGAATTACCAATTAAAATATAACACTGAACCTAAAAAAGGGCGTCAGCCTAGATTTGGTAAAAATGAATTTATTGGGGTGCCAAATGGTGGGTTTAATTAAAAATATTTATTATGCCAGAAGAACAATTACAAGATAATCCAATATTTAAATTCATGAAAAGTAATAATCTAACTAAGTTAGATGAAAAATCTTTTCTTGATAAATATTCTACGCCAGAAAAGGCAAAAGAGATACATGGATTTATGTTGGCAAATAAGTTAACAGATTTAGATGAAACAAAATTCTATGACAAGTATTTGAGTTCTGGATTAAAAAAAAAAGAACAAGAAGTTTCACAATACGTTTCTTCTCCTACGCCATCTCAGTCAGTATCGCCAGATCTTGAAAAAGGTAAGGCTTTTGCTGAGAAGGGTTTTTTAATGAAGGGAGAAGGCACAAAAGAGCAAAAAAGAATATCACTTGAACCATCTTTATTTGGAGGTGCGCCAAATATAAAAGTATTACAAGAAGGAGAAGAACCTTCTGCATTAGCTGATATTAGTGGTGCTGTTGCTAAAGGATTACTTCAGGGTAAAGTGGCAAACATATTATCAGCAGGGAAAAGACCTACAGAAGATGAGCTTGGTGAAATAGCTCAATTGCAATCAGATGCACAATTATTCCCTCAATCAAAATCAGAGAAAGTTTATCAAGAAAAAGGATTAAAAGGATTATTTAAAGAAAATCCATTACTTGGCGCACAGTTTGTGGCTGAAACAATGGCAAGTTCATTATCTTCTTTAATTGAAGCAAGCAAAAAAACAGTTCCCGCTGCCGTTATTGCCGGGGCAGGTGTTGGTGCGCCAACTGGTGTAGGTGCTATGGTTGGTGCTGGTTATGGGTTGCTTGCAGGGCAATCAGCTGCGGGTTATAATCTATCAACATCTCAAGATATTTTAAATTCTCTTTCCGAAAATGGTGTTGATGTTTCAGATAAAGCAAGTTTAATAAAAGCTTTTTCTGATGAAAATAAAATGGCTAAAATAAGAAATACGGCTGCTAAATATGGTGTGCCTATTTTAATATTTGATGCTGCAACAGCAGGGTTAGCTGGTAAATTAGGTGCTGGTGCTATAGGCAAAAGTTTATCTAAAAAATTATTGGCAGGGCTTGGTGAAACTGGAATACAGATAGCAGGAGGTATGGGCGGCGAATTGTCTGGTCAATTAGCTTCTGGTAAAAAAGTAAATTGGGATGATATTGTTATGGAAGGGCTTGCTGAAGTTCCGGGTGGCATTTCGGAAGTTGCCACAGGAATTGCAATAGAAAGGTCTAAATCTTCATCTAATAATAAAACATTAGCTACGCAAATTGCAACACAAGGTGTTCAAAATGGAACAGAAGATGCTATTGTTAATTTAAATAGAGATTTATCCAATAATGTTATAACACCAAAGCAATATCAAGAAGGTCTTAGTTTTGTAGAAAAAGCTTTTCAAGTATATGATAAAATACCAGAAACAGTAACAGGAGAAAATAGAGTAAAATCAATTGAATTATTGGTTGAGAGAAATGATATAAAACAAGCTAATGAAAATTTAATTCAGCAAAAGCAAGCATCTGATGAAGCTTATCATGCAGGAATAGATGAGGAAATAAAAGCTAATGAAGAAAGAATTAAAAAAATAGATTCTGAAGTTTATGATATTACAAAGAAGCCAGAAAAAGGAACTAAAAAATATACTGTAGATGGCAAAGAAGTAAGTCAAGAAGAATTTGATGCGTTGCAAGATAAACCTATAGGTACAAAAACACTAGCAGAGCCTACTGAAATAGGCGGATTAAAAGTTATAAAAAGAGCGCAAGATGCACCTAATGGAGAAGCTGTTTATGAGGTAGAAGGAGAAAGATTTTTAACAGCTGATGGAAAAGAATTAAAGGTCGCCAAGGTTGAATTACCAAAAGAAGAAGTTAAACCAATTGAAATAAAAGAAACAATTAAAATAAAAGAAAATGCCATACAAAAGCCTAGCACAAGAGAAGTACTTCAACGTCCACAAGAAGGAGTTAGAGAAACAGGGGGTGAACGTAAACGAGTGGAACCAAGCATCAAAGGGGAAGCAGTTACCAAAGAAGGTAAGCAAGTTAAAGTCAATGAAGAAAAAGTATTAAGCTCAAAAGGCTTAAAGTCAGCTGAAACAAGAAAGATAAACGAAGAAGCAAATAAAATTGAAGCAACAGATGTTAGATCTGCTGCATTAAAATATTTAGCTAATGCAAAGTTAAGCTGGAGTGCTATTGATGAGGTTGCTGGAAGGGTAGAAAGAGCAAAATTAAATACAGGTGAAAGAGAATTAAAATCAGCAGAAGCAAGGTCAAGAGATTATGTTGCTAAAAAGGGGGAAGGAGAAAGTTTAGATAAGGCAGCTCATGATATATGGGAATCATTAAGTGAAAATATTCCAGACTTAGATACTAGGGATGTAAAAAATGCTTTGATGGATGCTATTCGCGAACATTCAAGTAAGTCCGAAGCGGCTAAAGCTTTAATAGAAGGTTATAAAGAAGTGGATATTGATGAGCAGTTAAATAAGTATTACGAAAGACTTGCTGAAGATAATCCTGAAGCAATGGATGCGGAAATGGCTAAGCTAGAAGAATCAATGTCTAATTTAGAGGAAGATGATAATTATGAATTTGATTATCCAGAAGAACATATAAACAATTTAAAAAGTCAATATGAAAAAGAGTCTGAAACAAAAGCTGAACAGCCTACCAAAGGAAGTGAAAGAAAAGGTGATGAAAAGGTTAGTGGCAGAAAAGGTGGAGAAAATGTTAAAGCAGAAGAAGGTCTAGCAAAAGAATTCAAGGAAGCAACTGCAAAGGCTAGTAAAAAAGCTAAGGAAAATGCTAAAAAAGAATTTGTAGAACGTAACTTTGATAATATAGTAGAAAAATTAAAAATTCAAATAAAATGCCCAACTTAAAAAATTTATTAAGCCCTAGCATGAAAAAGGGCTTGCAAAAAGCAATATATGCGGAATTATACCAATCTAATCTTTGGAAGCATATTGCTAATCAATTACAAAGATTAGGATATTTTGGAGGTCAAAAGTACTTCTTAGCAGAAAGCGTAGAAGAATTGACTCATTATCAAATATTCGTTGATTTCATCAATGATATGGGTGATGTAGCAGATGTTCCAAAAATAGATGCTATTGAAGATGAGATTGATTCATTAGCAAAAGCATTGCAAGTTGCTTATGACATGGAATTAGATGTATATAATCAATACAAAAAATTCTATAAAGAAGCTGAAGATGAAGATTGCACAGTAGGTATTTTTATGCAACAATTTGTTACTATTCAATTAAAGGCAGTGGGTTCTTATGGAGATTTAATTAGTCGTTATAATAGATGTGGCACAAATGAGGCTGCTATATTAGAATTTGACGAATATTTATCAGAACAATAATACATATACAATGGGTTGCATTTACGTTATAGATGGCATAGAGTACAATGAAGAACAGCTTAAAGAATATTTAGCTAAAAATTTAGAAGCGTTTTCTGAGGAATTATCAGGAGAGGAATCTAAAGTTAGAGGCATTAATAAAGCTGCTAATGAAATAAGAAGGCAGTTTCTTAAAATGGAAAGCTATGATCCAGATATAATAACCAATTTTGAGGCAAATCAAAAAGCTGAAGAATTGCTTAAAGATGGATATGATGTAAATGAAATGCTTGATAAATTAGAAAACGGCACGCCCGTTAGTTTAATTGAGCAAGAAATAATAAAAATTATAAACATGGAGTTGGATGCTAAAATAGCTGAAAATCCAACAGATGAGCTGCTTGCTAAGCAAAGAAGATTGACTTTTATAAATGATTTAATAGGTACTGATCCAGCTAGAGTTTTACAAGCTAGAAAAGGTATGCCAGCACCTATGTCCACCATTTCAGATTTTTACATTGATAAAATGAATAAAAATGGAGTAGATGTATTGACAAAAAATCAAAAAGAAGAGGCAAAATCCGACTTTGAAAAAATGGTTGCAGCTGATAAAGAAGTAGAAGATTTAAGAAGCGATGTAAATGATTTTGCTGCAAATGAGTTTTTGCAAGAGCAAATAAATGAACAAAAAAAGACTCCAAGAAAAAAAAGAAATTATTCGGCAGAAAGAAATAAAGTTATAGGCGATATTAGGCAGAAATTAAAAGATATTAGACAAGGCAGAAACGGTGTCAATGCTGTGCCAATTTTTGGTGTAAATGAATTTATTGCAATTGCTCCAGATGTTGCAAAATTGGCTAGATTATTTGTTGAAGAGGGCGTTGAAAAGCTTGAAGATTTAGTTTCTAAAATACATGATGTATTGAGTTCGGAAATGGCAGGGATTACTAAAAGAGATGTTCAAGATATAGTTGCTGGTAAATATAGCAAACCAAGAGAAACAAAGTCTGAGCTGCAAACAAAGTTAAGTGCATTAAGAAGAGAAGCTAAAATATTAGGAGAACTTGAAGATGTAAAAGCGGGTAAACCTAAAACAGAAAAAGAAGAAATAAAGAAAAACCAAAGAATTGCAGATTTAAGTAAACAATTAGTGCAGGCTAAGAAAGAAGCAGGTTACTATGATGAATCTAGAATCAAGCAAGCAGAAAAGGCTGTTTCTAAAAACATAGAAGAATTAAAAAGAAGAATAAATGAAAAAGACTATGAAGTAGAAAAAGCTGAAAGAATAAATAGTCCTAAATTAGAAGAATTAAGGGAAGAGCAAAAAGCATTAAGAGAGCAATTAGAAGCTCAAAAAAAATCAGAAGGATTTTACGGTGAAAAAAGACTAAAATCTTCAATAAATAATATAAATGATCAAATAGCAGAATTTGAAAGAAGAATTAAAGAAGGTGATTATTCAGAAAAACCAAAGAAAACAAATATATTAGATGATAGGGAGTTGAGAAAAAAGAATCCTAAATTATTCAATAAATATTTAGATGCCATAGATAAAAGAGATGCTTTAAAATTTGAGTATAATTTAAAGATGGCCAAGGAAGAGATTGAATCTAAAAAAGGGTTTCAAAGAACTGTTGCCAAAGCTGGAAAGTTTACAAAAGAAGGTTTTAATACCGTAAAAGCATTAAAAGCAGGAATAGATAACTCCGTTATATTTATACAAAATGGTATTGCTGTTTTAAATCCAATGAATATAAAGGCAACCGCAAAAGGGTTACAAGCTCAAGCAGATGTTATATTTAGTGAAGCTAATTTTAGAAGAAGATTGGTAGAAATTCATGAAAATAAAGCTTTAATGGATTTAATTACCAGATCCAAATTGGATATTATTGATCCAAAAGGATTTAGAGAATCTATTACAAATGAGCAGTTTGGAGGTCAAAATTGGCTAGATAAAATAAAAGTAAATATAAAGGGAAAGGAATATAAGGCATCTGCACTAACATCTCCTTTTGAAAGAATATTTGCTGCCTTTAGTAATGAGTTTAGAATACAAATATTTTTAAGAGGGGCCGAAAAACTTATGGCTCAAGGAAAAACATTAGATAATAATATTGAAGATTTCAAGAGTTTAGCTAGTTATGCTAATAATATTACTGGGCGTGGCAAGATACACGAGTCATTAACAAGGGCGGAGCCAGTTATATCTTCTTTAATATGGGCGCCAAGCCTTATGTCATCTTCATTAAATTTGATGGGGTTAGGTGATATTGTTAATTTAGGAAAAGAAAAGGGTTATTATAGAAATATGACTCCAGAGGTGAGAAAGTATGCGCTTAAAGAAACAGCCGCAGGGTTGGCTATGGGAGTTTTGGTAATGGCAGCAATGGCATTGGATAAGGACAAAGAGGTTGATTATGATCCAGAAAGCGTTACTTTTGGTCAAGTAAAAGATACTAAAAATGGTTGGTCTTACAATGTTTTTGGAAGATTTACTCCTATTGTTAGATATTTGGCAATGATGACAATGGAAGGTAAAAAAATCAATGGAAAACCAGTAAAATTTGATGCAAAAGCTGAAACATATAAGTTTATTAGAGGTAAAATGGCTCCTGTTGTAGGGGTGGGTACGGATTTATTGTTTTCTAAAAATTTCCAAAATAAAAACTATTCATTAGATGATAAAGGTCAGATAGCCAGTGATTTATTTGAACCATTATTTGTTAATGAATTAAGGCAACAAATGAAAATAGATGGCACAGAAGCTATTTTGACTAGAGGAATTCCAGCTTTTATGGGTATCAAAGTCGTAAATGAAAAAATGTATGATAAAAGGGATTTAAAATCTCTCTTAAGTGATACTCAAGACTCTGAATCTATGGATAAGAACCTGATGGTTAATTACAATGAAAACGGGAGGTATATAAACAAAGATGAATTCAAAGCATTTGTCAAGCAAAGAGATGATTTAATCGGTAATTATATCTCTATAATACATGCTAAAGGAGTGCCTGTTTTAGAGGGCGAAAATGTGGTTATTAAGCCTATTACAGAAGTTTCCAAAGAAGATTTAATGAAGGAGATAAATAGACTAAAAACCCTTGCAACCAAGAAGGTAAAGCAGTCATTATTTGGGGAAAAGCCCGAAACCGAAGAGTATCTACAAGATGATTTAAAATATACTAGAGATGATTTGGGAATAGGTACAGAAGAAGAAGAATATTAATGGGCTAAAATTCCTATAAATTTCTTATATTTGGAGTAAAATTTAATACAATGCCTTTCGTACCGAATTTTACAGCCAGCCAGTATAGTGGCACACCATCAGTTATTACTTTAACTGATACGAGTACAGGCTCTGATGTAACTATAGCTTCGCGTAGAGTATATTTATTGCAAGCAAATGGTACATTTTTAGTACCTGCAGGAACAACTACAGATTATATAGTTTGGGATTTAGTTGATACAAGTATTGACTTAGATGTATTATCGCAAGATAGTGCATTAAGTATTACTGTTCAATGGATGAGTGGAATTCAAACTGTGGTTACATCAAAAACAATTTCATTTGCATTTACTGCATACAATGAAACCTTTTACTATGGCCTAACAGAGAGCCAAGTAGCAAATTCAAATTTAAGTGCAAGTGTAAACTGGTATCAAACAAAATTGGTATTAAGAGTTGAAATTGATAGTGCAGATCAAGCAATTACTTTTGCATCTGATATTTATTCAGCACAAGCTGCATTAAATAGAGCGACATATATTTCTACTAACCAAGCTTATTTCTTCTAATATGTTAGATCCACAAAACGTAGTATCAATAGCGGAGATTTCGCAATACTTATGGAATGATTCTATTCCTAAGCAAAATGTTTTTTTTAATGGAAGCATAGATCCACGCAAGGCACAACAGCTTTACATGGAAAGAAAAGCTTTACAATATGGTATTGACCAAGACTTGGCTGGATTGCCCGGAACTTCAAATTATCTTTATGCTCTTTGTGGTTCTAAATTACAATTAGCAATTGAAATATTAGGAACAGGTGGTGGTGGCGGAGGCGTAATCCCCGGCGGTGGGGGTAACTTTACGGTGTATGAATATACAACCAATGCAGTGGAAGGAACATTTACAGTTTACTTCCCAGAAGCAATTGGTAAAAGATGCGTAAACGCATTTAGACAAGGCAATAACATTGGTGCAATATTAACATCAGGAGTTCCAACAGGCAATCAAGCTGTATGGAATAAAGATGCAGGTTCATTAACTGTTGCAGTGGCGTTTTATGACGAAGAGTTCACACGCGTGGTGGTACAACAATAAATAACAAAATGAGGCAAATTAAAGACTATCCTGATTATTTAATTACTTTAGATGGTAAAGTATTTTCATTAAAAACAATGCGTTTTTTAACAAATATTATACGACCAAATGGCTATGTATATGTTAAAATTGGTGATAAAAGTTATATGACGCATCGTTTGGTAGCATTAACTTATCTTGACAATCCTGAAAATAAACCTCAAGTAAATCACATAGATGGGAATAAGTCAAATAATAAATTATTTAATTTAGAGTGGAATACTCAATCAGAAAATATAAAACATTCATTTGATATTGGGTTAAGACCTATATCAGATGCTGTAAGAGAAAGTGGTAGAGTAGCTGCTGAGAAGTTTGGAGCAAAAAATGGTTATGTATTTAAGAAAATTGTATTAGATACGCAAACCGGAATTTTTTATGAGGGAGCAAAAGATGCAGCAAATAGCATTGGTGTTACTTGTAAATATTTGTGGAGAAGATTAAATGGGGAATTAAAAAATACAACAAAATTTAAATACGTTTAGCGTGAGTATTCAAAATTTAATTACGGGAGATTTTCAGCTCAGACATGAAACTGGTATAATTATTGGAGAAAATGGCATATTAAGAGCTGATACTTCTGGCACTATAGGCACATCGGGTTCATCTGGAACTTCAGGTACATCTGGAACTACTGGAACTTCGGGTACGACAGGTTCATCTGGTTCTAGCGGTACTTCTGGTACTTCTGGTAATTCGGGTTCATCTGGGATTGATGGCACTTCAGGAACTAGTGGTAGCTCTGGAACTTCAAGCACATCTGGTACAACCGGCACATCTGGTTCTTCTGGTACGACTGGTTCTTCGGGAACTAGTGGTATTGATGGAAGTTCGGGAACTAGTGGTGTTAACGGTACATCGGGGACAGCTGGCACTTCTGGTTCAGCAGGATCTTCTGGAACTTCAGGAGATAGCGGCACATCAGGTACCTCTGGTATAGATGGTACATCGGGAACTTCTGGAACTTCAGGTACATCTGGTACTTCGGGAAGTTCTGCTACAAGCGGAACGTCAGGAACATCTGGTACATCAGGAGTTGACGGAACTTCGGGAACATCTGGTACTACAGGGACATCAGGAAGTAGTGGTACATCAGGCAGTTCGGGTACGTCAGGAACAACAGGTACATCAGGAACTAGTGGAATTTCAGGAACATCAGGAACTTCAGCAACTAGCGGAACTTCAGGATCTGCAGGAACATCTGGTACTTCAGCAACTAGCGGAAGTTCAGGAACTTCAGGTACATCAGGAATAGATGGAACTTCAGGTACATCTGGAACTACTGGAACTTCAGGAAGTAGCGGAACTTCAGGTTCTGCGGGAACTAGCGGAACCACAGGAACTTCTGGTACATCTGCAACTAGCGGTTCTTCAGGGACAAGTGGAAGTTCAGGAACAGGGGGTTCATCAGGAACTTCTGGTAGTACAGGAACTTCAGGTTCTTCAGGAAGTAGTGGTACATCAGGTGTAAATGGTAGTAATGGTTCATCAGGAACTTCAGGTACATCAGGAACCACCGGCACTTCAGGAACTTCGGGTGTAAATGGTAGCAATGGTACATCAGGAACCACAGGTTCATCTGGTTCTTCAGGTACATCAGGAACGGCAGGGACATCTGGTACATCAGGTATAAATGGAACATCAGGAAGTTCGGGTACTTCAGGAACTTCTGGAACCACAGGAACAAGCGGTACTTCGGGAACAGCAGGTACTTCAGGTATCAATGGTGTATCTGGAGGTCAAGTATATTGGATTAACCAATCAGTTGCAGCAAGTCCTGCAGTAAATACAGATAGACAATTATCACCAACACCAACAAGTACAACAACTCAAACTGTTACTTCTACTATTGCAAGTGGTGCATCTGCTATTATAAATACATATATCACAGATGGTGGTGTACCGGGTTTAACAAATTTGCCGGGTGGTAATTGGGGATTTACTACTCATTTTACAATAGAAAATAATAATGCATCATTCAATGTTTATGGTAAGGTTTATAAATATAGCATAGGTGGTGTAAGTACATTATTAGGAACAACAAACTTAGTTCCAGTGTCTTATAGTACACTTGTACAACAATTTTTCTATGATACATTTATAGCAGCTCAAGTTTTACTTTCAACAGATAGAATATATATAGAATTATGGGCAACCAATACTTCTAATCAATCTCACACAATAACTTTCTATACAGAGGATGGTTCTTACTATTCTTATGTACAAACAACATTCACAGCTCCTTCAGGAACTAGTGGTACTTCTGGTACTTCTGGTGTAAATGGGACATCAGGAACATCGGGGACAAGTGGTTCTTCAGGTTCATCGGGAGTAAGTGGAGCAAATGGGTCTTCAGGAACATCTGGAAGCTCAGGAACATCAGGAAGCTCAGGCACAACTGGTACTTCGGGTTCTAGTGGTAGTTCTGGTTCATCAGGAAGCTCAGGTTCATCGGGAATAAATGGAACTTCAGGAACTTCTGGAAGTTCTGGTAGTAGTGGTTCTTCGGGTTCATCAGGGACTTCAGGTACTTCAGGTGTAAATGGCACTTCGGGTACAAGTGGAAGTTCTGGAAATTCAGGTACATCAGGCACTTCAGGTACAAGCGGAAGTACAGGTACTTCGGGTTCATCAGGAACTACGGGAACATCGGGTTCTAGCGGAACTAGTGGAAGCTCAGGAACATCTGGAACTACCGGTACTTCAGGTTCATCAGGAATTAATGGGACAAGTGGAAGTTCAGGAACTAGTGGTAGTTCAGGAACAGCGGGAACAACGGGTACATCAGGAAGTTCTGGAACGGCAGGGACATCTGGTATCACAGTAAATGGTACTTCAGGTACATCTGGTACTTCGGGAACAACGGGTACGTCAGGTTCAAGTGGGACTAGCGGAAGTTCTGGAACGTCAGGTACTACAGGGACATCGGGTACATCAGGTACTAATGGAACTGGAGGAACGTCAGGAACAACGGGTACTTCAGGAAGCTCAGGAACTTCTGGTCTTAATGGAAGCTCTGGTACATCAGGTACAACGGGAACATCAGGAACTAGTGGTAGAGATATTGGTTCTAGTGCTGTTATTATATTAGGTGCAGGAGCTGTATCTTCTGTTAGATGTGGTGCAAGCAATAGTGCAACAGGTGCTTATACAGGTAATTTAGCAGGTTCAGGTAATACAATAGGAGGAACTGCTTATAATATAGTTGTAGGTGGTGCTAATAACACTGCAAGTGGAAACTATTATGCTTTTGTAGGTGGTGGTTCAAGTAATACTGCATCAGGAGGTCGTTCCACTGTAAGTAATGGATATTTAAACATAGCAAGTGGTGCTTATACTTTTGTAGGAAATGGTAGTTCAAATACAGCATCAGGAGATAGGTCGTTCATAGGTTCAGGTATTTCTAATACTGCATCAGGTTCTTGTTCTGCTATTGGTGGAGGTTCAGGTAATGCTGCATCTGCAACTTATGCAATAGTATCAGGTGGTGCAGGTAACACAGCATCAGCATATGCTGCATCAGTTAGTGGCGGATTATCTAATAATGCTTTAGCTAATTTTGCTTTAATATCAGGTGGTGTAGGTAATTATACTAATGGAATAGTTGCAACAATAGGCGGTGGAACATGTAATAGAATTTGTTGTATAACAGCAATTACTTGCACAGCAGGTGCAACTATTGCAGGTGGGGTTGGTAATAATACGAGTGGCGGAACTTTTTCAGCAGCGTATGGTGTATTTACAGTGGCACCAACTACTTTTTATGCAGCAGGTCAGTTTTCTACAATAGGAGGAGGATTTCAAAATAGAGCAGGAGGTTCTTGTTCTGTTGTTGGAGGTGGTTCATTTAACGTAGCCAACTGTACAATTTCAACAATAGCAGGTGGTAACCAAAATGCTACATCTAATAGTTATACATTTATTGGTGGTGGTGCAGCAAACTCTGCAAGTGGTTACATGGGAACTATTGGTGGAGGTATTAGTAATGTTGCAAGTGCAAACCATTCATCAGTATTAGGAGGAAATGGAAACACAGCTTCAGGAGCTTGTTCAACAATAGGAGGTGGTCAAAATAACACAAATACAGGTTCTCGTTCATTTCTTGGAGGTGGATATTGTAATTATATTTGTAATGCAGGAGGTGGAACATTTTATGCAACATTAAGTGGTGGATATTATAATACTGTAGAAGATTATGGTTCAACAGTTAGTGGTGGATTGTATAATAATGTTTATGCCCAATATGCTACAATAGGAGGTGGATATGATAATGGAATAAGCAGTGGTGGATACATGGCTGTAGTATCAGGAGGTAGAATTAATAATGCTAATGGATATTATTCAGCTGTAGGAGGTGGTTGTTCAAATACAGCTTCTGGAGCTTGTTCTTTTGTAGGTGGTGGTCGTTCTAACATTGCTAACAATGGATGGACTACTATTGCAGGAGGAGTTGGCAGCACAGCAAGTGGTTATCTTGCAACAATAGGAGGAGGAGATGGAAATATAGGTTCAGGAGCACGTTCTACTATTAGTGGTGGTGCTTCTAATACAGGTTCAGGAACTCACTCAACAATATCAGGTGGTCAATTTAACACAGCTTCAGGAGCTTGTTCTGCTATTGGAGGTGGTCAAGGCAACACATCTTCAGGCAGTTGGAGTTTCGTGGGAGGTGGATGTACTAATAATGCATCTCAAAATAGGTCAGCTATAGCAGGTGGTGGTTCAAATAGTGCAACAGGGGTATTGTCTTTTGTAGGCGGTGGTTATGGTAATACTTCATCAGCTACTTACGCAACAATAGGTGGTGGATATTTAAACACAGCAAGTAATAATTATTCAATTACAGCAGGAGGTAGAAACAACATTGCAAGTGGGGTGGCTTCTTTTGTGGGAGCAGGTTCTACTAATACAGCTTCAGGAGCTTGTGCAACTATAGGAGGTGGTCAGGCTAATACTGCAAGTAGCACATGGTCTACAGCAGGTGGAGGTTGTTCTAATGCAGCTACAGAAATTTATTCAACTATTGGAGGTGGTCAGCTAAACACAGCTTCAGGTGCAAGGTCTACTATAGGTGGTGGATTTTCTAATACAGCATCTAATAACTATAGCACTGCATCAGGAGGTTATAGATTAACATCTGATGGATATGGTTCTACTGTAAGTGGTGGATATAGAAACTGCATAAATGGTCATCAGGCTACGATAGGTGGTGGTATTTACAATTGGATATGTTGCAGTGCTGACAGAATTTGTACAGCAGGTGCAACAATAGGTGGTGGTGCAGGTAATAACACAAGTGGTGGTACTTTTGGTACAGCAGTATTTAGTGTAGCTCCTACAACTTTCTATGCAGCAGGTAGATTCTCTACAATAGGAGGAGGATTTCAGAATAGAGCAACAGCCTTGGGTGCTGTAGTCGCAGGTGGTGGTTCAAATGTATCTTCAGGAAACTATTCTTTTATTGGTGGTGGTGTTTCTAACACATCATCAGGAGATGTATCAACAATTGGAGGTGGTAGTTCTAATACTGCAAATGCATATAGAGCTACTATCGCAGGAGGTAGAGAAAATACAGCATCTGCTTATTTTTCTTTTGTTGGTGGTGGATGTGGAAATATAGCTTCAGGAGGATGTTCTACAATATCAGGTGGTAGAGTAAATACATCGTCAGGCGGATATTCAGTTATTGGCGGTGGGCGTCAGCATACTTCAGATGGTGATTATGGTATAGTAGGTGGTGGATTTAATAATAGGGCAGGAGGAGCATTTTCAACTGTATCAGGTGGTTATCAAAACTGTGCATTATCTTCTCAATCAGGTGTATTTGCAGGCAGACAAAATAAAGCGA
>Ga0114970_10000277_pt1 | contig 37597 bp, 43 predicted proteins | sample M_140205_XF_Meta_FD_87030 | JGI IMG/M metagenome (GOLD analysis project Ga0114970, IMG submission 87030) | Freshwater microbial communities from Lake Montjoie, Canada to study carbon cycling - M_140205_XF_MetaG | ecosystem: Environmental > Aquatic > Freshwater > Lake | place: Lake Montjoie... | reverse complement strand
TGGAATTGCGACGAACCTCCGTGGCTTTTCCAGCTGGAAAATAAATAGCCCACACCCACTCGCCTCAACGACTCCTCCCAGATGCCGGCTGGTATCCTTGCGGCACCTCGGCACCGCCCATTTCCCCAGCCCCTCCTCCGCCAAGGATAAAGTTTAACCTCGTCAAATCCCTCGATGGATAGTTTCTATCCCCGCTCCGCTATGCTTCACTCTGGTCCTTCTTCTCTTTGGCTGCGCCTCGCCACCCCGCTCCTCCTCTTTGTCGTCATCGGCTCCACGGGCATCGCCCTCTGGCTTCACTCCGCCACCAGACGCGAATCCCAATCCGTCTTCGCCACCCTCGCCCGCACCAATGCTGATTTCATCCGCAATGCCAAACTTCCCGCCAATGAACGGGTCGCCGAATCCATCGGCCGCGTCCTCACCATGGAAGTCCTCTTCCGACAACCCCCACCAACCTCCCCCTCCGCCTCTTTCATCCCCTTCGTCCCCACCCCAAGCCACTCCCTCCAACAACACACCCCACTCCTCAGCAAAATTTCCGCCAATGATGGCATCGTTCATCTCGGCTCCGACTTCGAAGCCATCGTCGTCCCCCTCGATTGGGGTCTCCAGATGATTTTCCTCCGCAAAGTCGAGCCCGTCCTCGGATTTCTCCTCAAACCCGATACCCTAGTGATCCTCTCCTCCTTCTGGCTGTTTTCCATCGGTCTCGCTTGGGCCCTCGCTCGTGGCCTCGTCCAGCCTCTCCGCCAACTCGCCCTCCGCCTTCCCCATATCGAGGACGACCGCGAAGCATCGTTGCCAGGTTCCGAACGCCGCGACGAAATCGGCCAAGTCGCCCGCGCCTACCTCGAAACCCGTGCCCAACTCCGCTCGGAACGCGACCAAAGAGCCCGCTCCGAACGCCTCGCCCTTCTCGGACGCATGGCTACCGGCTTGGCTCACGAAATCCATAACCCCCTCTCCGCTATCCAAATGCACGCCCAAATCATCGGCTCATCTACCCCATCCGAACAAACCACCACCCTCCAGCATTCCCTCCCCATCCTCCTCGGCGAAACCGCTAAAATTGAAAGCCTCGTCAATCAATGGATGTTCCTCGCTCGCCCAGCTCCACCACAAACCGCTCCCGCTGACCTCGCCGACCTCTGCGCCTCCGTCGTCCGCGCCCTCACCCCACAGGCCCATCACGCTCGCGTCCAAATCATCACCGAAGTCCCCCAAAACCTCCACGCCGATGTCGACCGCCGCCGACTCGCCCAAGCCATCGGTAATGTCATCATCAACGCCATCCAAGCCATGCCCACCGGTGGGACCCTCACTATCTCTGGCTGGCGGGCCGATAGTCTCCGCCTCGTCTTTCGTGACACCGGTCAGGGATTTTCTCCCCAAGCCCTCGCCAATCACACCGAACTCTTTTTCTCCGAAAAAGAAGGCGGCATGGGCATCGGCCTCAGCGTGACCGCCGAAGTCCTCAAAGCCCACAACGGTGCCCTCCTCGTCGCCAACGCCCCCACCGGCGGCGCCGTCGTCACCCTCCAACTCCCCGCACTTTTAGAAAAAATTTCCCCCTAATTCCCAGCTGGTCTCACCCCAAAACCCCGACAAAAGTCCGCCTCCATGAATCCTATCCTCATTATCGAAGACGAACACGCTCTCGCAGGGGCTCTAGCCATCATCTGCCGTCGCCTCGGTCGCCATACCGTCCTCTGCTCCTCAGGCCAACAGGGCATCGAATCCCTCACCCAAAGCCAGTTCGCCCTCGCCATTCTCGATATCGGTCTCCCCGATATCAGTGGCCTCGCCGTCCTTAAACAACTCCGCACCCTCGCCCCCCATTGCCCAGCAGTCGTCATCACCGCCCACTCCAATCTCGATAACGCTGTCGCCGCCAAACAACTCGGCGCCGCCGCTTATTTAGTCAAACCACTCGATCTTCACGATCTCCAAGAAACCCTCAAACAACTCCTCAGCGTCACCACCACCCCACCACCCCTCGCCCCAGTCTCCCTCAGCCAAATCGTCGGAACTTCCCCAGCGATCCAACGAAGCTTTATCGATATCGCTCACGCCTGCTCCACCGATGCCCCAGTTCTCATCACCGGCCCCACCGGCACAGGCAAAACGTTGACCGCCCGCGTCATCCACACCAACGGACCACGCCGCGATGCACCGTTCATCACTCTCCATTGCAGCGCTTTACCAGAAACACTTCTCGAAAGCGAACTCTTCGGCCACGAAAAAAATGCCTTCACTGGTGCCGGCTCAGCACGCCCAGGTCACATCGAACGCGCCCAAGGCGGGACGCTCTTCCTCGATGAAATCGCCGACATCTCTCCAGCCATTCAATCGAAGCTCCTCCGCTTCGTCGAAGATCGAACTTTCACCCGCATCGGCGGTCGCGAAGATCTCCGCGTCGATCTCCGACTCATCACCGCCACCAATAAATCCCTCCGCGAGGAAGTCCGCGCAGGCCGCTTTCGCGAAGACCTCTATTATCGCCTCGATGTCCTCGAAATCGCGGTTCCCTCTTTGGCCGAACGCGTTGAAGATCTCCCCGCTCTCTCCGCCACCTTCCTCGCCCAACTCGCCCCCCAGCGCCCCACTCAACTTTCTCCCGCAACCCTCACCCTCCTCCAAAATCACCCCTGGCCAGGCAATGTCCGCGAACTCCGCAACACTCTAGAACACGCCCTCGCCGTTTCCAGTGGCCCCATTATTCTCCCCCATCACCTCCCAAAAGCCTTTCGCCTCCCCTCCGAAACTCCACCCCTTAACGATCTTCCCCTCCAAAATGCCCTCGCCGATTGGCTCCAACAAAGACTCCGCAAGGGTGCCACCTACCGCGAAATTCACGACGCCCTCGAGTCCATGACCCTTCGCCACCTCCTCGCTCACTTTGGCGGAAAACCCACCACGCTCGCTCGCGAAACCAAAATGAATCGGGTCACTCTCCGCCGAAAATGCCGCCTGCTCGGCGAATCTCTCCCCGAAGACTAATCCCTTCCTCCACCCCACCAACCAAGACTTTTCCCCGATCAAACTTGCCACTCTAACCTTTCACATGCTCGATTGCCCTCCATGAAGAACCTTTCTCAAATGAGACTCTACGGAATTCTCGACCTCGGCATCACCCCGATCGTCGACGCCGAACGCGTCACCTCCGCTTTGATCGAAGGAGGAATCGATATCCTCCAAATTCGTGCCAAAAACTCCGATGAAGCAGAGATCGAATCAGTCGCTCATCGCATCGTCTCACTCACCGAAAGCGCCTCCATCCCACTGATCATTAACGATTTTCCCCAACTAGTTCCCTCAGTCGGTGCCCAAGGCGCCCATCTCGGACAAGGCGACTTTACCATTTCTGATGGCCGCTGGCGCGCCGGTCGTTCCCTAGCCGGTGAGGTCCCGCCGCCGATCATCGGACGCTCCACCCATTCCTTCGATCAAGCCGTAGAAGCCGAAAATCAAGGCGCAGACTACATCGGATTCGGTCCCCTGTATCCCACCCCAACCAAGCCAGGACGCCCAGCCATCGGCTTAGATGACATCCGCAAAGTCCATCAGGCAGTTGCCATTCCCATCTTCTGTATCGGTGGCATCAACTTGCAAACCTTAGACCAAGTGGTCGCCGCGGGAGCAAAACGCGTCGTCATCGTCTCCGCCCTCCTCAAGGCCAACGATATCGCCCACTACGCCGCCACTGCCAAAGCGATGCTCGGCGAATAATCGCCAACCCACCGAGAAAGAGTCTCCTCAGGTGCCAATCGTCACCATCCTCAACTCCCTCTCCCCCACAGCCAAACCACCGCATCTCCGCCCTCTAGACTCCCCGTAAATATGCCTGATTCCCTCTCCTGGTTGACTCTGTTCTTTGCCGTAACCTCCTGCATCATCGGCCTCCTCCTCATCCGTAGCCGAAGATTAGCCAATGCCATCGAGGATATCTTGCGCGGCGAACTCGATCGTCATCGCGCAGAATCCCAAGCCACCGCCAAAGAACTCCGCACAGAACTCTCCGAAAATTTCGCGAGGATGATTCGACAAATCTCCTCCCAATTTCATTCCGTCGCCGTATCTCAGACCAAACAGTTCGATCGGTTCTCCGACCAACTAGCTCACCTCACTCGCTCCAATAATCTCCGACTCAATGAGTTGATCACCGTCGTCGAAAAAAAACTTCGCGAAGGCAATGAAGATGCCCGCCTCGGACGCGAAGAAAGTGCCGACACTCTCTCCCGCTTTTCTACCACTCTCAACAATCAACTCAACCTCGTCCAAACTGCCATCGATCATCGCCTCACTGAAATGCGCGAGACCATCGAAACTCGTTTGGATTCCATCCAAAAAGATAACGGCGAGAAACTCGAAATGATCCGCGCCACGGTCGACGAAAAATTACACGCCACCCTCGAACAACGACTCGGCGACGCCTTCAAAACCGTTCGCGATCAACTCGAAAAAGTCCACAGCGGCCTCGGCGAAATGCACTCCCTCGCCAACGGCGTCGGCGACCTCAAACGCGTCCTCACCAATGTCAAAACCCGTGGCACCTGGGGCGAGGTCCAACTCGAAAATCTCCTCGACCAAATCTTAACCAAGGACCAATACGGAAAGAACATCGAGACCCGCCCAGGCTCGGGCGAACGCGTCGAAATCGCCCTCCGCCTCCCCGGCCGAGAAGAGCACAGCCAAGTATGGCTCCCCATCGACTCCAAGTTCCCCGTCGAAGACTACGACCGACTCCTCGCCGCTCAAGATCTCGGCGATCTCGCCGCCATCGAAACCTCCACCAAGGCAATCGAAACCCGTCTCAAATTAGAGGCCAAGTCGATTCGCGACAAATACCTCGAACCCCCACACACCACCGACTTTGCTCTCCTCTTTTTACCAACGGAAGGACTTTACGCTGAAGCTCTTCGCCGACCAGGCCTCACCGAAACCCTCCAACGCGACTACCGTATCACCATCGCAGGCCCCACCACTCTCACCGCTTTGCTCAATAGCCTCCAAATGGGCTTCCGTACCCTCGCCATCGAGAAACGATCCTCAGAAGTCTGGAATGTCTTAGGCTCCCTCAAAGGAGAGTTCGGAAAATTTGGCGATCTCCTCGCCAAAACCAAAGAACACATCCAAAAGGCGGCGGATACCATCGAGAAAGCCGAAACCCGCACCCGCCAGATTTCTAAAAAACTCAAGGATGTCGAAACCCTCCCCGAAGGAGACCAGAGGATTCCTGAATAACCCCCCAGCCCAAGGTCCTGCCCTTGTCATCCCTCGCCCCTCCTTGGAAAGATGGTCGACGCGGGAATAATCCCCCGCTTCACCGAAGCACCGAGCAGACTCCGCCACCCCAAAATTGGCGATCCTCCAACCGTTCATCGATTTACTTTTGCAACTCGGTCGCGAGATAAAAACTCGGCTGATCCTTGGTTGCCATCCGCACTTTCTGGACCGCTTGAGCAGTCACTGGATCCGCTTTATTACCGAAGGCGTTGCGCACAAAAGTCAAGACATCCGCCAACTCTTCATCGCTCAGAAACTTAAAGGGTGTCATCGGGACGGCCCCCTGATACTTAACCCCCTTCACTTCAATCGGCCCAATCAGACCGTGGAGCGCCAGACGAATCAACCGCTCTTCACCCCCTTGCACCCACTCGCTCCCCGCTAGCGGCGGAAATTGCGCTTCCGGTAATCCGTTGCCGTCTTTCTGATGGCAGGTCGTGCAATGCCCGTCTTTTAAATAAACCAAAGATCCGCGGAGAAATTGCTCTTTGGACACCCCAGTTAACTGAGTTTCAAATACCATAGGGGGCTCCGCTTTGATTTGCTGACCATTTAAAAAAGCCAGAGCGGTTTTATACACGGGCGCAATCCACTTATCCATCGCCTCATTGTTCTTCGCTTGATAAGCGGCCGCCGCCTCCAAAACACCTCTTCCCTCAGCGTTGTCTATCCACGAAGCCGCCACGATCGCTTCCAGCCGGACCCGCCCATTTTCATCAGCAGCAGCCACTTTTAATAGTTTAGCTTGGCTGGAAATCGCCTGCCCATTATAGCGCAATGCACGAACCGCCGCCGCCCGCGCCCGAGGATCTTTCGCCTGAAGAAGTGTCCGCACCAAAGGTTCACTCACCCGATTGATCCCCCACGTCACCCACATCGCTTCCACAAGGTGATGCTCATAATTGGCATCTCCCTTGTTCAAATTCTCCACCCACTTTTTGACTCCCCCTAAAACCTCCTCCGCATTTCTTCCACGCAACTCACGCCGAGTGCGATACCGAGTGCGATACTCAGGAAGCTCGAGATTCTTCAACAACTCATCAATGGTCGCCCCAGCCACCTTAGCGGGCGTCACCAATGGCCGAGCAGGATAAGTAATCCGGTAAATGCGCCCGTGGGTGTGGTCTCGGTTGGGATCACGTGCGCTGTGCTGCATGTGCCCAATCCGCGCATTATGCCAGTCAATCACATATAGCGAACCATCAGGCGCGAACTCCATATCGACAGGACGAAAATTCGGATCCGATCCCTTCAGCAAATCTTGACGAAATTTACTCACAAAACCTGTCCCAGCATCCGCCATCGTATGCTCTTTAGTCCCTTGAAAACCAATCGTGTTGTTAATCAGCAGGTCTCCCTGCACTTCATCAGGAAAGTGTCGACTAGAAATAAATTCCAGACCTGCCGTAGGGCGAACCTGCACCGACAATAAGTTCGGGGGCGTTGGATTAAAACTTCCCAGAGGCACCTGCACCGATCCCTGCAACATCCAGCGCACCGGCGGATCAGAAGTGTCCGCAAAGAAATCCTCACCCCATTCATCAAAAGCAATCCCCCACGGATTAGGAATGGAAAGACGCACGGTTCTCTCCAAGTGCCGACGCTCCGGGTTGTAACGAAAAAATCCCCCATTCGAGCTCCGAATCGGCCCGTATGCCGTCTCAATATGACTCCGGAGAAATGTCCCTTCCCCCATAAGAATCGCCCCGGATGGATCCGCGCAAAATGCCGAAATCGCGTGATGCGTGTCGTGATCATCAAACCCGCTCATCACGATCTCCCGAACATCCGCTTTGTCATCACCGTCGGTGTCCTTCAAAAAAATCAACGAAGTTCCCTGAGCCACATAAACCCCGTCGTGCGAAAACTCGAAGCCCATCGGTAAATGCAAATGGTCAGCAAAAACCGTCTCCTTATCCGCTCGCCCATCTCCATCGGTATCTTCAAGAATAATCAACTTGTCGTTGGGCATCGGATCGCCCGGCTTGTAATGCGGATAAATCGGCATCGTCGCCACCCAAAGACGCCCCTTGTTATCAAAAGACATCTGCACAGGATTCGCTAAATCGGGAAACCGACTCTCATCCGCAAATAACTCAATTTTATAACCCGGAGGGACAACCAAGGTTTTCAACGCCTCTTCACCCGATAGATATTTGATGTTCTTATCCACGGTCCCAATCACCGGAAGCTCCTCGGTCTTCGCATCGGCCGCCGCGACATCAAACTTCTGACCAGCCACCATCGCCCAAATAGCCTCTTCGCGAATCTGCACCATCTGCTCCAACTTCCGTAACTCAGCTGGATAGTTCTGTGGCCCAAAAGGCCCATTACGACGCCCATACACATGCACGCCGTTGGGGATTTTATAGTAACTCATCCACATGCACGTAAAGTCATCCACCACCTTTTGAAGGTCGGTTGCACTGACCTTCGATGCCGGTGTCCGACTCCCAAAAAGTTGATCAACCAAGATCGGCGTCAACTGCGCGTAACCCTCGCCCGTCAACAACGCCCCATCGCGCGTCAGTGGCTTGCTGCCCTTCGTAAACCATCCACTCGTCGGAGCGAATAGATTCACAAATTTTACCTGATGAGCGGCCGCCACATCCTCAATCGCCTTTGAATAAAGCGCCAAATTAGCGCTCTGCGTTGTCCCTTTGGGAGTCCCGTAAAGAGCGGAAACATCTTGAAAAGCAATCGGCGAAACCAATGCCAACTTGGGCACATCCTTCCCATTATACTTCTGCTTAAGTGTATGGTTCACAAAAGCTTCCAATTCCGCCTTAAAGTTCGACAACCCAGCTGGCCCCTCAAATGATTCGTTAAAACCAAAAAAAGCCACGATAATATCTGGCTTCAATTGCTTCAGCCAACCATCGGGCTCCGGAAAGTGCCCCGCCCCAGAATTCCCCCCCCAATTATCATTCGACTCCACCAATGTGCGAAATTTTTCCCCACCAGGAAACGCCCACGGACTCGCCCGCCCCGCGTTCGGACGAAAGGCCGGCGTGTCACCCTCATCACACAAGTTCCGAATCACCAAATGCTCCCCAGGGTATCGACGATGCATCTCCGACTCAAAACACCCAAAACGCAACATCCGCGATCCCAGACCGTTGCCAAGCAAAACGACCCGCGTGTCCTTCTGTAATTCAAGATCTGCCCCCCAAGACGTCGGGAGAAGAAAGGTGAGCATCGCCAGAAAAAGCGTCGCGGTTCGGGTTAAATAGTCCATTCGCATCGGGTTCGTTGGTTGGTTAATTAGTGACGCCAGTAGTTCTGCAGGCAATGACAAGGTGCCAATGAACCTTGAAACTCAAAAGTCCCCCCATCACATGCCTCGCAAAAGTTTCCAAAGTTCATCGTGAATCCATTGCACTGGCGAGGTCTTTCCAAATAAATTGATGAAACTTTCCTCCCTCACGAAAGCACGCCCGCTATCCCCAGACTGGCGATCAAAACTTCCACCGAAAATCCCCTCATCGAAGCGCATCATGAACCCAAAACGACTCACTTACTCCTTCGGCGATCGAGGAGATCGAGGATGGCTCTTCACTAAATCCGCCCCCGAATGATTTTCGGACATCCCCGTCACTGACCAGTCGGCGGCGTGCTTCCCATACTCCGCATGAAAGGCCAACAAATTCGCGTTGGAAATATATTCAGGATGATCAACCAACACATCATACGGCCCAGGACGACTAAAAATTTTCGTCATAATCGGGACCATATCGAGAAGAAAAAGCGTCCCAAAAATCACCAAAAACTGAAAGAGCCCAGCAATCCACTTCTGCCCCTGCTCGCCTTTCTCCACCTCATCTGCGTCAGGCGAAGGCAGAAAAATCACATGATAAAGACCGATCGTTTCCTCCATCGGATCCAATACGCCATTCATCTTTTTCTCAATTAATTGAATGCGAGGCATGTGGGTCTCTTCATGACGCTTCACATTGTTTTTATGCGTGGCCTCAGCCGTGGCGTTTTGCTCGGCCATTCGTGCCAACCGCAACGGTTGCTCGCCGTCCATTGCCAAAATCATCGCATTTAATTTCGCCAAACGATCTTTCCTCACCCGCTCCTTTTCCTCCGCTTCCGCCACATAAGCCTCCCGCTTTCCATTCAACCCATCAAGGTAACTATTCCGATCTGTCAACCGCGCCGACGCCAACTGACGGTCATTCGCGATCAACGCCTCCTGCTGCGCCGCCAATGTCGCGGTCAAACGGCTCAAATCTACTACCAACGCCTTGTCTCTCGCTTGCATATCCTTCGTCCGCGGTCCCGTCCCCGGCTTCTTCGGCTCAGGAAAAAACTCGTTCGGTTGCCCTAAACTTTCCCGCGCAATCGCCTCCACCAATCGCCGATGCAAATCCTGCTTCTCATCCCTCTCCGCCTTCGTCTTCGACAGCGTCTCCCTCTGCCCTTCAATCCCCGCCAGCACCGCCCGCGTTTCCGGACTCGCGGGAGCGACAAATTCAGGATCACTCGCTTTCTTTCTCTCCTCCTCCATCCGTGCATCCGCCTGTACCTCAGGATTCAAAATCGCCGTCTCCAAAGCCGGCAACTGGCTGACTAATGCTTGGCGCTGCTGGTTGTAATTACTCACAACTTGCTCTCGCTCCGAAGCCTCGCTATCCCTCATTTTTTTTAACTCCACCGCCAAAACCGCCCGCTTCGACGCTTCCTCATCACGAAACCCATTCAATTTTGACTGCAACTCCGTCTGCATCCGGTAAGTGATCGCAGGTCGATATTGATCCAGACAAAAGGGGAACCCAATCGCCACACTAATCACCGCCGCCAATCCAAACCGAAAAATCACCTGCATCGTCCGCCGATACCACGGCTGAAATGGCCGATAAGTCGCCAGCAAAATCCGATCGGTGTTCATAATCACAAAGGCCCACGCCAGCGCGATAGCAAAAACCGCCACCCACGGAGGATCCGCAAAACGACTCTTCGCGTAAAAAATCATCCCCAAAAACGACATCACCGTCGGAATCATCACCGTACTTCCAAGTACCGCAATCCGCTCGCGTTCACTCGGCGGACAATACTGCAGAGTCTCCCAGCGAGCTCCCGCTAACCAATAAAGCGGACGCATCCAGCGATCCCATCGGCCAGGCTCAACGTTAGACTCAACAGAATGCGGAGAGAGTGGCCAAGACATAGTATGCAATAAGAAGAATCCTAATTGTGGTCCGAAGGAAAGATGCCTTCTCAATCCGATCAGTCGCCAAAACTTAGAAACAGCTCACTGAATGTCTCCCGCTTACTTATTTTCTAACACCACCCGAAATCCAAAAATATTTCCCCCACCCTGCGGAGCGTTGTAAAGACTACACGCCGAACGACATCCCGCTGCCGGACTGTTCCAAGATCCTCCACGAATCACCCGATAGTCTCCCTGCTTCGGTCCCCGAGGATCGACCGCAAACTCGTCAAAAGCCCCCCCATGCCAATCCTCACACCACTCCCAAACATTCCCGTGCATATCAAATAATCCCCATTTATTTGCTCGTTTTGTCCCCACCGGATGCGTCGCCCCATCGCTGTTTTCCTTCGACCAACCACTCGACTCCAACGCCACCACATCGCCCCCAAGAGCATAAGCCGTCTTTGTTCCCGCCCGACACCCATACTCCCACTCCGCCTCCGTCGGCAACCGATATCGACGCCCCTCTTTCACACTCAGTCTTTTGCAAAATTCCCCAGCATCGTCCCACGACACGTTATCCACCGGATGATCGTCCCCCTTAAACGCACTCGGATTCGTCCCCATCACCGCCTTCCACTCCGCTTGCGTCACTTCCATTATCCCCATCCAAAATGATCGACTCAACTTCACCCGATGCCCTCTTTCCGTCGTCTGCCCATAGTCCCGCCCCACCTCATCATCAGGACTTCCCATCGTAAATTCCCCCCGCGGAATGTAACTCAACCTCATCCCAATCGAGTTCGTCAAACGCTCCCCCGCTTTAACCAATACAGGCATCCACCCCCGCGGATTTTCTGCCCACGCTGGTTGACCACCATCTGCCATCCCCAAAGCCCAAACGACCCCCATCAGGTAAATCACTCTCATTGTCAAAATTCCCCAAAACCATTCCCCCTCTCATCGTTGCCCGTCAAGTAATTCCCCGGTGTGATCGCCACCGCCAATCCTTTCCCAAGCACCCTCACAACCACTCAATCAGGACCACGCTTTACCTTTCCTCTCCTTTCGCTAGTTTTCTCATCCTTTTTCAGCGGTATCTATCCTCAACATTTGCTCTCTTTTTTAAAAACCTTCCTTCGCAAAATCTCGCCCCAACTCCCAATCAATTCCTATGCCAACCAGCGCCCAAATCCGCCAGCAATTCCTCGATTTCTTCCACGAGAAAAACCACACCATCGTCCCCAGTTCCTCACTCCTCCCTGATTCCCCAAACCTCCTCTTCACCAACGCGGGCATGAATCAATTCGTGCCCATCTTTCTCGGGGAACGCCAACCCGATCTCCGTAAATGGGCCAGTGCCATTCCCGCAAGCGATACCCGAGCCGCCGATACCCAAAAATGCATCCGCGCTGGCGGCAAACACAACGATCTCGATGATGTCGGCCTCGATACCTATCACCACACTTTCTTCGAAATGCTCGGCAACTGGAGCTTCGGCGACTACTTCAAAAAAGAAGCCATCGAATGGGCTTGGGAATTAATCATCGAACGCTGGCACTTCCCCCCAAATCGTGTCTACGCAACCATTTACCACCCAGATAAATCATTGGGCGATCCTGCCGAACGCGATGAAGAAGCTTGGAATCTTTGGGCAGAAAAGTTTCGTGCCGTTGGCCTCGATCCCGCCATCCACATCGTCAACGGAAACAAAAAAGATAACTTCTGGATGATGGGCGAAACTGGCCCCTGTGGCCCTTGCTCCGAACTCCATATCGACCTCACTCCCGAAGATCGGACCCCAGAATTAGAACTCCGTGGCTCCACCCTCGTTAATGCCGGGGATGCCCGCTCCATCGAAATCTGGAACCTCGTCTTCATCCAGTTTAATGCCAACCCCGATGGCTCTTTTACCCCTCTCCCCGCACAACATGTCGACACCGGCATGGGTTTCGAACGCGTCGCCTCCATCATCCAAGGCACGAAAAATTTCACCGATTTCGCCCACGCCAATATCTCCAACTACGAGACGGATATCTTTCGCCCCATTTTCGATGAACTCGAGAAAATGTCCGGCCACCACTACTCCAGCACTCTCCCAAAACCGAACGCCGCTGGCCAAATTATCCCCACCTCCGCCCCCGAGAAAATCGATGTCGCCATGCGCGTGATCGCCGATCACATCCGTACCCTCAGCTTCGCCATCGCCGATGGCATCCAACCTGGCAACACAGACCGCAATTATGTCCTCCGACGCATCCTCCGACGTGCCGTCCGCTATGGCCGATCGCTCGGATTCACCGAACCCTTTTTCTCCAAACTCGTCCCCACCCTCGCCAGAGAAATGGGCGACATTTTCCCCAATCTTCGCCAACGCCAAAAACAGGTCGAAGAAGTTCTCCTCCGCGAAGAAGAAGCCTTCAACCGCACCCTCGATCGTGGCATCGATCTCTTTGAACGTGAGGTGCTTCGCCTCACCGCCACTCCAGAGTCCTCCGCGATCTCCGCACCCTTCGCTTTCCAACTCTACGATACCTACGGATTCCCCCTCGACCTCACCGAACTCATGGCCAGAGAACGCGGCCTCGTCGTCGATACCGCCGGCTTTAATTCGTTGATGGATCAGCAACGCCAAAGAGCCCGCGCCGCCCAAAAAAAACAGGTCATCGAACTCTCCGAAATCGAAACCAAATCTCCCACCATCTTCACCGGTTACGATTCCCTCTTCACTACCGCATCTGTTCTCGAGGTGGTCCGACTCAAAGATAAAACGGCGGTCATTCTCGATGCCACCACCGCCTACGCAGAAATGGGAGGCCAAGTCGGTGATGCCGGCGAACTCACTCACGGTGCCGATTCTTGGCTAATCAGCAATACCCAAAAAAGCGGTGCCACTTTCCTTCATTTTCTTGATGCTCCCGATGCCCCGATTCCGGGCACTACGGTTGATCTGCGCGTAGATCCCTCCCGCCGAAACGCCATCCAACGCCACCACACCGCCACCCATCTTCTCCACTGGGCCCTCCACGAGGTCGTCTCCCAAGAGGCCACCCAAAAGGGATCTTTTGTCGGCCCCGACAAACTCACCTTCGATTTCAATAGCCCCGCCCTCACCGCCACCCAAGTCCGCGACATCGAACGCCTCGTCAATCAGTGCATCATCGAAAACTCTCCAGTAATTTGGACAGAAGTCCCTTATAATGAAGTCCGCGGACGCACAGAAATCATGCAATTCTTCGGCGACAAATACGGCGAAACTGTCCGATTAGTCGATATCGGCGGATTCAGCAAAGAACTCTGCGCAGGCACTCATACCCGCGCAACTGGGGAGATCGGCCTTTTCCGCATCGTCAGTGAATCCGCCATCGCCGCAGGCGTTCGGCGCATCGAAGCCATCGCCGGCCTCCCCGCCTACGACTCCGCAACAACCGATGCCCATCGACTCCAATCCCTCGCAGGAAAACTCGGCGCGCCCCTCGCCGATCTCGAGAAAAAACTCGACGCCCTGCTCACTCACGAAAAGGAACTCGAACGCACCCTCCGCTCCGCCGAACAACGAGAAGCCTCCGCCCAAGCAAAAGATTTACTCACCAAAATCGAAACGATTAACGGCACGCCAACCATCATCGCTCATCTCGGCCATACCAATCCCGATACCCTCCAAACCGTCGCCGAGGCCCTCAAAGGTAACTTCCACGGCGTCCTCGTCCTTGCTGGAATCACCAACGGAACGGTCGCTCTTCTCGCCACCGTCTCCCCAGAGTTCCTCCCAAAATTTCAAGCAGGAAAAATCATCCAACTCATTGCCCCGCTGGTTGATGGCAAGGGTGGAGGAAAACCCGAAAGCGCCCGCGGCGGCGGAAAAGACCCGTCTCAACTCGCATTTGCCCTTGCCAAAGCCCGCGACCTCTTTTAAGTAGAATTTCCTATTTATGAAAAACTTCACCATCTCCATCCTCACCTCTCTCAGCCTCTTCTCCACCACTTTTGCGGCTACCTCAAGCACGACCCCAACCAACCCAGATCAATCATTGGCAAAGCTCTTGAAAGGAAATGCTCGCTATGTCAGCGGACAATCCACCAACCCCCGCCAAAGTGAAGCCCGCCGCCTCGAACTCGCAACCAACCAAAAACCATTCGCCGTCATCGTCACTTGCGCAGACTCCCGAACCGCCCCAGAAATCATTTTCGACCAAGGAATCGGCGATGTCTTTGTCACCCGGCTCGCCGGTGGAGTGGTCGATGACGCCGCTCTCGGGAGCATCGAATTCGCCGTCCATGCTCTGGGATCAAAAATCATTCTAGTCACCGGTCATGAAGAATGTGGCGCTGTCAAAGCCGCCATGCAGGGCGGTTCGTTTCCCGGCCATTTCCCCGCCTTCATCAAACTGATCACCCCAGGAATCGCCTCCGTCAAAAACTCCAAAAATCCCACGACCTCAGACGCCGTCGATGCCAACGCCCGCTACATCGCTGCCAATTTACCAAAACGGAGCTCCATTCTCGCCAGTCACATCAAGGATGGATCGGTGAAAATTCTCCCCGCCCACTACAACTTCGTCACCGGACGCGTGACGATCTTGAAATAAACCGTCTGCCAAACATCGGCCGACTTCCATTCGCAATCTCTCCCGCCAGAGGGGGTGCCCTGCAACCTCTCTGGTGGTGCGCGAAGCCTAGATTATCCCCCTCACCTGAACGTCCTGCCCCTAAAACCGCCCGCTGATCCGATTACAATTTCCTATGCCCGCACCTCTCGATGCTCTCCTCGGCGCCCTCGCCGCCGATGCACTCTCGATGCCAGGTCACTGGTATTATGATCGTCTCGCCTTACGTCGCGACTACGGTCGCCTCGACCACTACACCGCTCCCATCCATCCTCACGCCGACAGTATTCTCTGGCGGTCAAAGTACACTGCCTTAAATCCACTCGGGGAAATTCTTCACGATCAAGCAGTCCACTGGGGCATTCAGGGCACTCATTATCACGCCCAACTTCAACCCGGCGAAAATACCCTCAATTTTCAACTCGCCGTCGAACTTTACGAACAAGTCCTCGCTCAAAAATCCTACTCCCCAGACCTCTGGCTCAATCTCTATATCGACTTCCTCCGCACCCCAGGTCGCCATCGCGACACCTATCTCGAGGAATATCATCGGGCCTTCTTCACCAACTACGCCCAAGGAAAAAAACCCCGCAAATGCGGTATCGCCGATATCCATATCGGTGGCCTTGCCCCTGTCCCCGCATTGATCGCCGCCCTCGGCCCCGATCACCCCACCCTTCGCCAAATCGTCCAAGAACATGTCGGTTTAACCCATCATTCTCCCGAAGTCCTCGCCGCCGCCGATACCTTCACCCATATCCTCGTTCAGACTCTCGCTGGCCACCCTCTCAATCAACTCATCGAATCCCAAGCGACCGACTGGGTCTCCCCAAAAAAACTCGCCGCTTGGTCAGGTGAATCCGACGAAAAGGTCATCGGTCAACGACTTAGCCCAGCTTGCTACATTCGCGACGCTTTCCCAGCCGCCCTTTATCTCGCTTGGAAATACCACGATGATTTCTCCGCCGGGATCATCGCCAATGCCAATGTCGGTGGCGATAATTGCCACCGAGGCGCTGTCGTCGGGGCCTTACTCGGGGCCGCCAATGGCGTTCCTCATCGTTGGCGCCACGGTCTTCTCATCGAATCTCGCCTCTCTCCCCAATAATCCTCCCCCCTTCCTCTCCCCAAAACTTCCCCCTCACCGAGCCACTACCGTCACCTCCCCAGCCACCAAACGCTCCAACCCCCCGTCCCCACGGCGCATCATCAAATGGCCCTCCTCATCCAAATACTCCGCCATCCCCGCAAGAAAATTCTCCCCATTCCGAACCTCAATCCAACGCCCCATCAATAAACTCCGCTCGCTGGCGGCTTTCACCACCACCGCGAAGTCATTCTCCAACAAAGCCCAGCCTCGATCTAACCCACGAAGAATCGCCCCAGCAAGCTCCGACCGCCCAACCCACCTGCCAGTCGCCATCCGCAATGACCCCGCCGTCGACTCCAACTCCTCAGGAAATTCCTCCGCCAACTGATTCACATTCACCCCCATCCCAACCACTGCAAATCCTCGCCCCAATTCGTCGCCCCCACTCTCCGCCAAAATTCCCGCAATCTTTCTTCCCTGAATAAATAGGTCGTTCGGCCACTTAATCTCCACCCGAATGCCGACCGTTTCCTCAATCGCCAACGCCACCATCACCGCCGCCCAAGTCGTCAACCGCGACCACTCCACCAATGGAACTTCCGGTCTCACCAAAAGCGAAAACCATAGACCACGATGCGACGCTGATTCCCAACGCCGCCCAAATCTTCCTCGCCCCGCTGTTTGATGCTCCGCAAAAATCACCACCCCACCAGCACTCCCACCCCGCCCCAATCGCATCGCCACCTCGTTGGTGGAATCCGTCTCTTCAAACACCACCACTTCACGAATCATCCTCCATACCCCAAGACGCCCTTTCAGTTCGTCAGCAATCAATCGATCAGGTGATCCTAATAGCCGAATTCCCAACCCCGGGCGCGCCTCAATCTCAAAACCAGCCCCAACCAACGCCTCCATCGCCAAATAAATCGCCTCCGATGTCTCCCCCAGATCTCGCGCTAGATCACCCACCGGCATATGCACCGCCGCCCCACCCAGTGCCTGCAAAAGGCGCGCATCCACCGAACTCATCCCAACAACTCCAAGGAAAAGTCAATCGCCACTGCTGAATGAGTCAACGCTCCCACCGAAATCGCGTCCACCCCCGTCGCCGCAATCTCCGCAACCGTCTCCAAGGTCACTCCACCACTCGCCTCAAACTCCACCCGCCCAGCACCCATCTCAACCGCTTTTCGCATCTCCTCACAACTCATATTATCCAACAAAATAATTCCCACCCCTCGGATAGTCAAAAACTCCGCAACTTGCTCCAGCGTATCCGCTTCCAACTCTACAATCACCTCAGGATGCTCTGCAGAAAACCGCTCAATCAAACGAGGCAAATCTTTTCGAGTCGTGCCCGCCATCAGATGGTTGTCCTTGACCATTACTCGGTCATACAACCCCATCCGATGATTCACTCCACCCCCAGCCACTACGGCCGCTTTCTCCAGCCTCCGTAACCCAGGCGTCGTCTTTCGCGTGTCCAAAATCCTCACCCCACTCCCCTCCACCGCCTCCACAAATCGACGCGTCATCGTCGCCGTCCCCGAAAGTCTCTGAATGAAATTTAACGCCACTCGCTCCGCAGTCAGAATCGAGCGCACCAAACCAGAAATCTCTAAAACCGTCTGCCCAATCTCCACCCGATCCCCGTCCCCTCCTACCACCCAAACATTCAACCCTGCATCCACTCGCCGAAAAACTTCCGCTCCCGTAATCAACCCCGCAACCACCGCTGGCTCCTTCGCAAAAATTCGTGCCTGCCCCTCCCCATCCCCAACAAAATACTTCGAGGTCAGATCACCCATTCCCAGATCCTCCGCCAAAGCGTTTCCAATCGGATCCTCGCTCAGTCTTGATTCAGCACCTGTTTGCCTTTGGTAGTCGTTCATCTGCAATTTTTCTTCGATGTTCTCTTTTGCTTGTCTCTAACAGATTCTTCCACTCACTGAAGAACGAACTGCGCCCACCGAAAAGCCCGAAAAATTTCCGCAATCTTCCCCAATTAAAAAAGCTCAGGCTCGGGCGCTCGAAAAATACTCCGCCCGCGTACCCATGTCTCCAAAACCGCGTGCGCCCCTCCACGGTACACGCAGACACTCACAATCTCCTCCGCCGATAATCCTTCCCCAACCTTCGCCACCGGACGATAGGGAAGCAACGCGCTATAATCCATCACCGTTAAATCAGCATCTTTTCCGACGTCAAATGTCCCAATCATCTCCCCCTTCCCCAACGCCTCCGCCGCTCCTTGCGTCGCCAAATACAACGCCCCGGCAGGCGTCGGAATCACCGCCTCTTTATCATAAAATGATCGCGCTTTTTGTGACTCAATCGACGACCGCATCACCTGCCACATGTTTAACTCCGGACCTGATGCCACACTACTTCCAAGCCCAACCCCAATTCCCGCCCCACGAATTTTTTCCAAAGCTAAAATCCCACTCTGCAGAAAAAGATTGGCCGTTGGGCAATGCGCCACACTCGCCCCAGATCCTCCAATCACTTCTCTCTCCCGCTCGCTCAAATGAAGACAATGACCCAACATTGTTCGCGCAGTGAGTATTCCACACTTCTCATAGACATCCGTGTAGTCCTTCGCCCACGGATACTGATGCCGAACTTTTGCCACTTCCTCGAGATTTTCCGCCAAATGGGTCTGCAAATACGCCCCATGGCTCTTCGCCAGCTCAGCCGCTCCCCGCATCAATTTCTCACTGCAAGTGGCCGCAAACCGCGGACTAAATGCATACTCAATCAAACCCTCCCCCGCCCCATGCCACATCTTACAAAGTCGATCACTCTCGTGTAGCGATATCGACGCAATTTTCGTCGGCTGCAGCTGCCCATAACTCCCCACATCCATCATCATTTGCCCCATGATAATCCTTAATCCACTCGCCACCGCCGCATGAAATGCCGCCTCACACGAGTCCTCATAGATCGCCGTGTAAAGCATCGCCGTCGTCGTCCCATGACGCGCTAACTCCGCAAAAAATGCCCCCGCCTCACGCCTCCCCTTGGCTCCGGTAAACTGTCGCTCCAAAGGAAAAATATACTGCCGGAGCCACGGCAATAAATCCCCAGTCCCTCGCCCCACTGCAGGATACTGCGGAAGATGCGAATGCACATCAATCAGCCCAGGAAAGATCACCGAGCGAGGCGAGTGATGCCACCGCACTGGTAGCTCTCGGGCCTTGCGAAATAATAACCCATACTCACCCACTTCCACGATCTGTCCGTCACGAATAATCAACGCCCCATCACTCCAAGTCCTCAACCTTCCAAATTCAGGAGCATCAATCAGATAGCCTCGAATTCCGAGCAAAGATGTTTCCAAATTCATCGCGCGGACTGGGTGAACATGAATCTCTTTGTACTCACCCCCTCCAAAATCGTCAACGCACAGCTGACATTTCCCCGTGGTTTTCTCTTCGAGGATCCGAGTCGCGCACGGCAGCAAAACACAAAAATCTACCGTGCACGACTCGGTTCAAATCCCTGAATCAGCCTACTCAGACCGCCTCAACCTCATTCCGTTCAAAATCATTTCTCATTTGTTTAAATCTTCGGCAACTCCACCGCTCCGCCACCCACCAACTCCACCGCCAAAGTCGCACAACCAATCATCCCTGCGTCATTCCCCAAGGCCGCAGGAACCACACGAAGTGTCTCATGCAGAATCGTTTGCGTCCGCTCCCGAATCGTTCGCCGGACCGGCTCAAACAGCAAGTCCCCAGCCTGAGCCACCCCACCCCCAATGACAATCGCATCGGGATTTAATAGCCAAATCGCATTCACCAAAGCACATCCCAACTCCATGCCAATCATTTCCCAAAGCCTTAACGCCACCAAATCACCACTCTTCGCTGCCTCCACCAAATCCCGTGGCGTAGCGTTTTCTAAACAGACGGTCTTTCCCTCCATCGCATAAAGCGCCACCGCCCGCTCCGCAATCTGCTGGTTCCCCACATACTCCTCGATCCCTCCAGGATTTCCATGCGGCCCCGCCTTCCCTCGGTAGTCAATACTCGCATGACCGATTTCCCCCGCCGCTAACTGGGCCCCTCGATACAGTCGCCCATCCAAAATCAACGCCCCCCCCACACCCGTCCCCAGCGTAATACAAAGCACGTGCCGACCGTCTTTCGCCGCCCCATAACGACACTCCCCATACGCCATCGCCTTCGCGTCATTTTCAATTACCACCGGCAAACCCGTCCGCAACTCCAACAATTCCCGCAAACGCACGGCTTTCCAACCAGGCACATTGCTCAACTCATGCACCACTCCATTGACGCTATCGACCAACCCCGGTAGCCCCACCCCAATCCCCACCACTTCAGGATATTTCCCCCGCAAACTCTTCGTCACCCGAAGAATTTCACCCAGCAATCCCTCCACCGAAGGATGCTTCTGAGTGTCAATGACCTCTCCATACTCCAAAACCTCCGCACCACAAATCACCGCCGATTTAATCGTCGTCCCCCCGAAATCAATCCCAATCGCTACCAGTTTCGCACTCATCAAAATCTCGTCCACCTTGACCAAAGTCCTGCCCATCCGTCAATCTTCCTCCACTCATCCAAAAATTCGTTGCACCGCCAGAATCCTTCCTCATCTTCCCCAATAATTCTCTTCACCCTCACCCCTCAAATCCCCAATGCTCCTTCAACATCCCTCCGCAGAAATTTATATCCCCGACGACCAACCTCTCCCCTCCGCTCTCTCCAGAATCACCCATCTCGGAATCGGCGCCCATCAAGACGATCTCGAATTCATGGCCTTTCACGGGATCATCGCCTGCCTCAATAGCCCCACCCAATGGTTCGGTGGCGTCACTTGCACCGACGGCGCCGGAAGCGCCCGCTCCGGTCCTTATACCGCTTTCACCGATACCCAAATGATCGCCGAACGGCGCACCGAACAACGGACCGCCGCTCGCCTCGGCAACTACGCCGCCATGCTCCAACTCGGCTACGCCAGCGCCGTCACCCGCGATCCCTCCGATCTCCGCCTCCAACAAGACCTCGCCCAAATCCTCGTCGCCACCACCCCCAGCATCGTCTACACCCATAATCCCGCCGACAAACATCCCTCCCATATCGCCGTAGTCATCCCAGTCATTCAGGCGATTCGATCCCTCCCAAAATCTCTCCGCCCACAAGCCGTCCACGGTTGCGAAGTCTGGCGCAGCCTCGATTGGATGCCCGATGAAGAGAAAATCACTCACGACGTCAGCGGACACGATCCCTTCGCCGCCCAACTCAATGGCCTCTTCTCCTCCCAAATCAGCGGAGGAAAACGCTACGATCTCGCCGTCATCGGTCGCCGACACTCCAACGCTACTTTTTTCAACAGCCACGGCGTCGATCAATCTTCTGGCCTGGCCTTCGCTATCGATCTCACGCCTCTCATCCTCGATGATTCTCTCAACATCATCGACTATGTCTCCGGCTTTATCGATCGCTTTAAAGCCGATGTCGTCAACCAACTCCAATCCTTTCTCCGCCAATAACTTCCTATGGAAATCGTCATTCAATCTACTCCCAAACTCGCCGCCATCGCTGCCGCCCGCCAAATCGCTTATCTCGTCCGAGAAAAACCCACCGCCGTCCTCGGCCTCGCCACCGGAAGCACTCCACTCCCTCTCTACCGCGAACTCATTCGTCTCCACCAAGAAGAGTCCCTCGACTTTAGCCGAGTCACCACTTTCAACCTCGACGAATATGTCGGCCTCCACCCCTCCCACCCAGCTAGCTACCACGCTTTCATGCACGAAAATCTCTTCGATCATCTCAATATCGCCCCGTCCAGAACCCACATCCCAGATGGCCTCGCCAAGGATGTACCACTACTGTGTCACCAATACGAAACCGCCATCCGCGAGGCCGGTGGCATCGATCTCCAAGTCCTCGGCATCGGCACCGACGGACACATCGGGTTCAATGAACCTTCCTCATCCCTTGCCTCCCGCACCCGAATCAAAACCATTACCACTCAAACCCGCCTCGACAACGCGTTCGCCTTCGAAGATCCCCAATCCATGCCCATTCATGTCGTCACCATGGGCGTCGGCACGATTATGGAATCCCAACGCATCCTCCTCCTCGCTTTCGGCCCGAAAAAAGCCCACGCCGTAGCCGCCGCCGTCGAAGGCCCCATCTCCGCTTCACAGCCCGCCTCTATCCTTCAAATGCACCCCGTCACCCAGTACTTTCTTGACGACGCTGCCGCCGCAAACCTCTCGCGCCTCGAATATTATCGTTGGGTGTACCAAAACAAGCCTGATTGGCAAAGAGTCTAGCAGAACGGCAGGTCGCCACTTTCCTACCGATTCCCCATAAAATAACCGCTCCCCAAACAAAAACGCGACCCTTTTCAGAGTCGCGTTTCTGTGGACCAAACTCCCAAGAGTCTCGTCGAACTGTTAAGGAGATTACTTGATCTCGACTTTGGCGCCAGCCGCTTCGATCTTTTTCTTGACCTCTTCGGCTTCTTCCTTCGTCACGCCTTCCTTCAGAGGCTTAGGGGCGCTTTCAACAAGAGCCTTTGCTTCCGCAAGACCAAGGCCAGCAACGCATGCGCGCACTTCCTTAATCACGGCGATCTTGTTCGCTCCGACTTCCTTGAGGATGACGTCGAAAGTGGTTTTTTCTTCCACTGGTGCTGCCGCGGCAGCTCCACCGGCTGCAGCCACTGCGACAGGAGCCGCGGCGCTGACGCCCCACTTTGTTTCAAGTTGTTTAACCAAGTCCGCGACTTCGAGGACGGTCAATCCGCTGAGTTGTTCCACTAATGTGCTGGTATCGGCCATATACTGTTTTCTGCTCGGTATCGTCGCCACCTAAAGCTTTAGGCGATTTAAAATTGGTAGCCACCAATCCGACGAGGAACCATTTGTTGGTTGTTTAATTTGTGAACGTCAATTGCGACGCCCACAGTCTCCCCGGTTGACCCGGAAAATATTTCACTCCGCTGGCGGTGCCTCCACTGCTGGTGCTTCCGCTGCTGGTGCCTCCGCTGCTGGTGCCTCAGCGATCGCATCGGCTACCACTTCGGCAACTTCGACCGCCGCTGGTTGGTTTGCCGCATCTTTCTCTCCCTTTGCTTGAAGCAAACGAGCGAGCGATGCCGCAGGTTCGTTCAGCACCCGCACCAGTTGGCTCGCAGGCGCATTCAAGGTCGCCAGCAAGGTCGCCAACAACACATCTCTCGATGGAAGATCCGCGATCGACTGAATTTGGGCGGTCGTCACCACTAAATTATCCACTACGCCCATCTTCATTTCGGGCTTCTTAAACTCGGCAGTGAAGTTTTTTAATACTTTCGCCGCCGCGGCAACGTCCTTATCACCAACAACAATCGCCGTTTGCCCCCTCAACTCCGCTAATTCTGGGAGACCCGCACTCTGGGCAGCCCGGCGAAGAAAGGTGTTTTTAACAACGTGACAACGCGCACCAACATTCCAGAGCCGATTCCGAAGCTCAGCAAATTGGGCAACTTTAAGACCGGTATAATCGGCCACAAACAAGAAAGGCGAGGCGTTCAACTTCGCCTGCAAATCAACTACGATAGACTCTTTTGCGGGATGCATGTATTCGGATCTCTAGTTAGTTCTTGAGGTAAGGCGATGTATCGACCGTCAAGCCGGGTGTCATCGTTGCGCTGAGGGTCAGGTTTTCAACAAAAATTCCTTTTGCCGAGCTCGGGCGGGCTTTCACCACCGCATCAATCACCGCTGAGCCATTCTCAAGCAGTGCCTGCACTTCAAATGAAAATTTTCCAACAGGAACAGCACAGTTCCCATTCTTATCGAGCTTAAATTCCACACGACCAGCTTTCACTTCCCTCACGGCTTTCGCCGTGTCTTCAGTGACCGTTCCAGTCTTCGGGTTAGGCATCAACCCGCGGGGTCCAAGGACTTTGCCGAGCTTTCGAACTTCCGCCATCGCTCCAGGTGTAGCAATCGCCACATCAAAATCTTGAAAGCCTCCCACACATTTTTCAATCATGTCTTTGTAACCGACAAACTCCGCCCCCGCCTCGCGAGCTGCGTTGGCAGCTTGGCCCTCTGCAAAGACGAGCACCCGCACAGACTTTCCTGATCCGTTCGGTAGTGGGCATGTCCCACGGACCATTTGATCAGATTGCTTAGGATCAACTCCCAATCGAAAGGATAGGGTGACTGTTTGATCAAACTTCGGGGGGGGCAAAGTCTTGATTAAGGCGATGGCTTCCGCTAGCGCGTAGACCTTTTTCGAATCTACCTTTTCGGCGGCCGAGCGGTAGCGTTTACTGCGTTTGTTTTTCATGTGGATTTGCAGTGATGACGAGTTCTTCTAAAACTCTCCTGCGCTATGGGTTAGACTAATTGGCTGGTTGATTGGGGGAGTTGAAAATTAACAGATTGGTCAGGCGTGTCAAAAAGATTTTTCGGCAAATTCAAAGGTCTTCGATCGAAAGGTTATCCAATTCAAGATGACGACCTTCCGGGAGTGAATGGTTCAGTCCGCTGTTCCCAATCTCCACGAAACCGTTGCTCGGCCGCACGCTCTCCAACTACACGGAGTGCGGCTCCACTTCCACGCCCATTTGACGTGCCGTACCCGCAATAATTCGGTAGGCCGCAGCTTCGTCGCGAGCGTTCAAATCGTTCATCTTAATTTTAACGATTTCTAATACCTGCTTCTTCGTGAGCTTTGCAACCTTTTGCTTGTTTGGTTCCTTCGATCCAGCGGCAATATTGGCGATTTTCTTGATCAAGATCGACGCTGGCGGTGACTTCGTGATGAACGTAAACGATTTATCCTTATAAACCGTGATCACCACCGGCAAAATGTCTCCCGCCTGCTTTTGCGTAGCCGCATTGAACTCCTTGCAAAACGCCATAATGTTGACGCCTTGCTGTCCAAGCGCAGGCCCAATGGGTGGTGCTGGATTCGCTTGACCTGCAGGAATTTGCAGCTTGATTTTTCCGACGATTTCTTTTGCCATCTGTCTTGTATTTTAGAGTTGGATTTAGGGAATGGTTAAATTTGTTTGGCTAGCTCCGCTCGACTTGCCAATACTCGAGGTCAACTAAAGTGTTGCGACCGAAGATTGAAACCGATACACGCAACTTTCCACGGTCAGGATCGATTTCCTCGACCACTCCTGCCTGGTTCTGAAATGGTCCGTCCGCGACCTTCACCGTCTCGCCGATACTAAACGAAATCTTTGGCTTCGCCTTCTCCTCCCCACCACGAATCTGCGCAAGCATTCCCTCCACCTCCGACTTCGCCATCGCAATCGGACTATCCTTATTCCCCGCAAATCCGATCACCCCACTCGTGTCCTTGATAAAGTACCAGGTCTTATCAACCAACTGCTTGTTCTCGTCGATCAAGTACATATTCACAAATATGTAACCTGGATAAAGCTTGCGAACCGTCTCGGTTTTCTTGCCGCTCTTAATCGAAGACACCCGCTCCGTCGGCAAAAGAATCTCATAGACGTAATCTCCCATCTCTTCCGTTTTGGTCCGCTTGACCAAATTATCGTGAACCTTATTCTCTTGCCCAGAAAGGAGGTGGACGGCGTACCATTGCTGGCGTTTTTGTTCTTCAGTCATTGCGATTGTTCTACTTAAAGCTTCGGTGCCGGAAAAAGACTGCCCGTGATCAAATTGAAGACAAAATCCCAACCAGCCACATAGCCACTCAACAGGAGCATCGCAATGATCACAATGATCGTGGAATCAGTTAGTTCCTTGTACTTTTTCATGCCTTTTTCCTTCGGGTCCCAAGGCCATGATGCCTTGGCGAGCTCAACACGGATCTCACTCAGGAAGTTTCGAATAGCTGTCATCAGAAATAAGCAAAAAGCAGAACTAAAAGTTAACCTAGAATTTTAGAAAAATATCAGCGACCAATCTTCATCCAGTCGTTTCACTCGGCACACGTCAGGAGGGAATTGAACCCCCAACCGGCGGTTTTGGAGACCGCTGCTCTACCAATTGAGCTACTGACGTAACTGACACTTTGCCGAAAACGCGGAGCAGACTCGTCATCCACTCCGCGCGAAACTCGGAAGAATTTAAAGGGTTTACTTAGCGACGATTTCCGCAATTCGACCCGCTCCAACGGTCTTTCCACCTTCACGGATCGCGAAGCGCATGGTTTTTTCCATCGCAACTGGAGTGATCAGCTCAACCTCAACGGAGACATTGTCCCCAGGCATTACCATCTCCACTCCTTCAGGAAGTTTCACAGAACCAGTCACATCGGTGGTCCGGAAGTAGAACTGCGGACGGTAGTTTGAGAAAAATGGGGTGTGTCGACCACCCTCTTCTTTCGAGAGAACATAAATCTCCGCCTTGAACTTGGTGTGTGGCTTGATGCTACCTGGCTTGGCAATCACCATTCCACGTTCAACGTCGTCCTTCTTCGTTCCACGAAGGAGAAGACCGACGTTATCTCCAGCACGAGCTTCATCAAGGAGCTTACGGAACATCTCAATGTCCGTAACCGTGGTCTTCGCAGTATTCCGAATACCCACCAACTCGACTTCGTCCATTTTCTTTAAAATTCCACGCTCCACCCGACCAGTCGCCACTGTGCCACGACCTTCAATGTTGAAGACGTCTTCTACTGGCATCAAGAAAGGCTGATCCACTGGACGCTCAGGAAGCGGGATGTAGTCATCCACAGCGTCCATCAACTCCTGAATGCACTTCGCTTCAGCGTGGTTCGGATCCCCAGCTGAAAGGGCCTTGGTCGCGCTCCCCTTCACAATCGGAATGTTGTCGCCCGGAAAATCGTACATGCTCAACAGCTCACGCACTTCCATCTCAACGAGTTCGATCAACTCAGGATCGTCCACCATGTCGCACTTGTTCAAAAAGACGACCATCGAAGGCACGCCAACCTGACGAGCCAAAAGAATGTGCTCGCGCGTCTGCGGCATCGGTCCATCTGCGGCCGAAACCACCAAAATTGCTCCATCCATCTGAGCCGCACCCGTAATCATGTTCTTCACATAATCCGCATGGCCGGGGCAGTCGACGTGCGCATAGTGGCGCTTCTCCGTCTGATACTCCACATGAGCGGTGTTAATCGTAATTCCGCGCTCTTTTTCTTCTGGCGCAGCATCAATGTCAGCGTAGCCCTTCGCTTCTGCGAAACCCTTCTTCGAAAGAATCGTGGTAATAGCAGCGGTGAGGGTGGTCTTGCCGTGGTCAACATGGCCAATGGTGCCGATGTTCACATGGGGTTTATCGCGTTGGAATTGGGCCTTAGCCATAGGAGCGGAGTTAGTTGGTTTTCTGGTTGTTTGTTAGGTTACGTAAAATTCGGCTGGTTGGAGCCTGAGACCGGGATTGAACCGGTGACCTCGTCCTTACCAAGGACGTGCTCTACCAACTGAGCTACTCAGGCACTACATCCAGTACATTAAATACAGGACTTAAAGCACCGTCACCCACTAGTCTAGAGGGCGAAAAGGCCTGACATTTACTCGGGTGATTCTCCGCGAGTTTAGTCAGGCTGTTTCTCCGCACTTTCCCAGCAAGCGAGTCGACAAAGTAGCAAAAGCCCACCGCGTGTCAAAAAGAAAATGCACCTAATTTTAATCGACTCTCCCCATTGGTCGATTTGCGATTTCCGCCCCCCTTTTTTCTCGTCGCTCCAAACGCACACCAACCATGCCCAAATCAAGCTCTGCCCAAGGATCAGCTCTCTTAATTTCCATTAAAATCACCGATTCTCCACCCAAACTCGGCGCCATTCTCTCGCGAGTCGCCCCCTTTTTTTACGGGGCGATTTCGCTCGATCTTTTAAAAAAATCGCCACCCCAAAGTTTTTCAATGAAGCCGTTCAGCGGTCGATTCCACCGAAACTTTTTACAAGCAACAGCTGGCCTAGCCCTCCAGGTCAGCGCCACACCACAAAAAATCTGGCGACGTCTCCACGCCGAAACCGTCCAAAAATCAACCAAACTCCCAGATCCAAAAATCAGTCCTCACCAAAAACCAAAGCCGCCGCAACACCCAGTAAATCCATACACTCTCCCCCTCCGTTAAACTGCTTGCACTCCCTCAGAAATTCTCGTCAAACCGCTCCTGCCCAACTACTTCTCCAGTAATACCACTTGTTCAACACTCGGAAACTTTTCCGGAACTGGAATCGTTACCTCGCCCGTAGCCACCCACTGACATGCCCGCATCGTAATCAGATTGGCCCCCGCACACTGAATGGCGTCCGTCTTCGGTCCCACATGCCCCATCACATTCGTAACCACTTTTCCTTTGCCAAAGGGAATCCACCACACCATCGGTTCATTCTCCCCCGTTCCACCCTTCGCCTTGTCAGAGAAAGCCGTCGCCAACAGATGCACATTTTCCGCAGGCCCACGCTGACCATGATACAACTCGTCTTGCCCATGCTTCCACGTCACAGGCAATCCCTTCATCACCGGGTGCTCGGCATCCCGACTCGTTACCAAAAATTCCCACTGACTCCCATGCCCCGCATCAGCCCCATCCTTCGCCAAGTGAATGGTCACCGCTCCGTCGTCTGCCACGGTAATCCGCTTCCCATAATCCGCTCCACGCCAACCCAAACCAATCATCTGATCATACTCTTTCCAACCAGGAAAAGCATTGTTCGCCGCATGAATAATCACCGCACCACCCCCATTTTCAATAAACTCCACGAACGATTTCCGAATCGGCCCAGGCCAAGCTTGCCCATTATAGTTACTCAAAACCACTTGATACTTCGAAAAGTCTGGTTGCCATCCGGCCCAGTCTGCACCCCCAGAAGGAGTCGTCGAAACATCCACAGTAAACAACCCCGTCGCCTCCAATTGCGCCTTGTGCCAAGGCGTCATTTTCCTCCAATCATGGTTGTTTTGACCATCAATAATTAAGAGACGAATTTTCCCCACTTTTCCCACCTCAGCATGGGCAAAAAACCCCAAGAAAACTACCAAAATGAAAACGATCAGTGAGCGGGGATTCCAATGCATCCCCGCTCATAGAGCGAACCAGTCCATCTAGCAAAGCAGAAAATTCTTAACCTCCGACGCCTCTCCACTTTTCCTCAACCCACCTCCACCCCAAAAACTCTCCAACAAATATTTCCTCAGACAACAAATCTTCCTCACATGACTGACTTCGCCACCGCTCTCCATGCACAACTCCAGCCCCTTGCCGAAAATCGCATCTACATCGGCACATCTTCTTGGAAATATCCCGGCTGGATCGGGCAACTTTACCAACCTCAACACTACCTCACCCGAAACAAATTCTCCCAAGCTAAGTTCGATGCCCATTGCCTATCCGAATACTCCAAAACCTTCCCCTCCGTCTGCGTCGACGCCGCCTATTATCAGCTCCCCACCGAAGCCACCCTCGAAAAACTCTGCGCCTCCACACCCTCACACTTTCGCTTCTCTTTTAAGGTCACTAATCTATTCACCCTTAAGCACTTCCCTAATCAACCACGCCACGGAAAGTCCGCAGGTCAGCTCAATCCTCACTTCCTGAACCACAAACTTTTTGCCAACTCCTTCCTCAACCCATGCAAAAATTTTCGGTCCTCCATCGGCGTCCTCATCTTCGAATTCTCCCAATTCTACCCCCGTGACTTTACCTCCGGTCGCGAGTTCGTCGCCGACCTCAACCGCTTCCTCGAAGAACTCCCCAAAGGGTGGCAATACGCCGTCGAAATTCGCAACCAAACGTTTCTTCAACCCGAATACTTCGCCACCCTCCACCGCCACGGCGTCGCTCATGTCTTCAACTCCTGGACACGGATGCCTCCCGTCCACGATCAACTCGCCATCCCCCATAGCCAAACTACCGACTTTTTAGTCGCCCGATTTCTTCTCACCCCAGGACGCACTTACGCTCAAGCCGTCTCCGCCTTCACTCCTTACTCCGCCACCCAAGCACCAGATTTCCACGCTCGAATAGCGGGGCGCTCCCTGATCGCCCGCGCCAAATTGGCTAATCAACCCTCCTTCATCTATGTAAATAACCGACTGGAAGGGAATGCTTTAAATACCGTCAAAGCCCTAGTCGAATCCTGACTTGCCGAAAGCCTCTCCTCCGCGCACTGTTCAAATAAACACTATGCGCTACTCACTCCAATACCCACCGCCCCAGAACATCCCCGGCTCACCCACCGACTCCACCCTTCCCTCTTCCTCAACGTGATCATTCACCTCGATGCCGATGCTTTCTTTGCCTCGGTCGAACAGGCAGCCGATCCCAAACTCCGCGGAAAACCAATCGCCGTCGGAGGCGACCAACGCGGAATCATCGCCTCCGCCAGTTACGAAGCCCGTCAACTCGGAATCTTTACCCCCATGCCCACCGCCCGAGCACGAAAACTTTGTCCAAAACTCATCGTCATTCCTCCCGACTTCGAAAAGTACGAGCAGTTCTCCCAATTAATGTTTTCCTACGCTTACGACTTCACCCCTGAAGTGGAAATTAGCTCGATCGATGAAGGATACTTCGACCTCAGCGGATCCCCAAAATATTCTCCACGAGCCACGGCAGAGACGATTCGCCGTGCCATTCTTCAAACCCTCAAACTCTCTGTCTCTGAAGGCATTGCCACCAATAAACTCGTCGCCCAAATCGCCTCAAAACTCCGCAAACCCGCTTCCCTCATCGAGGTTGAACCAGGAAACGAACGACTCTTCCTCGCTCCGCTTCCCAATCATTGGCTCCCCGGCGTCGGCCCAAAACTCTCCGCAATCCTCAACAACGCAGGCCTCGCAACCATCGAACAAATCTCCCAAACCTCCGCCCAATTACTCGCCCTCCTCGCTGGAAACTACGGAACCCAACTCCTCACTTTTGCCAATGGCATCGATCACCGCCCCGTGATGCCCATCCCAGCCGAAGCCAAAAGCTACGGCGAGCAAGCAACCTTCGCCGAAGACACCACCGATGAAGTCTTTCTCCTAGCCAAACTCCACAGCATCGCCGATCGCCTCGCCTCCAAGGTTCGCCAAGATCACAAAAGCTTCCGCACCATCTCTCTCAAAATTCGCTACAACGATCTCGGCGAAGTCACCCGCTCAGCCAGCCTCGACGAGCCCAGTAATCTCGAACAAGACCTTTATCCCCTCCTCCCAGAACTCCTCAAAAAAGCATGGGAAAGGCGCGTCAGCTTAAGGATGATTTCCCTCCGCCTCACCAGCATCTACCCCAACATTTTTCCCCAAGAACTCAACCTCGGCTCCCTCAACCGCAAACGCCAAAATGAACAACGGCTATCCCCCATTCTCGACCAATTACGCAGCCAGTATTCCCTGATGCGCGGCCACGATCTTTGGCTTAAAAAATCCCCAAAAAAAATCGCCTCCCCCACCATCCCCATCACCCATACACCCCCACCCTCTCTCTCAAAAATCTCCCCCCCAAAATTCGTCCCACTCAATCTGAAAAGCTACTTCAGTTTTCTCGACTCCACCCTCTCCATCCCTGCAATCATCGAGGCCGCCACCCAAATGGGCGCCCAAGCGATCGCCATCGCCGACCCCAATCTCCACGGCGCCGTCGCCTTCTTTTCCGCCGCCCTCGCCGCGGGAATCAAACCCATCATCGGCGCAGAAATTCGCCACGCAGATCGCCCATTGAATCTCTATGTCGAAAACGCCACCGGTTACGCCAATCTCTGCCATCTCCTCTCCCAACCCTCCATTTCTCCATCCCTCCTCGCCGATCACCGCTCCGGCCTCATCCTCGCCGAATCCTCCAATGTGGCCTTACCCGAAATTCGCTATCGTTCCCCAAACGACCGAGAAAAATTCGCCATCCTCCAAAGCATTCGCACCCTCACTCTCCTCCATCAACCCCACCCCCAAAAACGCCTCGGCAATTTCCATTGGCCCACCATCGACGAAGTCGCCCACCACTGGTCCCCCCAAGCCATTCAAGCCACCCACCAAATCGCCGAACGTTGCGAATTCACCTTCGAATTCGGGCGATTGCGTTTCCCTCGATTCACTCCCCCCATCGGATCAAATCCTCGAGATTTCCTCAAACACCTCGCTTTCACCGGCCTCAAAAAACGCTACGGCAACCATTCCAATCAACACGAAATCCAACTCCAAGAAGAACTAATGATCATCTCTGAAGTCGGATATGAATCCTACTTTCTCACCACCTGGGAGATTCTCCAAGAATGTCGCCAACGCCAAATCCCTTGGATCACCCGAGGAAGCGCCGCGGATTCTCTGGTCTGCTATTGCCTCGAAATTTCCGGAGTCTGCCCCATCCGCTTCGAACTCTACTTTCAACGCTTCCTCAATCGCGAACGCATGGCCCTCCACAAACTCCCCGATATCGATCTCGATTTCCCCCACGACCGCAAAGATGAGGTGGTCGAACTCATCTTCAATCTCTATGGCCCCAATCACACCGCCATCGTCGGCGGCTTCAATACCTACCGCGAACGCTCCGCCATCACCGATGTCGCCAAGGTTCTCGGTGTCTCCGAATGGCAAATCCGCCAACTCACCGAAAATCTTCCGCAATCCCATCCCACTCGCGTCGCAGAGTCCGAATCAATTACCAAAAATTTTCCCGGAAATCCTTGGAAAGAAGAACCTTATCAGACAGCTCTCCACATGGCTTCCTTCCTCGATGGCTTCCCGCGCCATCCCAAAATGCACCCCTGCGGCATTGTCCTCTCCAGCGATCCCATCACCACCCTCACCCCCACTTTCTCCAGCGCCAAAGGCTACCCAACCACCCACTTCGAAATGGATGCCGCCGAAAAAGTCGGCTTGATCAAAATGGATATTCTCGCCCAAGGCGGCTTGGCCGTCATTCGCGATTGCCTCCAACTCCTCGCCAAAAAGGGCCTCCATCCCCAACTCGAAAACCTCGCCCCATGGGACAATCCCCACATCTGGGCGATGCTCGCCTCCGGAAATGCTCGCGGCGTTCACCACATCGAAAGCCCCGCCATGATCTCCCTCGCCCAAATCTGCCATGTCCAAAATATCGATTGCCTCATCGCCATCGTCTCCATCATTCGCCCAGGCGCCGCCAATGGGACCAAGAAAAAACAGTTTGCCAGGCGCGCCCAAGGCTTGGATCCCGTCGAATATCCTCACCCCTCCCTCGAACCTATCCTCCGCACCACCTTCGGAGTCGTTGCCTACGAAGAACATATCCTCCAAATCTGCCAGTCCTTCGCCGGACTTTCAGGAGGCCGATCCGACCTCCTCCGACGCTCTCTCGCCAAAAAAAATCTCCCCGCGATCGCCGAAATTAAAAAAGAATTCATCCTCTCCGCTCAATCTCTCCACCGCTCCCCACTCGAAATCGAACGCGTCTGGACTCTCATCGAAGGCTTCCAAGGATACGCTTTCTGCCGCGCCCATAGCACCGCCTACGCCCTCGAAGCCTATCAAAGCGCCACCCTCAAACATTCGCACCCCACCGAATTTCTTGCCGCCGTCCTCACCCACGGAAAAGGCTTCTACTCCAGACTCGCCTACACTCTCGAAGCCCGACGCCTCGGCATCCATTTTCTCTCCCCAAATATCAATCTCTCCAGCGAAAATTTCACCCCTGAAAATCAGTCGATCCGAGTCCCTCTCCGCATCGTGAAAAATCTCACCAGTCCCACCCTCCATCGCTATTCCTCGGAAATCAAAAAATCAAAGTTCTTCTCCATTAATGACTTCTACACTCGCGTTCATCCACACCCCACCGAAATGCTCAGCCTCATCCGCGTCGGTGCCTTCGACACTTTCGGCGACTCTCGAACTAACCAGTTCTGGCAACTCCAATCCCTCTCCCCATCAACATCAACCGATCACTCCCTCTTCGAAAATCAACCGCCAAAATTCCCCGATTTTCCCCTCACCGAACCCTCCACCCCTCAACGACTCCGTGACGAAATCGAGCTCCTCGGCTTCACCGTCACTGGTCACCCTCTCGATCAATTTCCCACCATCCCTTGGCATACCTATTGCCCAATTCGCGATCTCCACCGCTACCCAAATCAACGCATCGTCGCTTGCGGATTGATCATCGCCCACCGCTCCCACGAACAATCCTCCGGTGGCTCAATGAAATTTATCACCCTCTGCGACTATACCGGAATCATCGAATGCGAAATCTTCGCCACCGCATACCGACGCTTTGGCCTCGCCACCAACCAGTTCGCCGTGGTCGAAGTCGAAGCCATCGTCACCCCTTTCGATAACCTCCTCGGCTCCACCCTCGATGTCCAACGCGTCAGCCGTCCACGCTCCATCGCCAAAACGCCCGCACCCCACTCATCACTCTCATTCCCCCCAATCAACGCACATTCACCGCCGTCTTCACCGCGATCGGTACAGGGATAAACTCCTTGATCACTTTAGCTTCCGCCGCATCGATCAAACGAATCTTCCCGTCTTCCCCAGCCACCGCCACCCCCGTTCCATCCCGCAACCAACGAACGGCAAACTGCCCTGCATCTATCGAAACACTGCCCAACAACTTCACCTCACTCCCATAATGCTCACGGAGTTTCTCCTTATCTTTCGCCGTCCTCGAACCATCGTCTTTCCCCTCAATTCCCAAAATATCCGCAGGCATCACGGTGCTGAAATCGTAGTTATAAAAATGAATCACCCCTTTGCCATCCAACGAACTCGCCGCCGCAAATCGCTGCCCATCGGGAGAAAAATCCACCGCGTAAATCCGCCCATCCATCGCCGGCCACTTCCGAATGCATAATGCATTATCCCCAATCTTCCGCTGAATTTTTCGCACAATCCGATAGGCCTGCGGTACTCCATCCGCCCCTCCCACCAAAAACTCATCACGCAAAGGATGCCTCGCCACCGCCTGCAATCCCCCACGCAATGCCCCAGGAGTGATCGAACTAATGTTGTCAATAAATCGCTCCGTCGCCACCTCCGTCAGCTTCGCACTCATATCCCGCCCAACACTGACCAACTGATCCCCCTTCACACTAAATGCCGTGTCCAATACCCAGTCACTATGCGAAGATTGTTGCAAGACTTGCGTCCCCGTCGTCGCACTAATCGCCCGTAAGGTGTTATCTGCACACCCAAAAGAAACCATCTTCCCATCCGGCGACCACGATACCCCATACACGGTGTCAAACCCCACAGGCACACTCAAAACGAGTGCCCGCTTTTCCACATCCCAAATCTGCACCTCACCCATCTGCGCCGGACGCCCTCCCGCCACCGCTAACCTTTTTCCATCAGGAGAAAATCTCACACTCTGCACTCGCTCAGATAAACCCACCAACCGCGCAACCATCTCCGATCCGTCACTCTTCCAAAGCAAAACTTCGTGAAATCCTGCCACCGCCAAAAGGGTGCCGTCAGGCGAAAAATCTAAAGAAGTAATCACCGGCGGACGCCCGTAAATCGGCAGGTGCTCAGCGTCATATCGTTGCCGCGCATTCGCTGGCGTATCATCCACTGCCCCCTCCTCCACCCAACGCCGAATCAACGCCAAATCTTTGTCCACAAGCGGGGCCTTCTTCTTCGGCATCTCCGCCTGACCACGATCAGGCGTAATCTGATCCATCAAAATCGACTTGCTCACATCCTTCGGAACGATCGCCCGCGTCCCATCTTTCACACACTCATCACCCCCCGCAAGAAGCCTCGCAAAATCCGTCATCACATACCCACCCTTCGCCCGAGATGGCTGATGACACCCCTGACACTGAGCCTGAAAAATCGGCCGAATCTTTTTAAAATAACTCACCGGCGCATGCGGATCTTCCTCCTCTTTCTTCGGGGGCGCCGCCAACAACGCCCCCCCACAGACCAGCGTAAAAAGCGAAAGAAGAACTCTTGATGATATCATTGATTATAAAATCCTCGTTTGGCTGATTGACTGATGATTATTTCCCCGCAGACCCACGCGACGCCTCCACCTCTCCCATAAATTCCCCCATGCGCTCTCCACACTTCCTTCGCGGTTGCCCCACCACTTCCACCCCACTCGCCACATCCACCGCATAAGGACCCACACGCCTAATCGCCTCTCGGACATTCTTCGCCGACAATCCACCCGCAAGAATCACCTCCAACCCAGCATGCTCCCGCACGCACTCCGCCGCCAGATCAAGATCAATCAATCTCCCCGTCCCCCCAAAAGCCCCCCCCCCATCCGCATCCAACAATATCTGCGAAGTCGAAAAACCATCCGCGCCCTTCACTGTCTCCCCATCTCGAAGCCGCAACGCTTTGATAAATGGCCGCCCCAATCGCGCAAATTCCTCACAATAAGAGGGGTCTTCATCGCCATGAAACTGCACAAGATCAAACTCCCCACGCTCCGAAATCGCCCGAGCATCATCCATGGGAAGATTGACCAACACCGCCACCCGCGTGACGAACGGTGGCAGACCCAACATCCAATCTGTCTCCGCACCCAAGGAAAGAAACCGCTTCGATCCAGGAAAAAGATTGAACCCAAGAGCGTCGGCTCCCAAAGCGATCGCCTCGAACGCATCCGCCCGATTCGTTAGCCCACAAACCTTTACTCGCACCCGGCCCCTCACTCGATCTCTCTCCCTTCTACCTGCTTCATTCCCTTTGACTGCTCACGACGAGTCAGCACTTGATATTGCCCATTACCATCTTTGAAAACCCCACTCAATCCCCAGTTCACCACGCTAATAATGATCGCCCCAAAGAACGAACTCCAAAAACCTCCCACATGAAATCCCCGAACAAACCAACCCGCAAACTGAATCAAGAAGGCGTTGATCACCAAAATAAACAAACCCAGAGTTACGAAAATAAATGGCAGACTCAGCAGAAGCAACACCGGGCGAATCAACGCATTAACAATCCCCAAAACGAGCGACATCATCAACAAAGCGATCACACTATCCGCCGACATCGGGGTAAGTCCTACCGCAATCGCCACGGCAACGCTCGTGCAAAACCATCGAACGAAGAAGGATTTCATCCCTTGACGCTAAACCTCATTCCTTCTGATTCCAAGCCACTTTACACTCCGTTCACAGTTTCTTACCGCCCTGCTTGAATGCCTCAAGCTGACTGCTAATCTCCTCCCCGTGCGCACCATTTTCCTCGCCCTTATCTGCCTCTGGACCTTCCAATGGCTACCCCTACGCGCCGAGGTCACTGACGCAGAAAAAAAGCGGCAATTCATTGAATCTCAAGAGGAGGCCCCACCAAAGCCCTCGAACTCCACCCCCAAACCCAAACCCAAACCCAAACCGAAATCCAAAGCCAAGCCTCCAACAGAGTCGAAGCCTTCGCCAAAACCACGAGCAAAGCACAAGCCAGACCCCAAACCAGATCCCAAACCAGACCCCAAACCAGACCCCAAGCCAGATCCCAAGCCAGACCCCAAGCCAGATCCCAAGCCAGAGCCCAAGCCAGACCCCAAGCCAGATCCCAAGCCAGACCCCAAGCCAGACCCCAAGCCCG
>Ga0114970_10000274_pt1 | contig 37679 bp, 36 predicted proteins | sample M_140205_XF_Meta_FD_87030 | JGI IMG/M metagenome (GOLD analysis project Ga0114970, IMG submission 87030) | Freshwater microbial communities from Lake Montjoie, Canada to study carbon cycling - M_140205_XF_MetaG | ecosystem: Environmental > Aquatic > Freshwater > Lake | place: Lake Montjoie... | reverse complement strand
GGGACGCGCTGGCCTTATGACGGCGTACTGTGCCCACTCGCCACGTCGAAACAGAATATTCACGGGCTTGCTGCGATCCACCTTGGCAAGCGCCGCCTCGAACTCTTTCAGGTTCGCCACCTCTGCATTCGCGATCGCCGTGATGATGTCCCCCTCGCGCAGGCCCGCCCGCGCAGCGGCGTCTACCGCGCTGTCCACCTTGACGCCGCCCTTGAGTTTGAGTTCCTTCTTCGCCGCCTCGCCGAGTTCGCTGACGGTCAAACCAAGCGCCTGACCGACACTGGACTGCTTGGGTTTTTCCTCCCGCTCGGGGGTCTTTTGCGCCACCTTGTCAGGCTCGATTTCAGCCACCATGAGCGCCAGATCTCTCGAAGCTCCGCGGCGAAATACCGTGAGGCTAATCTTGGTTCCGGGTTTCATCGCACCAATCAGCCTGGGCAAGTCGCTGTGCTTGTCGATGGGCTTGCCGTCCACCTTGGTGATGATGTCGCCGGCCTCAACACCAGCTTTGTCGGCTGGCGAGGCGGGCTCAACCGCCCGCACCAGCGCGCCCACCGGCTTGCCCAAGCCGATGGCTTCGGCGACGTCCTTGCTGACAGCGTCGATCTGCACGCCGATGCGACCCCTGGAAACGCGGCCGCTGCTTCGCAACTGGTCGCTGACCCGAATTGCTTCATCGATCGGGATCGCAAACGAAATCCCCATAAAGCCTCCCGAGCGCGAGTAAATCTGACTGTTGATCCCCACCACCTCGCCGCGCATATTGATCAGCGGCCCTCCCGAGTTGCCTGGATTGACGGCAACATCGGTCTGGATGAAGGGAAGATAGTCTCCTGTGTCGCGCTGCTTGGCGCTCACGATGCCAGCAGTCACCGTGTTCTTCAACCCGAAGGGCGAACCGATCGCCATCACCCATTCGCCGACTTTGAGCCGATTCACGTCGCCCACCTTAACAGCCGGCAGGCCGGTGGCGTCGATCTTGACGACAGCAACGTCGGATCGCTTGTCGGCGCCAACGATGCGTGCCTTGAATTCGCGATCGTCGGTCAGGGTCACCAAGACTTCGTCAGCGCCATCGACCACATGCGCATTGGTCATGATGTAGCCGTCGGCACTGAGGATGAAGCCCGAACCCACTCCCCGCGGCTGCGGCTCTTCCTGCGCCTGCGGCCGATTGGGCTGCGGCGCTTGGCGCGGCATATTGGGAGTCGGAACGCCGAAACGGCGAAAGAACTCGAGCATTTCATCGTCGGACCCATTGCCCGGGCGGGCACGTGACGACACCTTTTCCAATGTTCGGATGTTGACCACCGAAGGCCCCACCTGCTCAACCAGATCGGTGAAGTCCGGCAACGCACGGGCCTGCGCCAGAGCCGTGGCCGGCAGCATCAAGCCGGTCGAAACGCCAAAGACAGCCAATACAGCCCAGCGTCCTAACATCTTCAATTCAACCTGCATCATCATCATCAACTCCTCGTCAAAATCGGCGTCCCGGGATCGGTCCGTCCATGGGCATAGACTGCGCGGCGCAACGCCGTCCAGCGCGGAATTGCATCCGATCGGTCCAGCCAGATCCAACGCCATGCGCCCGCCCCATCAGAAAAATGCAGCAGCATACTGAACTGCAAATCAACTTGGACCCGCAAGTCGCCCGTGTAGCGGATTCCCTGGGTCTCCCAGCGCCAGGTCGCGCCGTCCCAAACCAGATCCCCAACGGGGGTGCGTCGCCACAATCCCAGCGCAACAAGGCCGCACAGCAAGGTGAGCGCCGCCAGCAGCGCAGCGCGCCAGCCCGTCTGCTCGGTACCGAGCCAGCAGGCGGCGTTGAGGGCCAGCACCCACGACCAAGCCATGGTGAGTACGCCAAGGTGCACCCGCGAGCGACCCGCTGGATAAGCGACCGCTGGAGCCTTTTGCATGTCAGGTTTGCTGGGTGTCGGTCGGCTGAAAGACGGGGGCGCAAGAATCACGACCGCCTGAATACCAGCGTTCCGTTGGTCCCGCCAAAGCCGAAATTATTCTTCATCGCGACATTGATCTTCATGTCGCGCGCGGTATTCGCGCAATAGTCAAGGTCGCACTCCGGATCCTGACTAAAGATGTTGATGGTGGGCGGGCTCTTTTGATGGTGTAGCGCCAGAACGGTGAATACCGACTCAATGCCGCCAGCGCCGCCGAGCAAATGCCCGGTCATCGATTTGGTCGAATTCACCACCACCCTGCAGGCATGCTCGCCCAGCGCTGCCTTGATGGCAACGGTTTCATTCAGATCGCCCAGCGGGGTCGAAGTCCCGTGGGCATTGAGATAGTCGACCTGATCGACATTGACACCCGCGTTGTGCATGGCGCTGAGCATTGCCCGTCTGGGGCCATCCATATTCGGTGCGGTCATATGGCCGGCATCGGCGCTCATGCCGAAACCCGCCAACTCCGCGTAAATCCTGGCGCCACGTGCCTGCGCATGTCCCAGTTCCTCCAGCACCAACACGCCCGCACCCTCGCCCAAGACGAAGCCATCGCGATCGCGGTCCCAGGGTCGCGACGCGGTCGCCGGGTCGTCGTTGCGCGTCGACAGGGCGCGCATCGCGGCGAAGCCACCGACGCCCAGCGGCGAAATAGTCGCCTCGGAACCGCCCGCGACAACCACGTCGGCGTCACCATACTCAATCATCCGCCCGGCCTGCCCAATGCAGTGCAACCCGGTCGTGCAGGCGGTGGCGATCGCAATATTGGGGCCCTTAAAGCCAAAGCGCATCGACACATGACCGGAAATCATGTTGATGATCGAGGCGGGAACGAAAAATGGCGATATCCGCCTGGGTCCGCGCTTCCCCAACTCCTCGTGTGTGGCTTCGATCATCGGCAGCCCGCCGATTCCCGAGCCGATCACACATCCGATGCGCGCTGCAGCCTCGTCAGCGAGCGCATCCCCGGTCGGCAACCCTGCGTCCGCCACCGCTTGCGCCGCGGCGGCGATGCCGAAATGAATAAAACTGTCCATCGTGCGGGCTTCCTTCGCACGGATATAGCTCTCAAGGTCAAAGCCCTTCACCTCCCCGGCGAAACTGCAAGCGAATCCGGAGGCGTCAAACTTGGTGATCGGTGCAATACCGGATCTTCCAGCGAGAAGGCTGTCCCAGGCCTGCTCCACCGTATTGCCCACGGGGCTGACACAACCCAAACCCGTTACAACTACACGACGTCGTGACATGCGGTTCTGTACCCAACAATCAATAGAAACAAGAGTCTGATGCCAGCCGTCCCGCGCCATCGCCCAACCTGTCCAACCAGCTTCCGAAATAAAAGGGCGTTAAGGGGACTTGTTCCCCAACCGGACAGGCGCTACTGGCAGTTCACAGGCTAGGCTTTTTGGTGCGCGTTGGCGTAGTCGATGGCGTTTTGCACTGTCGTGATCTTCTCGGCGTCTTCATCCGGTATCTCGATACCAAACTCGTCTTCGAGCGCCATCACCAGTTCCACCGTGTCCAGGGAGTCTGCGCCGAGATCCGCCACAAAGGCCTTGGCGCTGGTGACCTGGGACTCTTCGACACCAAGTTGTTCTGCAATGATTTTCTTGACGCGCGCTTCAATATCGCTCATGGGGTCCCTCAAAGGGTTGTGGAGGAATCGGGGATTTTAGCTGCCTTGGCGCAAAGTTTCCAAAGCCTTCGCCCAACGGAAGCCTCTGCGCGCACTTAAAGCGCCGGCCTACATGTACATACCACCGTTGATGTGCAGTTCCTGCCCAGTGATATAGGCGGCTTGCGGCGAGGCGAAGTAAGCGACTGCGTGGGCGATTTCCTGCGGCTGGCCCAAGCGGCCCAGCGGGATCTGTGCCAGCAGCGCCGCCTGCTGTTCAAGCGACAGCGTCGCCGTCATGTCGGTCTGGATGAAACCCGGCGCAACACAATTGACCGTGATGTTGCGCGACCCCAGTTCGCGTGCCAACGCCCGCGTCAACCCGGCAACGCCGGCCTTCGCCGCGGCGTAATTACTTTGTCCGGGGTTGCCCGAGGCACCCACCACCGAGGTGATGTTGATGATCCGGCCAAAGCGCTGCTTCATCATGGTCCGAATGACGCAGCGGCTCATCCTGAAAACTGCCTTCAGGTTGGTATCGAGAACGGCGTCCCAGTCATCGTCCTTCAGGCGCAGGGCAAGTGCGTCGCGCGTGATACCGGCGTTGTTCACCAGAACATGCAACCCGCCGTACTCGTTGACCAGGCGTTCAATCAGCGCCTCGGCAGCTTTGGCGTCGGTGACGTCGAGCACCACGCCGCGGCTTTGCACACAGCCCGACAAGGCTTCGGTAATGGCGTCTGCCCCCGCTGGAGTGGTCGCCGTTCCGACGACCGCAAAGCCCTGGCGCGCCAACTCAACGGCAATCGCGCGTCCAATGCCCCTCGACGCGCCGCTGACGAGCGCCAACTGGCGTCCGGGCGTGTTCATGGCACTGCTCCCAGCAAGGCGTCCTGCGCCGTGCGCAGGCTGCTCGGGTCAAACATCGGCAGACCGGACATCGATGCATCTATGCGCGACACCATGCCCGACAGCACCTTGCCCGGACCGCACTCAACCAGCGTATGCGCGCCGCGGGCTTTGAGCGCCAGCACACACTCGACCCACCGCACTGGGCCAAAAGCCTGGCGGTAAAGCGCGTCGCGAATCCGGTCGCTGTCCACCTCCACCGCCACGTCGATATTGTTGACCAGCGCCATGCTCGGGGTACCGAATTCCACCGTCTCAAGCGCGTCGCGCAGTTTGTGTGCTGCAGGCCGCATCAAACGGGAGTGAAACGGCGCCGACACCGGCAACGGCAACACACGCCTGGCGCCATGGGCCTTAAGCATCTCGCAGGCGCGCTCAACGGCCGCCTTGCTGCCGGCAATCACGGTCTGCGCCGGATCGTTGAAATTGACCGCTTCGACCACTTCATCGCTGTGATTGCCGAAACTTCCGGTCGCTTCCAAGCAGGTCGCCACCACCTGCGATGAACCCAGACCCAGCACCGCCACCATCGCGCCGGCGCCTACCGCTACTGCGTCCTGCATCGCGATGGCGCGCAGACGCACCAGCGGCGCCGCCTGGCCCATCGTCAGCACGCCGGCAGCGACCAAGGCCGAGTACTCACCCAGCGAATGGCCTGCCACCGCCACCGGGGCGACACCGGTTCGCGCCATCCATGCCCGGTAAGCGCAGATGCCGGCAACCAGCATGGCCGGTTGCGTGTTGACGGTCAATGCCAGCTTTTCACGCGAACCCTCGCGGATCATCCGGCCGATGTCTTCGGAGAGGGCATCCGAAGCCTCCTGCACCGTTTGCGCGACCGCCGGCTCGTCGCCCCAGGCGTCGAGCATTCCCGTCGACTGCGAGCCCTGACCGGGGAATACGAAAGCAAAATCTTTGATCATGCTGGTGGCGTGGTTGTTGAGGATTACCCTGGCGGCTTGGGGTCTGTCTCGCCGCCTACAGATGGAGCAGCACCGCGCCCCAGGCGAAACCGCCACCGACGCCTTCGAGCATCAGCAGTTGCCCGGGTTGGATGCTGCCGCTTCTCACACCTGCGTCGAGCGCCAGCGGTATGGACGCCGCCGACGTGTTGCCGTGCTGGTCGACTGTCACCATGACCCGGTCCATCGGCAGCTTGAGTCGCTTGGCCGTGGCCTGCATGATGCGGATATTGGCCTGATGCGGAATCAGCCAGTCAAGATCTGCCGCCGACTTACCGGCCTTGGCCAGGGTTGCCCGCGCCGCATCCTCCAGGACGCCGATGGCCAACTTGAATACCGCCTGCCCATCCATGCGCAGCATCGGGTCCCCCAGCACCTGGCCACCCGAAACCGTTCCGGGTACGCACAGGATTCGGACATGGCGGCCGTCCGCATGCAGATCGCTGGCCAGCACGCCGGGGGTGTCGGAGGCTTCCAGAACGACCGCCCCAGCGCCGTCTCCAAACAGCACGCAGGTCGTACGGTCCTGGAAGTCGAGAATGCGCGAAAAGACTTCGGCGCCAACCACCAGCGCCTTGCTCGCTGCACCGGTCTTGATCATTGCGTCGGCCACGCTCAGCGCGTAGACAAAGCCACTGCAAACCGCCTGCAGGTCGAAGGCGGCCCCCCCCTGCGCGCCCAATTTCCCCTGCAAAATGCACGCCGTCGAGGGAAAGATCATGTCCGGCGTGGAGGTCGCGACGATGATCAGATCGATCGCGCTGGCATCGACACCGGCAGCCAGCAAGGCGCTTCGGCAAGCCTCCAGCGCCAAGTCGCTGCTGCAGACCCCGGGAGGTGCAAAATGCCGTGCGCGAATACCCGTCCGCTCGACAATCCATTCGTCGCTGGACTCCACGCCGCGGGCGGCCAGTTCGGCCACCAGGTCGGCATTGCTCAGCCGCCGTTCGGGCAGAAAGCTGCCGGTTCCAGTGATGCGGGAGTAGGGTCTCATGGGGTGATAGATTCGACATCGCGCACCGCCTGCGGCGCTAGGAGAGGCGCCGCGTGCGCGATGCGGGCATGAACCCGATCAAGCAGCTGATTACGGGCTGCATCATACGCGCGCTCAAGCGCGCGCTCGAAGGCCATTTCGTCGGCCGAACCGTGGCTCTTGAAAACCAGTCCGCGCAGACCCAGCAGGGCGGCGCCGTTGTAGCGCCGATGGTCGACCCGCCTCTTGAAGGCGCTCAACACGGGATAGGCGAGCATCGCCGCGACGCGGGTCAAGGGGGTACGCGAGAACTCCGCGCGCAGGAAGCCCCCAATCATGCTGGCGACGCCCTCGGTGGTCTTGAGCGCAACATTGCCAACAAAGCCATCGCAGACGACGATATCGACTGTGCCGTTGAAGATGTCGTTACCTTCCACGTTGCCCAGAAAATTCAAATCCCCCGCCGCGCTGGCGCGGCGCAGCAATTCGCCCGCCTGCTTGATCGTGTCGCCCCCTTTGATGACCTCCTCGCCGATGTTGAGCAACCCAACCGTCGGGTTGGCGTTGTCGCTCAAAACCGATACCAGTGCCGAGCCCAACACGGCAAATTGCAGCAGGTGATGTGCGCCGCAATCCACGTTGGCGCCGAGGTCGAGCACCGTGGTCGCGCCTCCCAAGGCATTGGGTAATTGCGCCGCTATGGCCGGCCGATCGATTCCGTCGATGGTCTTGAGCAAGTAACGCGAGATCGCCATCAGCGCGCCGGTATTGCCAGCCGAAACGGCAGCGTCTGCGCACCCATCCTTCACCTGCCGCACCGCGACGCGCATCGACGAGTCCTTCTTGTGGCGCAGCGCCACCTCGATCGGGTCGTCCATCAGCACCACTTCGCTGGCCATCACCAGGCTAGACCTGGGTTCAGAAAAGCCGTGCAGGCTTTGGGGCAACCCGACTAGGATCAGTCGGGCTTCCTGTTGCCGGCGCAGAAAATTTCGGCACGCCGAAAGCGTCACCCGGGGCCCATGGTCGCCCCCCATGCAATCGACGGCTATCGTGATCATTGTGGACTGCAGGCGATGTGCAGCGGTATTGTCAATGCACCCATCAATACAAAGGCCCGGAGCTACCAAATCGATAGCGCCGGGCCGATTCGGGGAAACCTGCTCAGGCTTCAGACTTTGTCTTGAGCACTTTGCGCCCACGATAAAAGCCGGTCGGGCTGATATGGTGACGCAAGTGCGTTTCGCCGGTGGTCGGCTCCACCGCGATTCCGGGAACGACCAATGCGTTATGCGAACGGTGCATTCCGCGCTTGGAAGGGGATTTCTTGTTCTGCTGGACGGCCATGTTCCGCTCCTTGTCTTGACGTCGGCGCTCGCCGCTCTGGTTTGAAAAATTATTAGCCGGCTCGCATCCCTATTTTGGTGCGAAGCCTACGATTGTAGCCCAACTACCCGGCCTTGCCGGTTGGCCCCGCCTTCAACGACGCCAGCACTGCAAACGGACTCGCCGGCCCGGGGGAAGGCGACACGAAATCGGCGTCGACGACAGACAATGCCGGCTCGGCCGGGCAGGACGCATGGCGCGCAATCAGCGGCAGTGCCAGCAACAGTTCGTCTTCGAGCAACTGGTGCAAATCAAACTCTCCTTCGAACACAAGCAGGTCCTCCTGCGCCTCGTCGTCCTGTTCTTCGGCGATCTGCTCGCTGGCGACAAATCGAAATGATCGGTCAACCAGCAGTTGAGTATCGACCGCCTCCAAGCAGCGCTGGCAGGTCAAGGGCAGCGCTGCCTGCGCCTTGAGGTGCAGCCAGATCTGCGGCTGCCCCTGTCCGTCTGCACGCTCCTGCGCACTGGCCGACCATTGCACCGTTGCACCCGCCCCAAGTTCCGGGGATTCCTGGGCCAAGCGGGCGAATCTCCGCAGCGGATCTCGGCCCGCCAACTGGCTCGCCGACCGAACCAGGCTGCGCAGGTCTAAGCGCGAGGGCACATGTTGATCCTTCATGGCACCAGTGTAAGAGAATCGGCGCATGCAAGACCCCATGCACATTCCGGCAAGTCGATCGCTCATCCTCGGTTCCAGCTCGCCGTACCGGCGCGAGCTGCTGGCGCGCCTGCGCCTGCCGTTTGAGGTGCTCGCCCCGGAGGTCGAAGAGGCGCAGCAGGACGCCGAATCGCCCCGGCAACTGGCCTGCAGGCTCGCGATGTCCAAGGCGCGCGCCGTCGCAGCGCGACGGCCGCAGGGCGTCGTGATCGGCTCAGACCAAGTGGCAGATCTGGATGGCGAAGCCATCGGAAAACCAATGAACCACGCTCGCGCGGTGGCACAACTGCAACGCATGCGCGGGCGCACGGTCGTGTTTCAAACCGCGGTGGCGGTGGTATGCGAAGCCACCGGCTTCGCCGAGCTCGATCTGGCCCAGGTGCGGGTGCGCTTTCGCGCGCTCGACGACGCTGAAATCGAGCGCTACCTGATCCGTGAGCAGCCCTACGACTGCGCTGGAAGCGCCAAGAGCGAAGCACTGGGAATCGCGTTACTCGATTCGATTGAAAGCGACGATCCGACCGCGCTGGTCGGCCTACCCCTCATCAGGACATGCCGGATGCTGCGCGCCGCCGGCCTACGGCTGCTGTGACCGAATCCACCGGCGAACGCGCGCCATCAACGGCAGCAAGCGGCGATCGAGGGCCTGCGGTTGCCGGGCAACTGTTCCTGGTCCCGGCGCCGCTGGACTTCGGCTGTACCGAGCAGGCAGCGCTGCAGGACCTGATGCCCTTGCAGTCGCTGCAGGTCGCCTCGCGGCTGCAGCACTGGGTCTGCGAAAGTGCAAAGACGGCGCGCGCCTACCTCAAACGGGTCGACGCGCTGGTTCCGCTGGCTCACAGCATCCAATCGCTGCAAGTTCAGGAATTGCCGCGGTCTGTACACAAGAAAGGCGATCACCACGGCAACTTCGACGCCCGGCCGCTGCTGGCACCCGCGCTCGCAGGCCATGACATCGGACTGATCAGCGAGGCGGGTATGCCTGCGATCGCCGACCCTGGCGCTTCGGTCGTGCGAGCAGCACACCACCTGGGCCTGCGCGTCGTGCCGCTGGTCGGCCCGGCCTCTCTGGTGCTCGCGCTCGCAGCCAGTGGACTCAATGGGCAGGACTTCGCATTTGTGGGCTACCTGCCGCAGGACGCCTCCCAGCGCGCCCAGCGCGTTCGCGAACTCGAGCGTCTGGTACTCAAAACCGGTCAGACCCAACTGTTTATAGAAACGCCTTACCGCAATTGCGCGCTACTGCTAACGCTGCTGCAGACGCTTGCACCGACGACGCGACTGGCCGTCAGCAGTGCCTTGACCATGGCACAATCACAATCGCGCAGTGCGACGACAGAAAGCTGGCGCAAGCGGGGTTGGTCGCTCGACAATTCTCAACCTGCCGTGTTCGCCATCGGGCGCTGAACGCCGAGGCGCAGCCGCCTTCAGCGCAGCGAAGGCGCGGTCCTCAGCGCCGATACCGCCCCGCCCCCCAATGCAGCGCCGAAGCGCTTGACCAGCCTTTCGGCGACGTTTTCGCGCCGCGTGTAGTCGACGATATCCTCGGCCTTGACGATTTCGCGCGCGACAAAATCCAGGTTGCCAAACTGGTCGGCCAGGCCCATCGCCACCGCCTGCTGGCCAGTCCAAAACAGGCCGCTGAAAGTGTCGGCTGATTCCTTGAGGCGCTCGCCGCGACCCGCCTTGACGGCCTCGATAAACTGCTTGTGGATCTGATCGAGCATCGCCTGCGCGAAAGCGCGCTGGCGCTCGGTCTGCGGACTAAAGGGGTCCAGGAATCCCTTGTTCTCTCCCGCCGTCATCAGCCTGCGATCGACGCCGAGTTTGTCCATCAACCCGGTGAAGCCAAAGCCGTCCATCAACACGCCAATGCTGCCGACGACGCTGGCCTTGTCGACGAAGATCCGGTCTGCCGCCACCGCGACATAGTACGCCGCTGACGCGCAGGTCTCCTCGACGACGGCGTAGACCGGCTTCTTGTGCTTGAGCTTTAGCCGCAGGATTTCATCGTTGATGATGCCGGCCTGGACCGGACTTCCACCAGGCGAGTTGATCAGCAGAACCACCGCGAGCGCACCCTCGTCTTCAAATGCGGCGCGCATCGCCGTGACGACGACGTCGGCGCTGGCCTCCCCGCCCGACGCAATCTCGCCCTTTATTTCGACCATCGCCGTGTGCGGCGCAGTCACATTGGCCGACGGCCCGCTGCGCTGGGCGACCAGTGCGACGGCAGCCACCAAAAAGGCCAGCCAGGCCAGGCGGACAAAGGTTCTCCATCGCCGGCCTATGCGTTGCTCCTCCAGCGCAGCAAAAGCCAGTTTCTCCAGGGTCGCGCGCTCCCATCCCGGACCCAGTGCAGAGGCCTTAGCCGTGGCGGCATCGGATGCCTCACTGGGTGGCCGATGGGCCGGTTTTTGCTCTTCTTGAGGGTCGGTCATTTCAGAATTCGATGGGTTTCAGGTTGACGCCAGTATGCCAGTGGACGGCACCGTCGGATTCCTCGAGCGCGATCGTAACCAATCCGCCGCGACAGGGACCACCTCGGCACTCGCCGCCGTCCGGCGTGTAGACAGCGCCATGGGTGGCGCAGACCAGCCATTCTCCGGTGTCGTCAAAGAAACGGTCTGGCTGAAAGTCCATCTCCATCGCGACATGGCTGCAGCGGTTCAAATAGGCGTATACCTGACCCTGATAGCGCACCGCAAAGGCACGGCAGGCCTGCCCTTGGTAAAGAACGTCGAACCCGACCGCGGCGCCGCGCTCCTGCAGTGCAGTCGACTGGCATAGCGCAATGGCCTTGTCCATAGGGCATCAGGCCTCAGCCTGCAACCAGATTCGCAGTTCGGCCACCGACAGCACCACGCAGCGCGGCGCCAGCGCTGCCAAGGCCGCCGCCGGGTGGGCCCCGTAGCCGACGCCGACACAGGCGCAACCCGCGTTGATCGCCATTTGCAGGTCGTGTGTGGTGTCGCCGACCATCAGTACCCGCGAGGCATCCACTGCGAACTCTCCCATGAGCTCCCGCAACATGCGGGGATCCGGTTTTCCAGCCGTCTCGTCCGCAGTTCGCGAAGCGTCGAAAACGCCCCTCAACTCGACCGCACGCAATGCCCAGTCCAGTCCCTTGCGGCTTTTCCCGGTGGCGACGGCAATCCGTATTTGGCGCGACTTCAACTCGGCCAGCAGCGGCAAGACGCCGTCGAAAAGAATGATGTCGTCCTGGTGCAGCGCGTAGTGGTGTCGATAGCGCACACCAAGCTCCGGGTATTGCTCGCGTGGCACGTCCGGAGCCGCGTGCGCCAACGCATCCATCAATCCCAGCCCGATGACGTGCGATGCGGCCTCATCGCTGGGAACCGCGCCGCCGACATCGCGCACCGCGTCCTGAATGCATCGCGCAATGATGGCGGTGGAATCAAACAGCGTCCCGTCCCAGTCAAAGGCAATCAGGTCGTAGCTGCGTGCGCGCGGGCCGTCGGCGCGATGGCGCAAGCCCGACTCAGGCGTTGACCGGTGCAGCATAGTCGAGAAATAGTTCGAGTTCGACGGGCAAGTTCGACAGCAGTTCGACGCGCTCCCCGTGCACCGGATGGTTGAACTGCAAGCGCCATGCGTGCAGGAACATGCGGCGCAGCGGCGCAGTGGGCCCTGCCTGCTGCAAGGACTTGTTCAGCGCAAAGTCGCCGTATTTGTCGTCGCCGACGACCGGCATCCCCTCGGCGGCAAGGTGGACCCGAATCTGATGCGTGCGACCCGTCTTGATGGTGACTTCAAGCAGCGTGAACGCGGCGCCCGTGCGCGCCACCTTCACCAGCGTCAGCGATGCCATCGCGTCGGCGCTTTCGCGCGCCACCACCTTGACGCGTCGCTCCCCATCGGGCAGCAGGAACTTGAGCAGCGGTTTGTCGAGTACGCGCAGCCGCACAGGCCACTGACCTGCCACCAGCGCCAAATAGGTCTTGCCGGTCTCGCGCTCGCGAAACTGACTTTGCAGGCTTCTCAGGGCGCTTCGCTTCTTGGCGATCAGCAAGATGCCGCTGGTTTCGCGATCCAAGCGATGGACCAGTTCCAGAAAACGGGCCTTCGGCCGCGCCATGCGCAACTGCTCTATCAAGCCGAAGCGAACGCCCGAGCCGCCGTGCACCGCGACACCGGCGGGCTTGTCTATGGCCAGCAGGCACTCATCCTCGAACAGGACCGGGAACTCCCGCGCCGGCGCCCGGTGGTCTGACCAGGCGCCCTCGGCCGCAGGGGCTCCTGAGGCCGCCATGTCCTGCGCCTTCGCCAGCGCCCGTTCAGAAGTGCGAACCGGCGGCAGGCGGATCAGGTCTCCCTGCGCGACGCGGCGGTCAACCGCCGCGCGGCCCTTGTTGATGCGCACCTCGCCACTGCGAATGATCCGATAAACATGGGTCTTGGGGACACCCTTGAGTTGGCGCAGCAGAAAATTGTCCAGGCGTTGCCCCGCGGCCTCCTCATCGACGAGAACCGTGCTTGCTTCCCCGAACCGGGGCTGCGGATTGCCCCCTATAATGTGTTTCACTAGCGGAGTGTTGCAAGTGGTTGATTTGTCTGGAGTTTAGTCCACGCCCAACCATCAGCCCCGCTGGCAGGTCGATGCCACCCGATCGCCCTGTGGACTGGCTGCAAGCCAACTGCTTGCGGTGGTCCGCACGGCAAAACGGTACGCCGACGATTTGACTCGCTGATATGGAATACCAATGTCTGCCAGCCCCGCGCTGGCAGAAGGATTTGAGCGAAATGTTTGTGTTGATGGTGCGGATTTTGAGTTGCCTGCAGCGCGCTTGTGCGCTGGGGTTTGGCTTGCCCCGTCCCACGGCGCCCGCACAGCGGGCCAATGGCGCACCTATCAGGGTGGCGTATTCACAGCAGAACCCCCTCGCCCCCGTCCCCGCGCCCTCGCCAGGACTCATTAGCTGAGCTCCCGGCCACAGGCAATTCCCATCGAATCGAATCGTTCGTTCAGGCATCGTTTGCTCGTCATGAGCATGTAATCGGTCTCAGGACCGCAGGAGCGGCGCGCAACGCCTAGGCAGCGCGCCGGCCTCCGAATGCAGGAAAAGGAAGATTCACCATGAAACGGATGCTGATCAACGCAACCCAGTCCGAGGAGCGCCGCTTGGCGATAGTCGACGGGCAAAAGCTGCTCGACTACGAAATAGAAATAGAGGGGCGCGAGCAACGCAAGGGAAATATTTACAAGGCCGTGGTCACGCGGGTGGAACCGTCGCTGGAGGCCTGCTTCATCGACTACGGCGAGGACCGCCACGGCTTCTTGCCATTCAAGGAAATCTCGCGCAGCTATTTCGCCCCTGGCGTCCAGGCCAACCAGGCGCGCATCCAGGACGCAATCCGCGAAGGCCAGGAACTTCTGGTCCAGGTCGAAAAGGAAGAGCGCGGCAATAAGGGGGCGGCGCTGACCACCTTTGTGTCGCTGGCTGGCCGCTATGTGGTGCTGATGCCCAACAATCCGCGCGGCGGAGGCGTCTCCAGACGCATCGAGGGTGACGACCGCGCCGACCTGAAGGAGGCGCTCGACCAACTCGAGTATCCCGGCGGGATGAGCATCATCGCCCGCACCGCGGGCATCGGCCGCAGTGCGCCTGAACTCCAATGGGATCTGAACTACCTGCTCAAACTGTGGAGCGCTATCGACGGCGCGTCCAAGGGGGGCAAGGGCGCCTACCTGATCTACCAAGAATCATCGCTGGTGATTCGTGCAATCCGCGACTACTTCAACCACGACATCGGCGACATCCTGATAGACACCGACGACGTCTACGATCAGGCACAGCAGTTCATGGCGCATGTCATGCCCGAGCACGCTGCCCGGGTAAAACGCTACCGCGACGACGCGCCGCTGTTCTCGCGCTTCCAGATCGAACACCAGATTGAATCGGCGTATGCGCGCACGGTGCAGTTGCCCAGCGGCGGCGCGATCGTGATTGACCACACCGAGGCACTGGTGTCTGTGGATGTGAACTCGGCACGCGCGATTCGCGGCGGAGACATTGAGGAAACCGCAACGCGCACCAACCTGGAGGCGGCCGACGAGGTCGCGCGCCAGATGCGGCTGCGCGACCTTGGCGGCCTGATCGTCATCGACTTCATCGACATGGAAGAAAGTCGCAACCGGCGCGACGTGGAGAACCGACTGCGCGATGCGCTGCGCCAGGACCGGGCGCGGGTGCAGTTCGGCGCGATCAGCAAGTTCGGACTAATGGAAATGAGCCGCCAGCGGCTTCGGCCGGCGCTCAGCGAAGGCGCTTCGATCCCCTGCCCGCGCTGCGGCGGCTCGGGCCACATTCGCGACACCGAGAGCTCCGCGCTGCAGATTCTGCGCATCATCCAGGAAGAGTCGCTCAAGGACAACACGGCCTCGGTGCTGTGCCAAGTTCCGGTCGATGTTGCATCTTTCCTGCTCAACGAAAAGCGCACCGAGATCGCCAAGATCGAACTCAAGCAACGCATCAATGTGCTGATGGTCCCCAACAAGACGCTGGAAACACCGAACTACAAGCTGGAGCGACTCAAGCACGACGATCCAAGGCTCGACAACATCGAGGCCAGCTACAAGCTCGCCGACGAAGTGGAAGACCCGACCTCGGTGACGCGCCGATCGCAAGAACCGACGAACAAGCAGACGCCGATCATCAAGGGCGTGCTGCCAGATGCGCCTGCGCCTGCCGCAGCGCCGCGCCCCGAGGCCACCAGGGTCGCTCCGGCGGCCAGTCCGGCTCCCGCTACCGTGGCGCCAACGCCGCCTTCGGCTTCTGCTGAAAGGGGCTTCTTCGGCTGGGTGAAGGGCCTGTTTGGCGCTTCGTCGCCAGCGCCCGTGCCGGCCAGGCCAGGCGAGGCTGCAAAGCGCGACGAGCCCGCAGATGGCCGCCCGGCACGCGACGCGCGTCGCCCCGAGGGACGCGAAGGCGCACGCGGTGAAGGCCGTGACGGCGGTCGCGGTGAAGGGCGCAGCCGTGGCGGTCGCGGTGGTCGCGGCGGTCGCGGTGAGCGTGCCGACCGACCCGCACCGGGGCAGCGCGAGCGGATCGACGCCGACGCAAACCAGACGGGGGGCCACGCTGGATCGTCGGTAGCGCCGGGAACCGATGGCGCCACGGGCGCCGACGCATCAAGGCCTGAGTCGCGCGGCGATCGCCCACCACGCAGTGGAGAACGCGGTGGCCGTGGCCGTGGCCGTGGCGCTGAGCGTCCTGACAGCGGCGAACGCGGTGAGGCCACTTCCGACGGCGGCACGGCGGCTGGGGCCGATAACCGCGAAGAACGCGAGGCGCGTGAGGCGGGCCGTGGGCCACGCCGCACCGAGCGCAGGCCGCGCCAGGAACTGCCGGTGGGCGAGACCACGAACTCCGAGGCACCGGTGACCGAAAGCGTATACGCGGCCCGCGCCGCTGCTGCCGCTGCCGGCAACACCCACCAGTCCGAGGGAACAGGTCCGGCCGCCGAACCGACCGAAAGCGCCGATGCGCGCGAAAGGCGCCCACGGGACGCCCGCGAGCGTGGCCCTCGCCGCGAGCGCGGGGCGCGAGGCGCCGACGATGCGCAGCAGGATCGCTCGCAAGCAGGCCAACAGCCGCTGGAAGGTTTTTCCCATGCGCCGGTTCAAGAGGCAGCGCAAGCAACCCCAGCAGCGCAGCAGCCAGAACGGGTCGCAGAGAGCGTCGCGGTGAGCGCGCTTGCACCGGCCCCGACCGCCGCTGCGGAGCCGAGCGCCGCCGTTCTACCCAAGGTTCAGCCCTTCGTACTGGCCGTTGATGAACTGGCTCAGGTGGCGCACAGCAGCGGCCTGAACTGGGTCAACTCAGACACCGCGAAGATCAACGCGGCGCTGGCGGCCATAGCGGCAGAACCCAAGGCGATGCATGTGCCGCGCGAGCGCCCACCCGCGGTGGCGATGGACGAAGGGCCCTTGGTACTGGTCGAAACCAAACGCGACTTGCGCGACATGAGGCTACCCTTCGAGCAGCCAGCCCCCTGAAAAGGGCGGGGCAAGCGATTGCCCCGCCCCTTGTTCATGCGTAGCCGGCCCTCCTGCGGGCTGTCGTGATTCAGGCGCCGATCTTGGCGGCGTTGCGCCAGGCGTCGGTGGCGGCGTCAACCTCGCCTTGCTGCTGCGCCAATTCGGCGAGCAGACGCCAGGCATTGCTGCGCAGACCGGCATCGGGAACCCGCGACAGGCAATGGGTGAGCAACTGACGCGCCTTGCCCCACAGCTGCAGGCGCATGCAGCTGACGCCGGCCAGGTACTGCAGCAGCGCGTCACCCGGCATCTGCAACTGCGCGGACTCAATTCTCGCCAACCACTGCAAGTCGGGCGCGCCGGCGCTGCCGGAAAATCCGCGCTCCAAGGCCCGCACCACGTCAATCCGTTGCTGCGGGCTCAGGGCGTCCGGGCGCGACAGCATCTGCTCCCAGACTGGCAACAACCACTTGCGACACTGGGCCGGGTCGCCGCCCAGCGTAAGGAGCCGCTCTGCAGCCCTGACCGCCACCTCGGGAATCGATCGCTCGACGCTATCGAGCTGGGACCAGGCCCGTTGCAGCTGGTCGGTATCGTGCGCGCCATCGACCAACGCCACCGCCAGACCGCGCAGTACGCCCTGCGCGGCGGCATCGGACAAGGCCTTGTGCTTGGCGAGCAGGCGCGCCGTCTCCAAAGCCAGCAGGGTTCGGCCGGCACGCCGCGCCGCCTTAAGTCGCAGCCGCAGCGCAAGCGTCCTGCGCGACGCGCCCTGCGCCATCGTGTCCAGCGTGTGCAAGGCCTCCGCGGCGTCACCCCGGTCGAGCGCCCAGCGGGCAGCGCGCAACTGGACGCCCTCGCGGGTTTCCGGTGTGCCGCAAAGCGAGGCCTGCGCAAGCGCCTGCCGGTAATGTTGTTCGCGCAGTACATGGTCCTGCAGCGCATGCGCTGCTTCGGCGGCAATCAGGTGCGATACCGCCCGCAGGCGAGGGGCGTATACCAGCGACTCGCCGCCAGTTTCGATCGCAGCGAGTTGGACCAGGACCGAATCCGCCGACTTGTTGGCGCGCACAAAGCGCCCGGCCGCGAGTTGGGAATAGGCGTCGAGCAAATCCACCTGCAAACTGCGCTCGCGCTGGCGCAGCCGCCATACGCGGGCCTGGTGCGGCAGCGCCAAGAAGGCCGCCAGTGCGCGCAGCGCAAGGTGCAGCGTCAAGAACGCGAGTGTCGCCAGAAGCAGGACAAAATTGAGCGACAGGTCAATCCGGTACGGTGGCCAAAACAGGGTGACCGAACCCGGGTTGTTGCCGGCAAACAGCGCCACGGCAGCGGCGACGCCGAACAGGGCCAATAACCACAGCGCGGTACGCATACCTGCCGCCCTTTAGCGTCCGGCCGCCGCCGTGGTGAGCGCCGCCAGCGTATCGTCTATGCGCGGCAGCTCCAGCGTCTTCATCTGGCCCTGCACCTGCTGCAGCAGACTGGCCGCCGCCTGGGTCTTGCGCGCCGCCGGGTCAAAATACTTGTACAAGGTCGCGGCAGCCGAAGCCAGATCCGCGCGCGCCGAGTCAAGCTGACGTGCCAGCAGCCCCAGTCGTGCGTTCAGCAGTTTGAGCTTGAGGTTCTCGCGCACGAAGAAGGATTGTTCGGGCGACAGCAAAACGGCTTCGGGCTGCTCGACACGGCTGACGCGCAACAGATTGCGCAACTCGTCGCCGACCAGTTCCAGTGCGCGCTGCCACCAACGCGTTGCGCTTTCGCTATCGGGTCGAACCAGCATACCGCTGGCGTTGACCGGCGCGACCGCATTGGCCAGCACCAGTTCGTCGGCCATGCGCAGCAGTTCGTCGATGCGTGCCAGCAGCGAGGGGGTATCGGAAACCACCGTCGCACCCACGCGGCTGATGTCGCGCGCGATCGCGCGCTGCAATTGCGCCAGTCTGGGCTGCGCGGCCCGCGTCACCCTCAGGTCGGCGCTCTTGAGTGCGGCGACCAACGGCTCCACGCTGCCGGTGAGTTGTGACTGTTGCTGCGCGAGTCGCAGCGACGATTCGATGTCGACCACCAGGTTCTCATCGCGCGAGCGCGACAGACTTTGCATCAATTCTTCCAGCTGGCTTCTTTGCATCGCCACTTCGCTGAGCCTGAGTTCCGAAACCGCCAATCGGGCCGCGGTTTCAAGCGCCTGTTCCTGCGCCTGTTTGGCCATCGCCCGAGCCTCGAGCGCCTGCAGGGCAGAGTCGGTGGTCTGCCTGGCAAGCTGTTCACGCGCCGCCGAAAGTCGCTGCCAAAGGGTGGCACTTGCCGCCAGCGAGAGCGCCGCCAGCGCAAGTCCTAAGCGCGCGACGGTCAACAGAGGCTTGCGCACCACCGCGCTTGCGCTGGAATGGCCTGGACCGGCGCCGACTTCGACTGTTTTCGGTTCAGACGGGTCGCTGCTCATCTAGTCGATTCTATCGACGCGACCAGATCGTCCATGCCCGGCCGTGACTCGCTTACAACAGAAAAGCCGGCGTCTCGCGCGGCCTGCGCGATGCGCGGATGCGTCGCCAGCGCGCGCGCGCGGCTCCAGTCCTGATCCGGCATGCGCGCCATCAGATTGGCCAGCGCCTGTGCACTGCTAAAAAGCCACAACGAGCCGTCGCTGGCGGCCTGCAATGCCAGCGCGCGCTGTGGCGGTTCGAGCACCGGGGCGCAGCGGCAGTAAGCGACCAGGAAATCCACCTGCACACCAGCGGCCCGGAGGCTTTGCGCCAGCCAGTCGCGGCCGCTGCCCACGTCGTCAGACGACCGCGTGCCGCGGTCCGCCGGCCGCGCCGGGTCATCCCGACCGCGAACGACCAACACCCGCTCCCCCGCACGCACGCACCCACCAACGACTTGCCACAAAGCCTCGGAATCGAACTGGGCGCTGTCGGCCGCAGGGGCGTCGAGTCGCGACGGGTTAACGCCCCTACGCAGCAAGGCAGCAGCCGTTGCAGGCCCGGTAGCCCAGAACCGCGGTGTCAGGTCCGGATGGACGTCAAGCCCGCGATCAAGGGAAGGGCGCTGCGCAAAGAAATACGCCACTGCGGAGGCGCTAACGAACATCAGCGCCGCATAGTCCGGTAGGCGGTGCCAGGCCGCGCGCAACTGCGCCAGCGAGGCCGCATCGCCAAGCGCTTCGATGCGGATCAGCGGCAGCGCGATTGCGTCGACTCCGCGCCGCGACAGGGCCTCAACCCAACGGTGCGCGTCGCGCTCGGGACGGGTGACGATGACGCGCATCGGCCTGGCCCGATCCCCTGGCCTAAGCTTGCGACTTGATGGCGCCACCTAGACACAGGCGGTTCGCCACCTGCAGACCCATCGCGCGCGCCTGCTCGGGCGTCTCGACCCTGGCCGCAGCGCTGGCGCGAACCAGCGGCAGCACCGGACTTGCGCCTTCGTTGTCTTGCGGAACCTGCCCCCAAGCCGCCTCTAGTCGCAGCGTGTCACCGCTCCAAACCGCGTGGGCCGCCAGCGGCATGGAGCAACTTCCTCCCATCGCATGACTGACTGCGCGCTCGGCGGCAACAGCAAGCCAGCTGGCCTGATGCGCCAGCGGCGCCAGCGCAGCCAGCAGATCGTGCCGGTGCCCCATCACCTCGATTGCCAACGCACCCTGCCCGGCTGCAGGCAGCATCTGGTCCGGATCAAAAGCCATCCGGATGCGCTCTTCCAGTCCCAGGCGCTTGAGCCCAGCGGCAGCCAAGACAATGCCGTCAAAAGCGCCTTCATCGAGCTTGCGCAAGCGAGTATCCAGATTGCCACGCAGCGGCTCAATGCGGATATCGGATCGGCCAAGTTGCGCAAAAGCGTCGCGCAAAAGCACCACCCGACGCAGGCTCGAAGTACCCACCACAGCGCATGGCGGCAAGTCGGCCAGGCTGGCGCAGGCGTTGGACACCAAAGCGTCGCGCGGGTCCTCACGCTCCATCACGCAGGCCAGCACGAAGCCAGCCGGCAACTCCATCGGGACGTCTTTGAGCGAATGCACGGCCAGGTCTGCGCGCCCCTCTTCGAGCGCGACTTCAAGCTCCTTCACGAACAAGCCTTTGCCGCCAACTTTGCTCAGGGAACGATCCAGAATCTGATCGCCGCGGGTGGTCATCCCAAGCAACTCGACCCGGTGACCCAGGCCCTCCAGCAGCGCCTGCACGTGCTGGGCCTGCCACAGCGCCAAGCGGCTCTCGCGGGTGGCGATCACCAGCGTGTCATGGGTCGGCGAGGTCACGATTCTGGGCTCTTGATAATGGGTTGCAACCGCGGGATGCTAGCACGCAGCATTTGGCGGTTTCCGGCGGGCCGGTGCGACCCGCCATTCGGGCCGGCAGCGTTCAGGATCGGTCGCCGAGCAATTCGCGCACGGCGCCTAACGCACGGCGCGACACGCTAAGCCATTCGTCGAGCCCCTGCAAGCGCAGCGCCCAACGCGGGCCTTGCGCATCGCGACGTCTTTCCAGCGCGCGGGCCGCCTGGCGCAACACCAGCGTGTTACGGTGGATGCGCAGCATTGATGTACCGAAGCGCTCTTCAAGCTCGTTCAGCGAGCCCTCCAATATGTAGCTGCGCGCAGCGGTGCGCACCGTGATGTACTTGAGTTCGGCCCTGAGGTACACAACGTCTTCCAACGGCAGCCGCTCGCTTCGGCCCCGGTCCTGAATACCCAGAAATTGGCCTGGTGCGCCGCCCTGCATGCCGCGCGTCGCCCGCAGATGCCGCTCGGTCTTGTGCAATGCCAGCCGGAGTCGCTCGCGCCGCACCGGTTTGCTCAGGTAATCCACTGCGTCGAGTTCAAAGGCGCGTAGTGCATGCTCTTCGTGCGCACTGACGAAGACCAGGGCGGGCGCCTCGGGCAATGCGCACAGTTCCCGCGCCAGCCCCATTCCGTCGCGGCCCGGCATGTGAATGTCAACTAGTGCCAAATCGAAGCGCTGGTGGCGCAGCAGTTCCAGCGCCTGCGCCGCGCTGGCCGCCTCGGCGTCGACCCGCACCATCGGCTCCGGTATCTCCGCCAACAGGCTGCGCAGGCGCGCCCGCGCAAGCGCCTCATCGTCGACGATCAACACCCTAAGCATCACGGCCCAGCCAGATAGTGCGCGCGTTCATGCAGGAATCTCGATGCGGACCTGGTACCAGGGGCCGACCCGACCGGCGCGAAAGCTGCCCTGCAGGTCATGCAGCAGACGCAGACGCTCACCTACGTTGCGCAGCCCAAGGCCGTGGCCGGCATCGCCCGCGCCGGCTGGAACCGTGTTGGCGACCTTGATCAGAACGCGACCGCCGCGCAACAAGGTTGAAATCCGCAGCGTCGCGCCGGACTCGCTGGGCTGCACGCCATGCCGAACCGCGTTCTCGACCAGGGGCTGCAGCATCAGCGGGGGTAGCCGGGCCTGGCCGGCCCGTGGATCCAGCGCCCATTCGATCCGCAGCCGCTGACCGAAGCGCAACTGCTCGATCGCCAGGTAGGTCCGCGCCAGCGCGATCTCATCGCTCAGCGCGACCGAGGCTCCGTGCTCGGCGAGCGCATGGCGGAACAGTTCGCTCAAGTCCTCCAGCAAGGCCTCGGCACGGGCCGGTTCGGCACGCACCAGAGCGATCGCGGTATTGAGCGTGTTGAACAAGAAGTGCGGCTCTATGCGGGCCTGCAATGCGGCCAACCGCGCAGTCGCTGCCGCAGGCGCCCGCCCCCGGGAACGCAGCACCAACGCGCCAACCAGCCCCAACGCCAACGCGGCGCCAGCGGCGGCGCTGGCAGTCCAAGCGGGGCGCCCGACCAGACCCGACCATGCCAGCATGGCACAGCCGTAGACGCCGGACAGAGCACCCAGCAGCATGCCGACGGCGTATTGACCCGGTTCAGCAAGCCGGGCTAACCAGGTCTTGGAACTGCATGCGACGATCAGCCAGACCAGCGTCGCAGGCAACGCCGCGGCACTGAGCAAGGCCCACTGCAGCCACCAGTCGAGCAGCGCGTCTGCGGCGAACATGGCCGCCACGCCCGCCACGATCTCGACAAACAGGATCGCGCGCAACACCACGCCGACATGGCAGGCGTCGAACACCATCACGGCGAGCGGCCCGGCCGAACCGGGGCTCTGCCTAGCGCCGTCAAAGCCCGATAAAATTTCGTTGTCTTGCATCCGGACGCAGGGTCCGAGCCCGCGAATTGCTGAACATGCTGCAGAACCTGCGCCGGAGCAGCCCGGCGATGGCCTTCCAACTTTTCCCCATCTATGTCCAATAACCAATTCGACAACAAGTCCGCAGCCTGGTCGGCGCTGTTTTCAGAACCCATGAGCGAGCTGGTCAAACGGTACACCTCAAGCGTGTTCTTTGACAAGCGACTGTGGCAAGTCGACATACGCGGATCGCTCGCGCATGCGGAAATGTTGTGCCATCAGGGAATCATCAGCGACGCAGACCATAGCGCGATCCAGGGCGGCATGGCCGCCATAGCCGCCGAGATCGAATCCGGCAACTTTGACTGGAAGCTCGACCTGGAGGATGTGCACCTCAATATCGAGGCGCGGCTCATCCAACTCGCGGGCGACGCCGGAAAGCGGCTGCACACCGGGCGTTCGCGCAACGACCAGGTCGCCACCGACGTGCGACTGTGGCTGCGCGACGAGATCGACCTGATCGGCGTCCTGCTGATAGAACTGCAAAAGGCGCTGGTCGCGTTGGCCGACGAGCACGCCGAAACCATCATGCCGGGCTTCACGCATCTGCAGGTCGCGCAGCCGGTCAGCTTCGGCCATCACATGCTGGCCTATGTCGAGATGTTTGCGCGCGACGCCGAACGCATGCACGACCTGCGCGCCCGGGTCAACCGGCTGCCGCTCGGCGCTGCAGCGCTCGCTGGCACCAGCTATCGGCTGGACCGCGAACGCGTCGCAGCGAGTCTGGGCATGCAGGGGGTATGCCAGAACAGCCTCGACGCGGTGAGCGACCGCGACTTTGCGATCGAATTCGCCGCCGCCGCGAGTCTGGCCATGGTCCACATCAGCCGACTCAGCGAAGAACTGGTTCTGTGGATGAGCCAGAGCTTTGGCTTCATCGACCTTGCCGACCGCTTTTGCACCGGAAGCTCGATCATGCCGCAAAAGAAAAACCCGGATGTTCCCGAACTCGCCCGCGGCAAGACCGGCCGCGTCGTCGGCCACCTGATGGGGCTGATCACCCTGATGAAGGGCCAGCCGCTGGCCTACAACAAGGACAACCAGGAAGACAAGGAGCCGCTGTTCGACAGCGTCGACACACTCAAAGACACGCTGCGCCTATTCGCCGAACTGGTGGGCGGCATCCGCGTCAATGCGCAGGCGATGCAGGCGGCCGCACGCAAAGGCTATGCGACTGCCACCGACCTAGCGGACTATCTGACCAAGCAGGGGGTGCCCTTTCGCGACGCGCATGAAACGGTGGCGCACGCGGTCAAGGAAGCCATCACCCGTGGCCTGGATCTGTCCGAATTGCCGCTGGAGGTGCTGCAAGGCTTCAACCCGGGTATCGGCGCCGATGTGTTCCACGTACTAAGCCTGAACGGCTCGCTGCAGGCGCGCAATATCGTGGGCGGCACCGCGCCGGACCAGGTCCGGGCGCAGGTGCTGCGCCACCGTCAGCGGCTGGGCTAAGGCCCAGGCCGCCCGGCGACGAGCCGGCGGCTATCATCAACCGCTGCTTCAGGAGAACCATGTGGCCGTCATCACGTCAATCGAAGACCTGCGCGTTCTGGCGCAAAAGCGGGTGCCGCGCATGTTCTACGACTATGCCGATTCCGGCTCCTGGACGGAGAGCACCTACCGCGCAAACTCCGAGGACTTCCAGAAAATAAAGCTGCGTCAGCGCGTTGCGGTGAACATCGAAAACCGCAGCACCCGCACCCAGATGGTGGGACAAAGTGTCGCCATGCCGGTGGCGATCGCCCCCACCGGGCTGACCGGCATGCAGCACGCTGATGGCGAAATTCTGGCCGCGCGCGCGGCCAAGCGCTTCGGTATTCCCTTCACGCTGTCGACGATGAGCATCTGCTCGATCGAGGACGTGGCGCAGGCCACCGACGGGCACCCGTTCTGGTTTCAGACCTACACCATGAAAGACCGGGGCTTCATCGAGCGGTTAATCGACCGCGCCAAGGCTGCAAATTGCTCGGCACTGGTACTGACGCTCGACCTGCAGATACTTGGCCAACGCCACAAAGACCTGAAAAACGGCCTAAGCGCGCCGCCCAAACTGACGCTCGCCAACATCCTCAACATGATGGGAAAACCGCGCTGGGGCCTCGGCATGCTCGCAACCAAGCGGCACGGCTTTGGCAACATCGTGGGTCATGCCACGGCCGTCAGCGACATGTCGTCGCTGAGCGCCTGGACCAGCGAGCAGTTCGACCCGACGCTGAACTGGTCCGACATCGAATGGGTCAAGAAGCGCTGGAGCGGCAAGCTGATCCTCAAGGGCATTCAGGATGTGGAAGACGCGCGACTGGCCGTCGACTCGGGCGCCGACGCGCTGATTGTTTCCAACCACGGTGGGCGCCAATTGGACGGCGCCGCCTCTTCGATTCAAGCCTTGCCGGCGATCGTCGACGCTGTGGGGAGCAAAATCGAAGTCCACATGGACGGCGGTATCCGCTCGGGCCAGGACGTCCTGAAGGCGCGCGCGCTGGGTGCGCGGGGAACCTATATCGGCCGCGCCTTCCTGTACGGGCTCGGCGCGATGGGCGAAGCCGGCGTGACCAAGGCGCTCGAGATCATCCACCGGGAACTGGACCTGACCATGGCTTTTTGCGGACGCACGCAAATCGACCAGGTCAACAAAGACATCCTGCTGCCAGGCAGCTTTTAGACCGGGCGCGGCGCATGGAGCTGCCGGCATTGGCCGTCTGGGCCTGGATACCGATCGTGATATGGGCAGCGCTCGCGCAGACGGTGCGCAACGCGACCCAGCGCACCCTGGTCACCGAGATCGGCACCCTTGCCGCCACGCTGGTCCGTTTTCTGTACGGCTTGCCCTTTGCCATTGTCTGGCTGGCCTTGATCTGCCAGCGTTCAACCATGGCCACGGCGCTTCCGCCGGCCAGCTTGGCCTACGGCGCATGGCTCTTTTTGGGCGCGGCTGCGCAGCTCGCGGCGACCGCCCTGCTGCTGCTGGCCATGAAGCAGCGCAACTTCATCGTCGGCGTCACCTTCTCCAAAACCGAGGTGCTGCAGGTCGGCGTCTTGGCAGCGATCATGCTCGGTGAACTTCCCAGCCTTGCATCGGCCATCGCGATGGCCATTGGGACGCTCGGCGTCGTGCTGCTCTCCCTGCCGCCGAAGAAGGAAGCCGGAATCTGGAACGGCAATGCCGCCTGGCTGGGACTGGGCTCGGGCGCCTGCTTTGCGCTATCGAGCGTCGGCTACCGCGGCGCGGCGCTGGAGTTCGGCGCCGCCTCGGCCTGGCTGATCGGCGCCTGGGCCGTGCTGCTCGCCCAACTGGCCCAAAGCGTCCTTCTGGGCGCCTGGCTTGCCTGGCGCCAGCCGGGCTCGCTCGCCGCAATTGCCCGCGCCTGGAAGTTGTCTGCGTTGGCCGGAATGATGGGCGCGCTGGCTTCCATCGGATGGCTCACCGCGATGGCGCTGCGACCGGCAGCTGAGGTCCGCACGCTGGGACTGCTGGAGGTGCTGTTCAGCTATCTGGTATCGCTTCGGCTTTTCAAGGAGCAACTCAGCGGCAACGAGCGCGCCGGCCTGCTGCTGGTCGGCGCTGGCGTTCTGGTGGTGGGCGCGCAGTGGTAGGCAGTCGCACAACCGGCGCGGGTGCCGGAGCGTCTGACAGCCCCTTTATCCGGTTCACCCGCGCGCCATGGCGTGCGCCACAATCGCGCGCTGCACTTGCAACAGCGCGCGCTTTTGCGCGTAGCCTGTAAAGCCCTCATACAGCACCGGATCAAAGCCCAGCTCCTTGCCGACATAAAACGGCGGCGTTGGCAGTAGTCGGGGATTCCCAAGCCGCGCGAGTTGCGCCCGGCTCAGCGTCCAAGCTGGGTCACTAAAGGAGGTCGGCCAGGAATCGGTCACCAGCACATCGACCAAGGAGTCGGCTGCGGCGCGAAACCCGATGTGGCTGCCATGGTGGTGGAACTCGGAGCCGCAAAAGTGCAACAGTTCGATTCCCAATACCCGGGCGAGCGCGTGCCACGACCGCAGCACGTTGGTCGGCGGGCCCCAAAGTCCGATCCGAACCCGCGCAATCGGCGACACCTCCTGGTCTATGAACCAGGCGTCGGTCAGCACCTCGCAAGGGTGCGCCTGCGCGGACATCGCGTTGATGACCGGTCGGGCTGAAGCGCCAGCGAACGCACGCAAGCGCGCGTGGTCGGACTCGCGGATCACATAAAGGCTGTAAAACGGATCGAGATAGCCAGCGAGGTCCACCACCCGCTCGTCGGTCTTGAGCAGTTGGGGCAGTTCGGTCCAGGCCAGGCCCAGGTCGCGAAACGCTTGCAGGAAGGTGGTTCGGGTTCGTATCCCGTTGCCCTCGAAAGACCAGGCCACCGTGCCATCGAGCCGGGCCGGCGCCTTCGCTGCCAGATCCCAGATGGCCCGAACCTCGCCCGCAGCCAGGTCGTCAATGTCGATCAATTGAATCTCCGATAGCAGGTAACGGGGGTCGCTGCCCGGTCCAGCCGGAAAACCCATCCAGTCCATTATAGCCGGGCCGATTCGCGCGCCGCGGTGGCGCAAGGGGCGGCTGCCATGTGCCCATGGCAGGGCGCTGCCCCGGGTTTCGGGCTGGAAACGGCCTGCTCCTGCCGGATAATTCCCGCTGACCCACCGACGCTGTACTGGTTGTCTGCTTGACCATCTCTTCCCGCCCCGCCGCCTACCCGCCCCGGCGCATCGCGCACCTGGACATGGATGCGTTTTATGCGTCCGTCGAATTGCTGCGCTATCCGCAGCTCAAGGGGCTACCGGTCGTCATAGGCGGCAGGCGCGCGGTGAACGATGCGCTGCAAGCACTGTTGGACGACCCCACCGCGCAGGCAGACGGCAAAGCACGCGCGAATCTTCCCGTCGACGCCTTCCCCCGGCTCAAGGACTACACGGGGCGCGGCGTCATCACCACCGCCACCTACGCAGCCCGGCGGTTTGGCATCGGCTCGGCGATGGGACTGATGAAGGCAGCGCGGCTGTGCCCGCAGGCGATCCTGCTGCCAGTGGACTTTGAGGAATACCGGCGCTACTCGCGCCTGTTCAAGTCGACGGTTCTGGAGATCGCGCCGCAAATGGAAGACCGCGGCGTCGACGAGGTCTACATCGATTTCACCCAGGTTCCGGGTGGCCAGCGCCAGGGCGGTCGGGTGCTCGCGCGGCTGATTCAGAAATGCATCCTCGACGCCACTGGTCTGAGCTGCTCGGTCGGCGTCGCGCCGAATAAGCTGATCGCCAAGATGGCCAGCGAGTTCAACAAGCCAATGGGCATTTCGGTCGTTCATGAACAGGACCTGCAGGCGATTATCTGGCCGCTGGCCTGCCGCAAGATCAACGGCATAGGGCCGAAGGCCGACGAAAAGCTGCGCGGACTCGGCATCGTGACCATCGGCGATTTGGCGGCCAAAGAAGAACAGTGGCTGATCGACCAATTCGGCCAGAGCACCGGGGTCTGGATGCACGCCGCGGCCTGGGGTCGCGACGAGCGGCCGGTGCTCACCGAGAGTGAACCGGTGTCGGTAAGCCGAGAGACAACATTTGAGCGCGACCTGCACGCGGTGCACGACCGCGCCGAGCTCGGCGCGATTTTCACCCGGCTGTGCGCGCAGGTCGCGACCGACCTGCAGCGCAAGGGCTATGTCGCAAAGACCATCGGCGTCAAGCTGCGCTTCGACGACTTCAGAAGTGTCACGCGTGACCAGACACTGGAGTTCCACACGGCCGACGCAAAGACGATTCGCGACGCAGCCGGCCAATGCCTCAAGCGCGTTGTACTGGACCGGCGGCTGCGTCTGCTCGGGGTGCGCGCCGGTGCGCTGGCGCCGCCCGCCCAGGCTACCGGTGCGGGCGGCCTTCGCCCCGACGAAGCCCTGACCGGTCAGCTGTTCTGAGGGCGCCGCCGGACCTATTGACGCGCACCGCGCAGGTTTTGCGGTAGCGGCTGCGGAAAGCTGGTTCGAAACGGATTGATGTCGATGCCACCGCGTCGCGTGTAGCGCGCATAGACGCTGAGCCTGACCGGCTTGCAGCGGCTCCAAATGTCCATGTAGATACGCTCGACGCACTGCTCATGGAATTCATGGTGATTGCGAAAGCTGACCAGGTATTGCAGCAGCCCCTCCTGCTCTATCTGCGGCCCATGGTAGGCAATCTGAACGCTGCCCCAGTCAGGCTGTCCGGTGACCAGGCAGTTGCTCTTGAGCAGGTTGCTGCACAGCAGTTCCGTGACCGGCTGCTCGTCCAAGGCGGCGCGCAGCAGCTCCGGCGCCGGTGTGTAGCGGGAGCATTCAATGTCAAGCCGGTCGAGGCTCAGGCCCTCGAGCTCCTGCATTTTTTCCTGCGCAAAGCATTCCGGCCCGAGGATCCTGACGCCCACGCCGGAACCCAGCGCCGGCGCACCGCGCCAAAGCGCCTCGTTGAGGTCGGTGCGCAAGCGCTGCCGCACCTGCGTGGCGTCGTCAAACTGGGTGTTGCTGAAGCTTCCGAGGTAGAGCTTGAAGGATTTGCTTTCAATGATATTGGCAGACTCGCAGGGAACCGTGAAATGCGCCAGCGCCACTTGCGGCTTTCCGCGCTGATTCAGCCAGCCAAGCTCATAGGCGGTCCAGAGGTCGGCCCCCAAAAAGGGCGCGGTCGCGCCGACCCCGATTTCTGTGCGCTTGTCGGCGCGCGGCAGCACAAAGAGCAGCGAGGCATCGTACCGGTCCGGGTAGGACGAGGAACGCCCGAGCTGCGAGCGCTCAGGCGTCTGGAGCGACCGACTATCACCCAGGGTCAGCATATTTTCAGGCATGGGGGCAAGTGCCCAGGAAGGGCAGTATATGGTCCAGCAGCCGCTGGACCACGCCAGGCGCCAGGTCGTGGCCCATCCCGGTGATGCCTACCAGTTGCGCGCCCGGTATGCGCCGGGCCGTGTCGGCGCCGCAGGCAAAGGGCAGCAGCGGATCGGCATGGCCGTGCAGCACCAGCGTCGGGCTGGCGATGCGCTCGAGTTCCTTGGCCCTGCCGGTGTCAGCGGCAACCGCTGCCATCTGGCGCATCGCCCCACGGGGTCGGAAGCTGCGCGCAATCGACTGGCTTATACGCTCGAGCATGTCGCCTTCGGTGGTCGGAAAGCCCGGGCTTCCGATCGCCCGGTACAGCCGGACATAGTGCGCAACGATGGCGGCGTGCGAATCCCCGTCTGGCTTTCCCAGCAAGGCCCACATCGCGCCCGGCTTGGCGGACGGCAGCCCGCTGGCGCCGCTAGAACTCATGATGCTGGTCAGGCTGGCGACGCGCGTACGGTCCATGAGCGCGACGCGCTGGGCGATCATCCCGCCCATGCTCAGCCCCACCACATGCGCCCTGGCAATGCCGAGCGCGTCGAGAACGCCCAGCGAATCGGCCGCCATATCGCGCAGGCTGTAGGGCGCACTGACCGGCAACCCGAGCTTAAACCGCATGAAATTCAAGGCCAGGTTCGGCGTTCCCAACTCGTCGAACGCTTGCGACAGTCCGATATCGCGGTTGTCGTGTCGGATCACCCGGTAGCCCGCGTCCACCAGCGCCTGCACCATCTCCTGTGGCCACGCGGTGAGCTGCATTCCAAGCCCCATGATCAGCAGCAGAACCGGGCGGCCGTCAGGCGCGTGGCCGGCCTGGCTGTCCTCCACCTCGATCGCGATGCCGTTGGCCCATATTTTCATACCGCTATTTTCTTGTGTGCCCGCCGGTGGCCCAGCGCGTCTGTGGCCTCAGGCGGGCGCCGCACGGCGAAACACCATGCGCTCGAGCGTCGACACGTCGGGAACGAAGGCATAGCCCTCCGTGCAGAAAGCCTGCAGTTGCTCAGGCCGGTCGGCGCGCTGGTCGATGGCGTAGCGCGCCATCAGGCCGCGCGCGCGCTTAGCCATGAAGCTGATGATTTTGTGCCGGCCATCGCGCTCTTCTTCAAAAACGCATTCGACGACCCGCGCACGCAGGAGCTTGCGGTCGACCGCCTTGAAATACTCCTGTGACGCCAGATTCACCACCACTGGCTCAGCATCGGCCTGCAGCCGCTCGTTGAGATAGCCGGCGATGCGCTTGCCCCAGAACTGGTAGAGATTGCTACCGCCCGCGTTGGCGAGCCGGGTCGACATCTCGAGCCGGTGCGGCTGCATCGCGTCGAGTGGGCGCAGCACGCCATACATGCCGCTGAGAATCGCCAGATGCTGCTGCGCCCAGCCCAACTCCTCGGCCTGCAAGTTACGGGCTGCCAGTCCGCCGTAGACATCGCCATCGAAAGCCAGCACCGCCTGCCTGGTGCTGGCTGGCGCTGGCGTCCTGCGCCACGCCTTGTAGCGCGCCAGGTTGAGCGCCGCCAGCGGGTCGCTCAGTGCCATCAGCCCTGCGATCTGCTCTTGGCTGTGCCGGCGCAGCAGTGTCACAAGTTGCGCCGCTTGGCTAGGAAAAATCGGCGCGGTTGCCGGTGGCACTTCGGCCAGCGGTGAATCGAAATCCAGTGATTTTGCGGGGGACAGCAGGAGCAGCATCAAAATTCCTCTGCGACGATTATCCAGCCTCGCGGTCCTTGGGTCGTGGGCCGGATGGCGCCGCTGCCGCCGCACAAGCGGCCATTACAGCACCTACTTCAGGTCGCCGGCCAGCGAGGCCAGAGCCTCTGGCGCAATTGGCGCATGCGCCGGGTAGTGGGTGTGGTCGCAGCCGATCTTCACGCCGGCGCCGGCCTTGACGGCGGCGCACATGGGCGCCGTCAACTCAAACCGAAGAAAATGCACCGCAGAGGTCTTCTCGTCGTTCTCGCGGTCGAGGTCCTCGTCGGCGATGGCATAGACACGCGCCATTCCCTCTACCTCGACGAACATACGGTCCTCGACCCCGATCAGTCGCGCGAGTTCGCGCTTGCGCTCGTTGACATCCGGGTATTCGATCAGCATCGTCGCCTTCCAGTTGGCACCGTCGGGCATCAGCGGCGCGTAGGCCTCGATCTCCTGCACGATGCCATCTTCCTCGAATATTTTTTCGATCCGCAGCATTTCCTGGATTTGGTAGCGGATCGTGGTCTCGCTTTCGAACTGCAGGTTGATATGCTCTCCCAGCGGCACCGAGCGCAGCTTGCGATGCGCGATCACCTCGCCCTTGTGCGCCTTGCGAAACTTGCTGTAGGCCTCCAGGCCCATGAGACTGTCGACGGTGATCTGTCCGGTGATTTGCATGGCGGTATTCATTCCAAAAAAGAAGGTGTTCTCACTTCAGCCCGTAGGCTTCGCGGATCAGCGTGAGCGGATGCTTTTGCGGCACCGCACCGAGCGCGTTGACCTCGAAACCCTGCGCGATGTGATGGCCGCCCAGTGGGCAGTCCGAGCTGACGACGTCGGGAGGCCCGCCGTCCTTGTGGCTCGCCATCGCCCTGAAAAGCGGCTTGCCAATTTTCATCGCCTGTTGGTGCGTGGCTTTTTTCACACCAAAGGTTCCGGCGTGTCCCGAACAGCGTTCGTGCGTGTGCACGCTGGTTCCCGGAACCATCTTGAGCATTTCTTCTGTTTTCTTGCCGATGTTCTGCACCCGGCCATGGCAGGGAATCTGGTAGCTGATCTTGCCCAGCGGGTGTGGGAATTCGGTCTTCAGCAGTCCGTCGCGCTTGCGCGCCATGAAGTACTCGAAGGGATCCCACATCGCGTCGCGTACCGCTGCCACCGCGTCCTCGTCCGGATACATCAGCGGTATCTCCTGCTTGAACATCAGCGTGCAACTCGGCACCGCGCTGAGAATCGCATAGCCGTCGCGCGCGTACCGCGCCAGCATCGGTATGTTGGCCCGCTTGCTCGCGTCGACCGAGTCTAGGTCACCGAGCTCGAGCTTGGGCATCCCGCAGCATTTTTCCTTCTCTACCAGCACATAGGGAACTGCGTTGTGGTCGAGCAGCTTGAGCAAATCCAGTCCGATGCCGGGCTCGTTGTAATTCACATAGCAGGTGGAATAGATCACCACCTTGCCCGGCGTCTTGGCACCGTCGACTACCTTGTGCTGCGCACTCGCGGGTGCCGCAGAGCGAAAACGCCGGGTCGCCAGCGACGGAAGCCAGGCATTCCTGTCAACGCCGATCGCGTCTTCCATCAAACCGCGCGCCAACGCAGTCCGATTCACCGCGTTAACCGCCTGGACCACGACCGGAATGCCGGCGAACTGGCCGTGCACGTCGGTCGACGCGAGCAGTCGCTCGCCCATGCCGACCTCGCCCTTCTTGAACTTGATCGCCTTCGCGCGCAGCATGGTGTGCGGAAAGTCCAGGTTCCATGCATGCGGAGGAACATAGGGACACTTGGTCATGTAGCACAGGTCGCACAGGTAGCACTGGTCCACCACCTTCCAGTAGTCCTTCTTGTCAACGCCGTCCACCTCCATCGTCTTGCTCTCGTCGACCAGGTCAAACAAGGTCGGAAAGGAGCCGCACAGGCTCACGCAGCGTCGGCACCCGTGGCAGATGTCAAATATCCGCTCCATCTCCTGGAGAGTCGCCTCCTCGTCGTAGTAGTCGGGGCCCTTCCAGTCGATCGGGTGCCGGGTGGGCGCCTCCAGATTGCCTTCGCGTGCCATGCTGTCCTCCGATATTTCTTGGTTTTGGCAAGCAGCCGACGGCTGCTTGCCAAAACCGGCCACGTGCGGTGGCCGGGCGGGCGCGTCGCTTAGCGCGCCGCTGCGAAGGGTCAGTCGACCAGTTCGTTCAAGGCCTTGGCGTAGCGGTTCGCATGGCTGCGCTCGGCCTTGGCCAGGGTCTCGAACCAGTCGGCGATCTCGTCATGGCCCTCGGAGCGGGCGGTCTTGGCCATTCCGGGGTACATATCGGTGTACTCATGCGTCTCACCGGCCACTGCGGCCTTGAGGTTGTCACGGGTGGGGCCAATCGGCAGGCCAGTGGCCGGGTCGCCGCACTGCTCCAACCACTCGAGATGGCCGTGCGCGTGGCCGGTCTCGCCCTCGGCGGTGGAACGGAACAGCGCTGCAACGTCGTTTTGACCTTCGATGTCGGCCTTGTTCGCGAAATACAGGTAACGCCGGTTGGCCTGCGATTCGCCTGCAAAGGCGGCCTTCAGGTTGTCTTCTGTCTTGGAGCCTTTGAGTGCTGCCATGAAAATCTCCTAACTGGGTTGAGGGGTCTGAAACGTCTTGGCGGCCACCAGCGTGGCCACAGACCCGCGAAGCGTAGCGCGCTTGGGCTTGCCCGTCCAATTGGCGCAATCAATGCCTTGGATTCAAAACGACTATGGCCAAGGAGTCGACGATATGGGCCGCAGGGAGTCCCATCCGGTAGCCCCTGTTCCGCTATAGTGATTCGGTTGGTACCCGGCAAAGTCGCCGTCTTGAAAGGCCCCTATGGCAGTTGTCTTGAACCGTAGCGCAACCCTGCCTGCACCGGCGCCGATCCGGCAACTGCACCACTATGCGTACCGGGCCCGCGACGCTGAAGAAACCCGGCATTTCTACGAAGACATACTCGGCCTGCCGCTGTACCACATCATCCAAAGCGACCATGTACCGAGCACCGGCGAATATTGTCCTTACACGCATTTTTTCTTCAGGCTGCAGGACGGCTCCTTCATCGCCTTCTTCGACCTAGGCGACGACGAAGCAGCGCTTCCCTCGCCCAACACCCCAGCCTGGGTCCACCACATCGCTTTTCGCGTCGACACGGTGGCAGAGCTTGAGCTGATGAAGGCGCGGCTGCAAGCGCATGGCGTCGACGTCATCGGCGTGACCGACCACCATGTATTCAAGAGTATCTATTTTTTCGACCCCAACGGCGTGCGGCTCGAGCTCTCGGCGCAGGTGGCAGACGCGTTCCAGATGCTGCAAGAAAGCCGGCTGGCGCACGAGCGCCTAGCCGAGTGGAGTGCGCGCAAACAGCAGTGGCGGATCGACCGCGCGACAGGACGGGCCAGCGGGCCGCTCAAACCGCAGCGCAACGACAGGCCTGAGCTCGCCGGCCAGCCAGGCGGCGCGCGCCCATGAGATGAGTGAGCGACCCAAGCCCTCGCGAGCCCCGGCCTGCGCCAGTGGCTATGCCTTCGCCCATGGCAGCGGCTACGCGCTGCCAGAGTACCCCTTTGTCGAGCCGCCCGAAATCCGCTGCGCCGCCGTCGTGCGCCACCCGGTAGTGATCGTCGGGGCCGGCATCACCGGTCTGACGCTGGCCTGCGCCCTGGCGCGCCAGGGCGTCGCCGCCATCCTGCTCGACGAGGACAACACGGTCGGCGTCAAGGGCGCCTCCTCGCGTGGCATCTGTTACACGCAAAAGTCACTCGAAATTTTCGACCGGCTCGGCGTGTTTGAACGCATCGCGCGCAAGGGCGTTCAGTGGAGCGTGGGTCGCACCTTCGCGGGAGCCGACGAGGTCTATTCCTTCGACCTGCGCCAGCAGGAAAACTTCCAGCTCTCCTTGCAGCCACCCTTCACCAACATCCAGCAGTTCTACATAGAAGGCTTTCTGGTGGAGCGCATAAACCAGCTTAACGCCAAAGCAACCGCCACGCGTCAGGTGCAACTGCGCTGGTGTTCGCGCGTAACCGGTTTTGAACAGCACCGGGGCTTCGCCACGCTGACAGTCAGCACACCGGCTGGAAGCTACCCGCTACAAGCCGAGCATGTGGTCGACGCGAGCGGGGCACACAGTCCCTTTCACAGCTGGTGCGGCGCGACCATGCACACGACGCAGGGCGACGACCGCTGGTGCATCGCCGATGTACGCTTTGAGACGCCTGCGCCGGCTGAACGCCACACGTGGATCGAGGCACCTTTCAACGAGAACCGCGCCGTCTGGCAGCACCTCATGGCCGACGATGTGTGGCGCATCGACTATCAGATGGAACCCGACGCCGACCCGGCGTGCATCGCCAGCGAGGCGCAGGTACGCGAGCGCCTGCGACGCCAGTTCGGCGACCGGGTGCAATGGGAGATCGTCTGGGTCGGACCCTACGTGTATCGCAGCCAATGTCTCGAAAGGCTGCGCATCGGCAGCGTCTTCTTCATCGGCGACGCCGCCAAGATCGTCAGCCCCTTCGGAGCCCGCGGGGGCAATACCGGGGTGGCCGACGCCGACAACTTGGCCTGGAAACTGGCCGCGGTGCTGCAGGGTAACGCGCCGGCCGCGCTGCTCGAAAGCTACAACGAAGAGCGGCTCGAGGCAGCCCAAACCAATGTGCGTGTCACCAATCGAACGACGCGCTTCCTGCGGCCCGCCCATGGGGTCGAGCGGGTCTTTCGCAGCGCTGTCATCGGCTTGGCGAGGCAATACCCGTTCGCGCGCCAGCTCGTCAACACCGGCCGCATGGCGGTAGCCAACCCTTACACCCGATCCAGCGTCTGCGCAGCGACCGGCGGCCTGTCCGTGCAAAACGTGCGGCTGCGCTGGGCCGACGGCAAGGCCGGATGCATCAACGACCTGCTGCAATGGGCCGACGGCAGGCTGCTGCTGCTGGCATTCGGCGACCTGTCGACCATCGCTTGCCAGCGGCTGATACGACTCGGCGCGCAGGCGCCGCTGCGCAGCGTGCAGGTGCACGCGCCCGGCGCGCGCCCCAAGGCCCGGGAGTCGGTGCTGGATCCGCTGGGCCATGTGCAGGGTGCTTGTCACCTGTTCGGCCACGCCTGGGCGTTGCTGCGCCCCGACGGCTATCTGGCTGCGACCGGCGAAGCGGTTGACGGCGCGCTTGTGGCAGCAGTGGCCAGGGCCATCGGTATGCACACCAAGGAACGAGCATGAACATCAGCCCGAAGCTGCAAGACGCGGACGCCTTTTACGAGCAGCTGCTCGACGCCCACAGCGGCCTGAGCCGCCCCGAATCCGAACTCCTCAACGCGCGCCTGATCCTGCTGCTGGCCAACCAAATCGGCGATGCCCGGCTGCTGGCCGAGTGCATCGTGGCAGCACGCGGCGACGCCAGCCTCGCGAACGCGCGCTGAAACGCCAGCTCCGATGTGCGCCGCGCCGTCTTGCGCGCCCAGGCTGGCTTTCACCGTCCGGCGGCCTGCGCTGGGACGGGTCGGTAAAATCGGGCCAGCCCACACCCGCCAACCATAGGCATTCCTTAGGGCTTTCGTCCCTTTTTGTTGATCCCCATCCCCATGAACGCAACGCCGCAACAGCCCGGGCTTGAAAGCCTGTCCAAGTCCTTTGAGCCGAGCGCGATCGAAGCGCATTGGGGCCCCGAATGGGAGCGCCGCGGCTACGCGCAGGCGGGCCACCGCGGAACTGGCGTTCCCGGACCGAGGGCGCCGTCCTTCGCGATCCAGCTGCCGCCGCCCAACGTGACCGGAACACTGCACATGGGCCACGCGTTCAACCAGACCATCATGGACAGCCTGACGCGTTACCACCGTATGCGCGGCTTCAATACGGTCTGGATTCCGGGCACCGACCACGCCGGCATCGCGACCCAAATCGTCGTCGAGCGCCAACTGCAGGCGCAGGGCCTCAGCCGCCACGCCATGGGCGCAACGCCGATGGAGTCGCGCAAGAACTTCGTTGCCAGGGTATGGGAATGGAAAGAACAAAGCGGCAACACCATCACGACCCAAATGCGACGCATGGGCGACAGCGTCGACTGGACCCGCGAATACTTCACGATGGACGACAAACTCTCGGGCGCCGTCACCGAAACCTTTGTGCGCCTGTATGAGCAGGGCCTGATCTACCGCGGAAAGCGGCTAGTGAACTGGGACCCGGTACTCAAAACCGCCGTCAGCGACCTGGAGGTCGAGAGCGAAGAAGAAGACGGCTTCCTGTGGCATATCTGCTACCCATTCACCGAGGGCCCGCAGATGGTCAGCGGACACATGCAAAGCGGCCTGACCGTCGCCACCACCAGGCCCGAGACCATGCTCGGCGACGTGGCGGTGATGGTCCATCCCGACGACGAGCGCTACCGCCACCTGATCGGCAAGAGCGTCCAGTTGCCGCTATGCGAGCGCAGCATCCCCGTCATTGCCGACGCCTATGTGGACCCGGCGTTTG
>Ga0114970_10000273_pt1 | contig 37685 bp, 31 predicted proteins | sample M_140205_XF_Meta_FD_87030 | JGI IMG/M metagenome (GOLD analysis project Ga0114970, IMG submission 87030) | Freshwater microbial communities from Lake Montjoie, Canada to study carbon cycling - M_140205_XF_MetaG | ecosystem: Environmental > Aquatic > Freshwater > Lake | place: Lake Montjoie... | reverse complement strand
TTACGATAATCGATGATTTGTATTTTAAAAGATTATATTTCCTAGCAAGTCGGGACATGGGGTTATTTCTGAACGATATTGGTTCTTCTCACTTGCTTATATCTCTAAATCCGACATCAATTAGCTGTTCACATGATTACTCGTTTATTTTCTGCTGCATTGCGTGGGGTGGATGCCCAAGAGGTCGAAGTCGAGGTTAACGCCCGAGGGGCTGACAAGCCGATGGTCATCATCGTAGGTCTGCCGGATGCTGCGGTGCGGGAGTCATCGCAACGGGTGATTTCAGCCATCGGCGCCTCCGCGCTCAATTTGGATGACGGAGTAAAAACAGTGAACCTAGCGCCGGCAGATTTGAAAAAGGAAGGGCCGTCGTTTGATCTCCCCATTGCCTTGGCGATGATTGCGGCAAGCGGTAGGGCACCATTCAATGCGGAGGATTGCTGTGTGGTTGGTGAACTGGGTTTGGATGGAACGGTGCGGCCGGTGAAGGGGGTATTGTCGATCGCCCTGGAGGCAAAAAATAAGGGCCGCCGCCGCTTGTTCGTGCCCGAGGCGAATGCACCGGAAGCCGCCGTGGTCGAGGGGATTGATGTCTTTCCGATTCGGAATTTAAAACAAGCCTGGGATTTCCTTAACGGTGACATCGTTATTCCGCCTTTCCATCTTGATCGGCGTGCATTTTTTAATTCTCAACGTTTTTACGAATTAGATTTCGACGAAGTCCGTGGCCAGCATCATGTCAAGCGCGCACTAGAAGTCGCAGCGGCAGGAAGTCATAATCTAATCATGGTTGGACCACCCGGTACGGGGAAATCGATGTTAGCGAAACGCCTCCCTACCATCATGCCGGACATGACTGAAAACGATGCGATTGAGACCACAAAAATTCATTCGATCACTGGCCTGCTAGATTCCAAGCGTTCTTTTCTAACAACAAGACCGTTCCGCTCGCCTCATCATACGATCTCTGACGCCGGCCTGCTGGGTGGCGGTAGTAATCCGGGGCCCGGTGAAGTCTCACTAGCTCACCACGGCGTGCTTTTCTTGGATGAGTTGCCAGAGTTTCGGCGGCAGACTCTGGAGGTGATGAGGCAACCTCTGGAAGATGGTCATGTAACCATTTCTCGTGCGGCAGGATCTCTGACCTTTCCATCGAGATTCATGTTAGTCGCTGCGATGAATCCCTGTCCGTGCGGTTATTATGGTGATTCGAAACGCGAGTGCAGATGTTCGCCACGGCAGATCGAGAATTACCGGCAGAAGATTTCTGGTCCGTTGTTGGATAGGATCGACTTGCATGTCGAAGTCCCATTGGTTGATTTTCGAGAATTATCTTCAAACGCGAATATTGGAGAAAAATCAGAATCAATTCGAGAACGAGTCGTTGCGGCTAGAGAAATTCAGCTTGGGCGTTTTAAAAAATCTTCTAACACGACGAATTCATCCATGGGATCTCGGCAAGTCCGCCAGCACTGCCAGTTGGATGCCGAGAGCAATGGATACTTGGAACACGCGATGGAGGAAATGAACTTCTCCGCCCGTGCTCATGATCGGATTCTCAAAGTCGCCCGAACACTCGCCGATCTATCAGGCGCGCAGGACATCAGGCCAAACGACATCCTCGAGGCCATCCAATACCGTTCGCTGGATCGGAAGCTGTTTAGTTGAACCGCCATGAAAATCATTCCCGCCATTTTTGAAGATCGTGAAATCCGTCGCCTCTACGACGAGAAGACCGAAACTTGGTTTTTCTCCGTCGTGGACATCGTCCAGATTCTGACCCAACAGCCTGATTATCAAGCCGCCCGGAACTACTGGAAGGTTCTTAAAAACCGCCTCAGCAAGGAAGGAAGTCAACTGGTTACAAATTGTAACCAGTCGAAATTGCCCGCTGACGACGGCAAAATGCGTCTCACCGACGTCGCCAACGCCGAGACTCTGCTGCGGCTCGTCCAAAGCGTGCCTAGCCCGAAGGCAGAACCGATCAAACTCTGGCTCGCCAAGGTCGGCTACGAGCGGATGCTGGAAATGTCCGATCCCGCGCTCGCCCTCGAACGCGCCTGACGCGCGTCATGATCTGTGGAATAAGGTCGCCACTCCTAAGTAGGCGAAAACACAAATCTTGATGCACCGCAGTAGCATGCTTGGCGGTCAGCGAAGTGGATTGACGACCTCGAGGAAGGCGAATTTTCTAAAATCCGTGTCGGCAGTGTAAATCCGCCGCACTCCGTGTTGGCGCAAAACCGTTGCAATATGGGCGTCCGGCACCAAATTGCCTCGTGCGATCACGGATTCTGTCACTGCCAGATAATCGTCAGCGAAGCCTGCTTCTTCGGTGATGATCCGGGTGCGGGGAAGAGCCAGAAGACTCTGAATGTTCTTCCAGGCCTCCGCCGGATCGAGTGGTGTTGAGAAAATGGACGGATGGGTCGCAATCCGCTGGTAGGCCATTAGCGTGACCCAAGTCAGGCACATGAGGTCGGGATCCGCCGCACGAGCGGTGAGGAAGTCGCATGCAGATCGATGCTCCTGCGACGAGGTGTCGCTGGCATAGATGAGGAGATTTGCGTCGATCGAATAACTCATGAATTTTCCATGGCTCGGGCGACTGCGTCTTTATCCGCGAGGTTAACTTTGGCGTGCATGGGTGCCGTTGTCCATACGAGCACGGGGGGCTCAGAATTTCTCGAAGCATTCCGCGCCAAAGCATCGGCCAACAATCGTGAGGCAATCTTCCCCAGCGGAATTTTTTCCTTCTTCTGCAAGGATTTTAGCCCTTCCAGAACCGGCTTTTCTAAATCCAAGGTGGTTCTCATGCATCAGATGCTCAATGCTATCTCATCTGATGTCAACTCGGAAACCCCCGAAATAGAACTCTGACTCGGTCGTCTGGAGGCAAGCAATCGGCTCAGGCAAGTGCCAGCCCTTAAATCCTCGAACTCCACGAACTCGTCGATGGGCTCATGCCAAGTCTGCCAGCACTGCCAGTTCAGCCCCGAAAGTAATGGTTACCTCGAGCACGCGATGGAGGAAATGAACTTCTCCGCCTGTGCGCATGATCGGATTTTTAAAGCCGCTCGGACACCAGCCGATCTAGCAGGCGCATGGGACATCCGGCCAAATGACATTCTGGAGGCCATCCAATAGAGCTCGCTGTAACGGAAGCTGTTTAGTTGACCCGCCGATTCATTAAGACTACTGATTTATACATGCTCAGGAACTAAAACACTCGGATTAGGTAGGATATTGTTTCAGTCATTCTTTCTTGTACGATGTCTGAGATATTTTCTTGTTAGTTAGCCACCATGTTTTCGGGTCATCTGGCCAGGGATGACGGGGATATCGGCCAGCAACTTCTTTCTTCATTTGTGGGTAGCCTGTTTGCCAAAATCCTCTTAGATCCTTGGTCATTTGCCACGGCTTCTGTCCAGGAGTGAGGATGTGAATGAGTAGAGGGACTCGACTGCTGGCGATCATAGGCGTCTCCCAAAGCCCAAATAAGTGCGAGACACGCGCAGAAATGAACGGATCCATCCCTGTGGCGTATGTGACTTTGCAGGATTGACCATTCGGTAAATCCACCCTTTCTGGGCAATACAAATCTAGCATTACCCGCTGCGAGGGATTCAACCATTCGCGAAGAACTCGCCACACGTTTGTCTCTTTGATTTCCTTGTAACTGATAGATCCATGACAAATTTGTGCGATGGCATCCGAACGGTCCACATCTGTCCAACCAGGCATACCGAGTTCAGGCATCCAAACACTAAGTGAAGCCAATCTTGCGGTCCACTGGTTCACCGAGTCGTCCCAGTTTTTCAAATTCAGTTCACCATTTAGGACTCGGTTGGCTAACAATTCGGCAGCAAGATCGAGATTCACACCATGATCGTTTTCTTTGAACTCAAGTATGAGATCTCGAAAGCGAGTTTCTTTTCTAGCAACAACTCGCCGCCTTGTTTCATCGTAAGCAACTCCGTCGGTTTTAGTTAGGTCTTCAGGAAAAAAATCTACAAGCCATGATGGATCAATGGCGGTCGCGCGGCGAAGGTGGACGACAATTTCGCGTGCTTCTACCTCGGTAATTTCTGCAGCGACAAAAGCAGGTGCGTTCCTCACGCAAGAATCATCGTCGAGTTTACCTTTGCGGTTTCCAACCAACTTGCATGCAAGTGTGCCTCGACTCATGCGGATGGCCAGTTGGTCGCTGAAAGCAGCCAACATCGCCTTGCCTACGGCCTCTCGATTACTTTTGAAATCGACGACTTTCCGCTCCCAACCGAAACGTTTTGCCAATGCGCAAAGTCGATCAAATCCTTGCGCAGTTTCACGCGCACCACGAGCGATCACGCCGATGGGGTCGCAGCGACGTGGGTCGAAATTCATTGCTTCTGCCGATTCAAATGCTCGCCATTCACTGGCAAAATCGGATTCATCTTCGGGGAAAATGAAATCCTTGCGACCCACTGAGCCACGTTTGTTGGTGAAAATGCCGTCGCCTTGCACCGTTGCTGCGATGAATGCAGTTTCTGCCACACATCCGTATTCATGTCCCGCCAACATGAGTCGGGAAAATCGAGGTTCGAGTGGTAGCGATGCCATTTTCCTACCTTCTGGAGTTAGGTTTCCACTGATATCCGTTGCTCCTAGGTCATGCAACAACCGCTCCGCGCGGTTGAGAGACTCATCTGTCGGTTCATCGAGCCAGCGAAAAGCCTTAACGTTTCCAACTTCTGAGGACTTCAGCAAAAGAACAGTTTCTGCTAGATCGACGCGATGGACTTCGGGGGCCTCAAACTCGGCTCTACGAGCATGGTCGGCCTCGCTCCACAGGCGGAAGGCTCGCCCCGATGCGGTTCTGCCAGCGCGCCCTGTGCGCTGATCGGCTGCGGCGCGTGAGATTTTTTTGATCAGTAGGGTGTTGATTCCCCGGCGGGGTTCATAGTTAGCAGATCTTGCTAAGCCAGAATCTATCACGGTCCTAACACCATCAATTGTTAGTGACGTTTCAGCTACGTTGGTGGCGACGATGATTTTTGGTCGCGAGCTCGGAGAGATTGCCGCGTCTTGGGCTGCGGTTGTAAGTGTACTGTAGAGCGGAAAAACGTCCCATCCCTTTGCTACGCCGCTGTTCTCTAAGAGTTCGATGGTTCGCCGGATTTCATGGATGCCAGGCAGGAACATAAGAATATTTCCTGGTTCTGGCAGCGTCATCGCTTCACGGCAAACCGAAGTCATTTTTTCCCAGATAGGGATTTCGCGTGGAGGACCACCACGCCTATCGTTTACGGGAGGGCGATCTGCCCGATAGAAAACTTGCACAGGGTGAGTTCTTCCACCCGCCACAAGCGATACCGCCGGCGCGAGATAGTCTGCGAGACCAGCGGTTTCCAAGGTTGCCGACATCACTACGATTTTCAGGTCGGGGCGGGTGGAATCTTGTAAATTCAAACAGCGTGCCAAAGCGACATCCACGGTCAAGCGACGTTCGTGGAACTCGTCGAATATCACAGCTCCGACTCCAGATAGTGTAGGGTCATCTTGAATCCATCGCTGAAAAACCCCATCAGTTAGAAAAATAATCTTTGAATCAACGCGGTATTTCGTGTCAAAGCGAATCGCGTACCCCACTTCATTTCCTAAGGTTGCGTGGCGTTGTTTTGCCACCCAGCCCGCTAAAAGTTTGGCTGCCATACGGCGTGGTTCGACCACTAAGATACGGTCTGTAATTTTTCTGTCTAACAACATACTTGGGACCGACGTTGATTTACCTGAGCCAGTGGGGGCCTTGAGAAGTATTCGCGCTCGGTCACTTTGCAGAGCGGCTAGCAACATGGTTTCAATTTCAAATACCGGCAATTTCATGCTTTTGGGTTTTTTGGGAAATTGGGTGGGTGAGGATTTGAGAACCGCTTAGTTTCTTTTCTTTTTAAGAAGATCGTGATGATTCGTCATTGGATGCGGTTGTCATTTTGTCACTCAGAATCTGGACCATTTAGCATTTCTTTAATTTGGCTGTGGAGACACATCTTTGTTAGTTAGTGTGAATCTTAAGGCCATGTATTCATTTTTTTCGATCACACAGAATCCAAGTTTTTTAATTCCACTTGAGATTCCTGGCATATGAGCTGCACCCCACGGAACAACGATGTTATCTGATGTGAGAAGGCGTTCTTGAATGACTTCTAGCAGGTGATGATTGCGCTTGATAAGGATGTCTTCCATTAATTGTTTTTCTAATTGAGGAGACGTTGGCTTGAGTAAAATTGGCATGGTTTCAGCATTAACGCCTTTCGAGTGAATGAGCATCACCGTCTTGAGTAGTTCCAATGTGGCGGGCGAGAAAGAACTCATATCGACATCTGCAGCAACAATTTCGCCTTGAGGCTTGAAAACTTCAGTTTGTTCTACCGCCCCAATGATATCCGCCATTTTCGAGTAATCCGAATGGGTTTGGGTGAGTTTGCTTTTGTCGCTGACACCCTCCATGAGAATTACTGAGTTAAGTGGAAAATTTGCTGATATATCATGATAGAATTTGGTTTCACCAATGTGTGACATCGGCATGAGAATAATTTTTTTGCCATCGTCACGGACATAACTACGCATCTGCATCCATATACCTGATGGTTTAACAAGGACAAATCCGCCGGTGAAATGCTCGACTGCCAATTTCGCTGAGAAAGCTCCGTATGTGATGACGCTTGGTAGTGCGAGAAAAAGTCCGACGAAAAAGAATCCACAAAAATTTTTCCAACTAAAATTTTTGTTAGGCAGTGTCCGTGTTGGAAAAATTGGCCAATCAAGTTTTATGGTACCTCGGATTTGATAGATGATAATAACACTCAGCAAAAGTTGAGCGATTGATAAAACCCATTCGATAATAAGCGTGTAATCACTAAAATAAACTAGCAGTGGTAGAATGCCGATAGACGTGACAGGAATAAATAGGCTGATTGGCAGGAAAAAGCGTTTTGGAATATTTGGGTTGAAAGCCATGAGCCCAAAACATAGAACGCCTGTGATTAACATGATGGACCAAGCTAAAGCTGCATAAAGTGCTAGATAAGGTTTGCCAAAGCAAAGACCCAAGGAATCATTGACGAAGGATAAAAATCCGGATCCTAAAAATAGCGTCAGGGTGAAACTTAAGAATGATGGCAGTGGTGGACTCTTTGGTGGCAGGTCGCCAGTGGGTATGGGTGGCGGACTTGGCGATGATGTCATGACGTTGAAGTTGGGTGGACTGGCCAATTCTCACAATTCTAAATTCATAAGATTGCGCATCGGGCCTTGATGCGTGCTTGTAGGTAGATTGACATTTGAAGCTGATCGGTCTTGTTTTGTTGCATATGTTTGATGTCCGGGAAAATCAACTGCTCAAAGGAGTTTCTCGCTCGTTTTACATCAGCTTGCGTTTGTTACCTGACCCGATGCGACGGGCGGCGAACTTGGGTTACTTGCTGGCTCGGACGAGTGATACGATTGCAGACACCGACACAGCACCGATTCATGTGAGGCGCGAGTGTCTAAGTGAACTCAGTAAATGTATTGGCGGCTTGTCAAAATTTTCTAATTGGCCGAATTCGATGGTAGATGCGGTGGGGGATTCACGTGAGAGACATTTGCTAGATCAAACTTATTTAGTATTGTTAGAACTCAAAAAAATTCCTGAGAGTGAGGCATTATTGATTCGCGAATTACTGGAAACGATCATCAGTGGACAGGAACTTGATTTGATACGCTTCGGTCATACGAGTTTTGAAAATCCTGTGGCACTTTTAAGCGCTGCCGAGCTTGAGGACTACACTTGGCGAGTCGCAGGATGTGTTGGAGAGTTTTGGACAAAACTTGGATTTCTAACATTAGGGAAAAGGTTTTCAGATTTCCCGGAGAATGAATTGATCGAGCGGGGGATTGCCTATGGTAAAAGTCTCCAGCTTGTTAATATTTTGCGTGATCTTGCGGAGGATCTTGCGGTGGGGCGCTGTTACCTGCCGGTGAAACATCTTGATAACACAGCGGAGCTTCTCGCAATTTATGCGATTTGGCTGGCAAAAGCGGAGGACGGGTTGGCTGATGGAGAATTTTACGCGGATCAACTGAAAAGTCGTTTTCTGAGAGTTGCTAGCGTGTTGCCGGCCTCGCTTGCGCGTAAAACTCTGGAACCGATGCGTGGTCAGACCTGGTCTGGACTACAACAACGCATCAAAATATCAAGAATAGCAGTCTATGACTCTTTGATTAAGGCGTTTTTCAGAACACCAAAAAACCACTGAGCTTAGTGAGTGAGTGGGCTTTCGCCGGACGCATCTCCTAAGTGTGAGAGATTGGCTGGCAGGTATTTTTTGAATCGAGTCTTATCGATCGCTTTCATGTAAGCTTCTTCAGGGGAAATCATGCCTTCACGGAGTTTTGACCAAATGGATTCATCCATGAATTGCATGCCTTCATTTTTGCCGCCGGTGATGACGTCGTAGAGTTTCTGTGTTGCACCTTCACGAATGATGGCAGCGACAGCGGGTGTGGCGAACATGATTTCATGAACAGCGGTTCGACCGGGTTTGTCGATACGCTTACAAAGAAGCTGAGCAACAACCCCACGTAGGGATGCAGCAAGCATGGTTCGTACTTGTGATTGTTGGTTCGCTGGGAACACGTCGATAATTCGGTCGACGGTTTTACGAGCGTTATTCGTATGAAGAGTTCCGAATACAAGCAGACCCGTTTCTGCAGCAGTCAGTGCGAGCGAAATGGTTTCCAAGTCTCGCATTTCTCCAACAAGAACAATATCTGAGTCTTCTCGTAAAGCAGCGCGCAGGCCGTCGGCAAAGGACGGTGTTTGAATGGGAACCTCACGTTGGGTGATGATCGATTTCTTGTTGGTGTGAACAAATTCGATCGGCTCTTCAACGGTGATGATATGACGATTGAAGTTGATATTAATGTAGTCGAGCAGCGCAGCAAGCGTGGTGGACTTACCGGATCCCGTGGGGCCGGTGACGAGTACGAGACCGGCTCGCATGTGTCCAAATTCTTTGACAACTTCAGGCACTCCGAGACTTTCGAGTGAGGCAATCTCGGTCGGAATGAGGCGAAATACCGCAGCCAATCCGTTTTGCTGTTGCAAGTAGTTGCAGCGAAATCGTGAGTCTTCGTCCATTTCATAGGCGAAGTCGAGATCGCCACCTTCAAGGTAATTTTCGAAGGCTTTATTATCACAAATTTCTCCTAGCAATTGTTTAAAACTCTCCCCATGCAAAACTTCTTGCTCGGGTATCGCGGTGACTGCGCCGTGGACTCGGATTTTTGGAACTTGCCCCTCGGACAAATGAAGATCCGATCCTCTGCTAGAAATTAAGTAACGAAAAAGGGTGTCGATTTTAGCCATACAAGGTGAAATTAGAATTTTTAAAAAATCCAGGTGGATAAGTTAGAAAGGGGAGCTATAGGTCAGGATTCGAAAAATGCTTTCATTTGACTTTTATCATCGGAGCGGAACAGGGTCTCCTCCCGAGAGATAATACCTTTTACGTAGAGTTGTCGGAGCGATTCATCCATGGTAATCATACCCACATTTTTACCGGTTTGCATGACGCCAGGAAGCATGAAGGTTTTACCCTCACGAATACAGTTAGAGACGGCAGGTGTGTTGACCAAAAGTTCAAGAGCTAGGACACGCCCGTTTCCATCGGCGCGCGGCACGAGTTGCTGCGAGAGTATTCCTCTCAGTGACTCTGAGACCATGATTCGGATTTGTTCTCGTTGATCTGTGGGGAACACGTCGAGCACCCTGTCCAGCGTTCTAGGAGCATTTCCCGTGTGCAAAGTACCAAGAACTAAGTGACCGGTTTCTGCGGCTGTTAGCGCGAGTTGGATGGTCTCTAGGTCGCGCATTTCTCCGACCATGATTACGTCTGGATCTTCTCGCAGAGCACCGCGTAGGGCTCTTGCAAACGACTCGGTGTGTTTGTGAACTTCGCGTTGATTGACGTGGCAGCCTTTTGACTCAAAAACGTATTCGATAGGGTCTTCGAGGGTGAGGATGTGGTCTTCGCGGTCGCGGTTGATAAAGTCGACGAGAGCGGCGAGGGTTGTGGATTTACCAGAGCCCACCGAACCGGTCACGAGAACAAGTCCGTTTTGGTATCGGGTAAGGGGAAGGATGTGCTCAAGTGGCAGACCGATATCTTCGAGAGTTTTGATTTTATCGTTGATGATCCGGAAGGCCATGTCGTAGCCGAGGCGCTGCTTGACCACCGAGGCGCGATAACGTCCATTAGGAGCGGAGTAGGCGAAATCAATATCGCCATGTTTTTGCAAGCGATCCCACTCCTTGGTGCCAAGGAAAGACCGCGCCAGGCGTTCGGTATCTTGCGATGTCAGCGGTGGATGGTCTTCCCAAATCGGCGAGAGTTGGCCGAAACGACGCCATGCTGGTGGGTATGCGGTCGGAAGATGGACGTCGGAGCATTCATAATCGCGGCCGAGTTGAAGATACAGGTCGACGTGGTCGAGAACTTGGTGAGTAGACATTGGAGGATGTAGGAGTGGGGGCTTGATCAAAAAGCATCCGAGTGAGGTGAACTTTCTGGGTAGCTACGACGGGGAGTCGAAAAGTAATTTTTCACTTGGTTTGAAAGCCAGACCCTTGCCATTGGTTGAACTGCGGTCAAGGAGAGACCGATCAATTTCATAGGTAAACTACGATGTTTTTTTTCCGTAGATGGAGGTTTTCGGCTAAAAATCCAACTTGCGGCAAGTCCAGAAGCTAGTGATCCGACGAGCCAGCCGGCGGGGTTACTTTTAAGCGATCCCCGAATGCGAGTCGGAAAGTCCAGCTTTTGTCTGAGCAAGAGTGCGGCATCATCCAGTGTGGAGCGTGCAGACTCGCTGACTCGCATCAACCGTTCGATTTCTTGTCTTTGCTGAAGTTTTCGATCCATTCTCGGTCTTTTTGGAATTCTGCGCGGGTGATGGGAAATGCGGCATTTCCAGAGTGTTTTGCAGACTTAGCGAAGATGATTCCCGCTAGCAAGTGGATTGTGGCTAGGGCAAGCGCCACCGCATCCCAGCGCCAACCCGTGAAATTTGAAAGCATGGATATCCCGCCTATCAGGATCAATACCCATGCAAAAAAAGTGCAGGCACATGCCGCTGCGATGAAACTCGCGCGTCTGGCAGCTTGTTCGGATAATTCTTTTGACTCTAACTGAAATAATGCAAAGCGTGCAGCAATTAGATCCATGAGCGCCTCGCGCCAATTGGCGTGAGGCGGACTTGGATGCATGTGAGCGCTGCCTGAAGCTTCAGTTTGATCGGAAGGTTCGGTGTCGAATGGTTGATTCATGTAAGGAAAATAAAAAACACCCGACAACTAACTATATGAATTAGCGGCGGACGATGAGTCCGATGAGGAAACCCGCGCCGAGAGCTCCTAAAACGCACTTGGTTGGATTTTCTCGAATGTAGTCTTCTGCAGTGATGTGAAGTTCTTTGGCTTTTACGCGGGTATCTTGCCATTGTTCGCTGGCGGATTCTTTGAAATGTTGTGCTTTGTCAGCGGCAGCTGATTTGAATGCGGCAGCTTTTTCGTTGGCGCTGGCCTTGAAGTGACTTGCTCGGTCTGAAGCAGAATCCCGGAAGTTTTGGGCGGATTCCATGGCGCGGTCTTTTAGTGCTGTTGCTTTTTCTTCTGCAGTGTGCACGAATTCTCGCGCCTTTTCGCCAGCGGCGATTCTGAGATCGTTGGCTGCCTGCGAAACAGACGGTGTTTGGGTGAACCCAGCATCCGGATCTAGGCTGTTCGTATTGAATTGTGTGGTGCTCATCTCGGTTTCTTTTTTTGCGATCATGCGGTATGCATTAACGCGTGAGGTAAGTTTGGGAGTTTTTCAAGTTGAGCGCAAGATGTGTCTCATATTTATTGGAAAGTCAGTCGCTTGCTTTGCTTGTGGCTTTTGGGGGTGCGGGTAGGTCAACCTTTGCGGTAGCAGGGGGGGCAATAAATTTCATGCTCTCCCAAACCGTTTTTTTCAATGGACCCGTTCCTCTAAACTGAAAAAGGCCGGAAAATGGTCGCAAGGGCAATGTGATGAGACCCAGTAATCCGCGGGCATTCATCCGCATGGTCATGTCGAGAGTTTGTTCATTCATATTAACCGAACCTATCCCTGAAAAGTTGAGTGAACTTGTCGAGGTTTGGAAATCTTCGGTGCTGAGAATTCCATCGTGAATTTGGAAAGTGCAAAACGCGTTATCTGCACATTGCACAAATGCCTCTTTGTCTTGCAACACGCCGCCGACCAAAGGAGTGAGTGGACCAAACATCGGCACAGAAAAAAGCTTGGCATCTTCCATTGCAAGAAGACCTTCACCTGCCATGGTTTCTAATTTACTATCAGAAAGTGAAAGCCCAATCCTGCCTGTGACACTTCCACCGCCTTTGATTTCAAAACCATAAGTTGACGCAAGGTTAGGGATTGAGAGTTTAGTCCAATTCACCTCGCCCTCCAACTTTCCATCGCCGAGATATTGAATGTCCGCGGTTACGGGACCATCGAAGGCATTAAACTTGAGATTTTTAATAGAAACTTTCTCGTTACGAATCATCACCGATGCACTTGGGTTTAATAATGTTAGATTTTTTCCGAGAAATTGATAATCTGCAGGGTTTGGTGAGGTGAACGAAATATCTAAGGCGGTGCGTCCCTGAGGAGTTACGTCGATTACACCAGACCCTCTCAACTCTGGTGGTTGGTGAAAGCGGTATTGTTCGAGATTGTCTGCCACTTTCGGCGCGAAAAGCCGCACCATCGGCGCAGCCCAGATTGAGCCGTGTACATCCTCGACCTCGACCATTTTCATGGATGCGTCGTAGCGGATTCTGCCGACTTTTACCGACCCATCGACCGCTCCGTTAAATGTTTTGTGTAGGATATATTTTGAATAATCAAAGTCCACATTCCCATCATGAAAATCTAGCTCGTAGTGATTGAGTGAGAATTTACTGTTAGCGAAATTAATAGGGACTCCACGGTAATTGACGTTTTTGGCGGTACCACTACCGGTATATGCCCAAGCATTTTTATTAGTGAGGTCGAACCCGCCTTCTAGCTTTATGTCGACTGCTGCGCCTTGGCGTTCGGTGATATCATTGAGGACACGTTCGAGAGGTTGTCCGATGAAGAATGGACGGTAAACTGTAACCGGCAGGGTGGTTTGAAGTTCTAGTCGTACCAAGGGCCATTCGATGAGTGCTTTGCCTGAAGCCTCGCCATCAGTGCGAGACAAATTTAAATCGCGAATAAACATTCGATTTTGATCCCATGAGTATGCAAGTTTGATGACATCAAAAGGAATTTCACGTAGTTTGGCTGCTTCACAGCGGGCGGTCCCCGTCATTTGTATTTTGGGTGCGTTAGAATCGTCGATTTGAAAATTCCCTTCGCCAGAGAAGAATTGGCGCCCGTTAATTTTAACATCTCTAAGCGCAGGGATACCCAACCACGCCGTGAGAAGCGCTGGAATCTCAAGGGATGACGATACGTCAAAGCGTCCTTCTTGATCCTGCAGATTATAGTCGATGTGGCCGACAAAAGCTCCCTCTGTGTCGGAAGCACGAAGATAGGTTACAGTGAAAATATCCCCCGTTAGATCGGCTTTGGCGGTTAGAGTGGCTAGTCGGTGGCCGTTTTTTTCAATATTTTTAACATCAAGAGACATTTTTGCATTGATGGAAGATCGAATGTTGATGTCGCCCTCGATTGAGATCTCAATATGGGGTGAATTGTTTTCGTCGAATTGCCATTTTTCTAATTCTGAGATGATTCTCGCCATGAGTTCGCGGCGTTTTCCCATGTTAGGGTCTTCGGCTTGGCTTTGTCCGTCTCGCAGATAGCCAATGAGTCGGAGATCCAGTGAAATGTCGATGCCGGCGATTTTTCCACGGGCATTACGGATTTCGAGGCGGCGGTTGCCTGGCATGAGGAGGGTACCATTTGCATCGGTAACTTGGAGTATTTCTGAGGTGGGATTTTTGGGATCTACAGGAAGTTCAAGTTTTGCGTGGTTGAGTTGGATTTTGTCGATTTGAAAAAGCCCTCGAGCGAGTTTTGGCTTATTAAAATCGATAATAATATTTTCTAACCGAGAAATTTCTCGCAGGTGTTCCGGTTCTGAGAAAATGCGGATATTGCTGGCGATAACCCCGCGGAATGGGGCGTAGCGGAGTCCGCCAATGGTAATAAAAGTTCCCTGTTTGGCGACTTCTCGCTCGATGGTGGCACGCCATGGTTCAGGCAGGCCAATGTGGTTTACCCACCAAAGGCTGACGATTGCCGCGAGCATCAAGGCGACAGTCAGTAAAAACGCCAGAGAGCGTAGATTGCGAGTGAGGTGCAGGCGATACATGCGGAATCTCCGCCGACACTGAAGAGAATTTTTTCGAAAAGCAACTCAGGGAATGATGCCTGCTTCACGAAAGGAGAAGTACGAGGCACGCCCAGGAGAGGGGCGTCCGATGATGATGTGATCCAAGAATCGGACGTTCATGATGTTTGCGGCCGAGACCAAGTTGCGGGTTGCTATTTCGTCGCCGTGGCTGGGGTTGGGGTCGCCGGATGGGTGGTTGTGAATAAGGATGAAACCATAGCCTCCGCGTGTAACGACTGGACGAAGAACTTCACGCGGATGGGCGCTCGCTTCGTTGACGGTGCCGAGTGAGGCGATGGTGGTGCCGATGTGGCGCAGGCGCGTGTCAACGACGGCGACGACGACTTGTTCTTGGCTCAAGTGACGGAGTTGTGGACCAAAAAAATCGCATATGCGTTCAGGTGAATCGAGTTGGACATCACGCATTTGCTCGCGAGCGACTCGAATTCCCAGTTCGAATGCGGCCGCAAGTTTCGATGCTTTTGCGATGCCTAGTCCCTTGATTTTGGATAATTCTGCGACCGGCAGACCTCCCAGAGCTCCCATTGAGCCGTATTTTTGGATTAGATCGCGACCGATATCGATCGCACTGCGCCCCTTTGTGCCGGTAGAAATGAAAAGGGCCATCAGTTCGGCGTTGTCGAGGGATGTCGGACCTAGCTGGGCGAGTTTTTCACGGGGTCGCTGGTCATGCGGCATGTCTTGGATGCGCGTGCAAGAAATGTTGTAGGTTTCTTCGTAAGGTTTGGTGGTGGTTTCTGCTGCTTTTCCGTTCACTTGAACACTCTATCAAATATGTTTCACTTGGCAAGGATTAGAATGTAATTATCGAAATGGGGTAGTAATCTTGTCACCCCGTAAGTTGGCGGCACACTTGTTATCGTTATGAACTTGGCGAAGTGGGGTCGATCCGTATTCTCTGAGTCATGTCGAAGTATGGTGGGGAAGAAGTGTTGGTGGTGCCGCGTGCATTGTTAGACGAATTGGGTGCATTTGAAGGGATAAAAACTGAGGGCCTCGATGAAGCGGTAGCTCGTTTGTTAGATGCGAAGAATCACACCTTTATGGATCGTGCGACGGCTGAGGAGGACCCAAGTTTTAAGCAGTTGATTCCCTATTGTATCTTTCGTTGTGGGGACCGGATTCTCCACTACACACGTGGAAAAGCGGGCGGCGAAAGTCGGTTACATGCGAAGATATCCGTCGGCGTAGGCGGTCACGTCAACCCAGTGGACACCAATGCTGGGCGGACGGGTGCGGAGGCTTATCATGCGGCGGTCACTCGTGAAATTGAGGAAGAGTTACAACTTCCTGAGGAGCATCATCACCGCATCATTGCGCTAATCAACGACGAGTCCAATCCCGTGGGGCAAGTTCACCTTGGTATCGTGCACTTGGTGGAATTGAAATCTGACGTGGTATTCTCCCGTGAGGACGCTTTGTTGGAATTAGGGTTCACCCCGCTGGACGATTTGGCGGGGGCGATGTTTGAGCGTTTGGAGACTTGGTCGCAATTTTGTATCCGCCACTTGGCGAGCTAACTTTTTTCAGTCGAACCTAGATAAATCAATGTTCCATATAAAAACTAAAATAATGATGAAAAGTTTAGAATTTAATGTGGCGATTTTCTTTTATCTTTCACAGAATTTAATCAACTAACGATGGTAACGAATTTACGAATCATTTGCGATGTCACTCATTAAGAAGCCAGTGAAGCCGCGCATTCTCATTGTTACCCCGGAAATTACGTACTTGCCGCCGGGTATGGGAAACATGGCTCAGAGAATGTCTGCTAAAGCCGGTGGCCTAGCAGATGTTTCTGCTTCTTTGGTTTCGGCCTTATTCGAACTCGGTGCAGATGTGCATGTCGCGATGCCAAATTACCGACGAATGTTTCAGAGTGATATTTTCAACCTGCACGAAAAAGAACTTAGAAAATATCATGAGGTTCTGCCAGAAGCACACATTCATCTAGCAGAAGATCGAATTTTTTATTATCGCGAGCAAGTTTACAGCAATCACTCGGACGAGGCGATGAGGATCGCCTTGGTGTTTCAGCGTGAGTTGATCAATCACATCGTTCCGCGTGTCATGCCGGATTTGATTCACTGCAACGACTGGATGACAGCCTTGATTCCTGCAATGGCCCGGCGGCGGGGGATCAAGTGTTTGTTCACGGTCCATAATATCCACACGCGGCAAGTATCTTTGGCACAGGTCGAAGAAGCGGGAATCGATGCCGCGGAGTTCTGGATGAATTTATATTTTACGGGTTCACCGGCTAGTTATGACCATGCCCGTTCGCATATCCCGGTGGATTTACTCACCTCAGGTATTTTCGCAGCGCACTACATCAACACGGTGAGTCCTCGTTTCCTGTGGGAAATTGTCGAGGGGTGGCACTCGGTGATTCCGGACTCGGTGCGTGCGGAACTGCGCGCCAAATATGCAGCGGGTTGTTCTGCGGGGATACTCAATGCGCCAGATGTTTCTTACGATCCGGTGACGGATTCTTCGTTGGCACAAACGTATGGCGTGGATGATTTTGTCACTGGCAAGGCGGCTAACAAACTTGCTTTGCAAAGGGAACTCCAACTCAAAGAGGACATAAAAGCACCGATTTTCTTTTGGCCTTCTCGACTGGATCCCGTGCAAAAAGGACCACAATTGCTCACTGATATTTTGCATCATCTCGTCTCGGATTACTGGGACCGCGATTTGCAGGTGGTCATCGTTGCAAATGGTCCTCATCAACAATGGATCGATAAAATTGTTTCTGCGTTCGATTTGCGTGAACGCGTCGCAATTGTCGACTTCGATGAGCGAATTTCACGGCTTGCCTATGCGGCTTCGGATTTCATGTTGATGCCCTCCTTGTTTGAGCCATGCGGTTTGCCGCAGATGACATCGCCGATTTATGGATCTCTTGCGATCGTGCACTCGACCGGAGGTCTGTATGATACGGTTCATCCATTGGATGTTGAAAATTCAACCGGAAACGGCTTCCGCTTCGACCACTACAATGCGGAAGCATTTCGTTGGGCCATCGATCGAGCGATGGATTTCTATGCATTACCCGAGGAAATCCGCGAACGGGAAATCCGCCGAGTAATGATAGAAAGCGCCAAGGAATTCAGCCACAAGGAAGTGGCTCGCCGCTATATCAACATCTACGAAGAGATGCTTGCGCGTCCTCTGGTGGAGAAAGAATCAGGCGGTGGGGTAAAAGCGCGAGGTGAGAAACTTTGAGGATATATCATCCATCAGATTACGGGTTCGAATTAATTTTTTATCACGTCGGATTGCCACAACGGTGATTGAGGTAAGTCGACGGGACGACAGATAATGATCCCTGCATGTTTCGAGGCTCCGTTGATGTAGTCGGAGATCGGTCGGTCAATCACAACTCGTCGTCCCTTGTCTCTGTCTGAGGTAGCGTGGGTGAAAAATGCTCGGTCTTTTTGGCGAATAATCATGCCTACGTGTGATGTGTAGCCGCTAGATTCAAAAGTGGTAATCGCACAAATATCACCGTTTTGCAGGTATTTTTCCGAAGCTCTTACATTAGCTCTCGGTATGTGATAGACTGGTAACTTTGAAACATAAGCTTCAACTTTCCCCATCGGTTCGATCAAAGATGGATTCGAGCGGAGGTAACGGTAAGCCTTCCACTGGACAGTCATTTCATGAATTTCTCGATGGATTTTTACGGCACCTGGAATTCTCGAAGTGATGTTGATCGCGTATCCACGGCGCTGGTTATCGTAAAAAACTTCCTCCAAATGGTGCATACGGCTAAGATAGCTTCCTGTGCATACTCCATCCCTGTATCTTTCGACTTCGATCATCTGTAAAAGATCTTCGGGCTTATATGGGGCGGGCTTGTAACGAAGCATTCTAGCAAGTGCGAGTGAATTTTCATAGTACGTCCAGCAGTCCATCGCCTTGAGATTCGCGACTGGCGATTCGATACGGTCGTCAATTTCAAGCGAGTAGTTCACGTAAGGTGACCCCATTAATTCGTTGGCCACTTTGATTGTTCTATCACCTAGTGGTAGACTGCGCCAATTTTCTCGCTCAGCTTTGGCAACGATCGCGTAAAATTTAGATTCACCTTGAAACACGGTAGCAAGCGGTAGCCTTGGTTGTGTAAGATGAGGGACAGGCTTCTGAGCCAATGTTAGACTCGCTCCGAATAAGACAAAACCGAGCGCTGAAATGGTCCATTTTAAAATCATACTGTTTCATAACCTCTTTTTTAGCATTGGGAAAGCAACAATCGAACGGACTAGCAAGTAACCTAGGTGCTTGAGCATTTAATTTGTTGCGAATGAATTCTTTTTTTCAAAAACACCAAAATCAAATTCGTTCATCTTCAAATTCTAGGTCAGCTTTTAGAATTTTACCTGCGATCGCAATGTTTGCGAGTTCGTCGCAACGCTCGTTTTCCAAATGTCCCGCATGACCTTTCACCCAGCGCCAATCAATTTGGTGTGAATGCATCGCTGACAGCAATTGAATCCATAAATCTTTGTTTTTAACGGGCTGCTTGTTCGCTGTTTTCCAGCCTTTTTTTTGCCATCCATCGATCCACTTTTTACAAATAGCATCGATCAAGTACTTTGAATCCGAATGCAACTCAACAAGACATGGTTCGCTCAAACGTTGCAGTGCGGCAATCGCGGCACGAAGTTCCATTCGATTGTTTGTCGTTAGACGATAGCCGTCAGAAAATTCTAACCGATCATTTCCGCAGACCATCACAACACCAAAACCGCCGGGTCCCGGATTTCCTTTGCACCCGCCATCGGTATGAATGATAACACGCTTCATATAGCGTGGTAGGTGACTCGACCGCATGCTTGATAGCAAGCGAATGTTGTGCGCCTCATTGGCAGAATCAGGAAATTTTCACGTCGACCCACTGCTTCGTCTTCGCTGATTCTAACACGGCATCGCAGACATATTGTGTTCCGAGGGCGTGGCGGAAGTCTGGATAGGCTTTTGGAGCGCTTGGGTCGTCGAGTGACTTAAAAAACTCCGCGAGTTCATGGGTGAAAGAATGTTCGTATCCGAGGCAGAGACCGGGAACCCACCAGTTACCGGCATAGGGGTGATCGCCATCTGAGCAATGGATGCTGCTCCAACCGCGGCGGTCACCGGGAACACCGTGGTCGAAATACGCGAGCTTGTTGAGGTCGTGGAGATCCCAGGCGAGCGATTTCTTTTCGCCGTTGATTTCGAAAGTATTGAGTGCCTTGTGTCCGCGAGCGTAGCGGGTGGATTCGAATATGGCGAGTGAACCATTTTCGAAGCGTGCGAGAAATGCACAGGCGTCATCGATGGTGACGGCTTGTTTTTGTCCAGTCGCGGTGTGAACACGTTCTTTGATGAATGTCTCGGTCATTGCACTAACAGAGACAATGTTGCCATTGATCCAGCGGGCGGTATCGATGCAGTGTGCTAACAAGTCTCCCGTGACGCCGGAGCCAGCGGCTGCAGCGTCGAGCCGCCAGAGCCCTGCGCCGCCTTGAGGGAGTTCTTCGGAAATCGTCCAATCCTGAAGAAAATTGGCGCGGTAGTGGAAGATGCGTCCGAGTTCACCGGCCTCGACGATGTTTTTTGCCAGGGTGACTGCGGGAAGGAAACGGTAATTATACCAAACGAGATTGGGTAAGCCGGATTTCTCGACGGCTGCTACCATGGCTTCACCTTGAGTGCCGTTGAGGGCGAGAGGTTTCTCGCAGAGGATCATCTTTCCGTTAGCGATGCAGGCGAGAGCGATCTCGGCGTGCGAATCATTCGGCGTACAGATGTCGATGGCATCGATGTCGTTGCGTTTGACGAGTTCACGCCAGTCCGTTTCATAGGAGGCGTAGCCCCATTTTTCAGCGAACGCAGCGACTTTTTCCTTATCGCGACCACAAACGGCTTGGCGGACGGGGATGTGGTCGGTGTCAAAGAAGTGGGAGAGTTGCGAGTAGGCGTTCGAATGGGTGCGGCCCATGAAGCCATAACCGATAAGTCCGATGCGAATTGGTTTTTTCATGATTAAGTACGTTAGATTGATTGATCGACTTGGATCATTGTCTCCAAGATGTTATGCCAAGTGGATGGAGTTTCGAGGGTTTCGTTAGAGAACATGCATCCATCCCAGCAAATGTGTTTCATTCCGCGTGAGGAGGCATCTTTGAGCCAGTATGCAGAGGCTCGTACAATATCAATTTTTCCATTAGGATCATTGGCAAGGCAGTGTCGTCCCGTTTTATCATGAGAGCCGGTGCCATGCACAGACCCATCATTTTGTGCAACGTGAAAGTCAAATGTCCAAGGACGTAAAGCATCAGTTAGAGTGGTGTAAGCAGCCCAGAATTCGTCATCACTGTAGCCTTCTTTGAGTAATGCAGCTTCAGGTGCGTTGTAGCCCATGAGATAGAGGAAGGTGTGCGCGAGGTCGGCTTGGAATCCAACCGTTTCAGGCATTCCAGTTGCCTCGAGGGTGTCGAGCATTGCCTTCCATGAATGCATGCCGCCCCAGCAGATTTCACCTTCTGCGGCAAGGCGCTCGCCATGTTGCTCGGCGACTTTTCCTGCCTCGCGGAAGGTTTCCGCGATCCTTTGAGTGTTAGCGACTGGGTCTTTGGCCCAGTCCGTGACGGAACTGGCAGAGTCGATGCGGATGACGCCGTATTCGCGGACACCATGTTCGTTGAAGATTTTCGCAATCCGACAGGCTTTCTCGACGGCGAGGATAAATTTGCGACGTGCTTCAGCATCGCCCATGGCGGCATCTCCGACGGTGCCCGGCCAGATTGGTGCGACGAGCGAACCGATCTTGAGGTCGTGACTGGCGACGAGATCTGCGATTTTTCTTATCTCCGATTCTGAAGCATCTGGATCGGTGTGCGGGTGGAAGAGGAAATAGTCGATACCGTCGAACTTGCGACCGTTGACCTCAGCGGCGGCGGTGAGTTCGAGCATGTGCTCGAGTGAGATTGGTGGATGGTCAGTGCCGGGTTCTTTGCCAACGAGGCCAGGCCACATCGCGTTATGTAGTTTCATGAGTGGTTAGATTTGGTTTTTGTTGGAAATTTAAAATGAGTGATGTTTGTAAGCACCCATGGCAGGAGCGTTCGGATTCACTTCTGGGCCGAAGTAGCGGAGTGCGACGAGCGGTTCGGTGAGCGATGTGTTTTTGAAAGTGACTCCTTGTTTTGCAGCGGACTCGGTGCAGAAGAATTCGTCGTTCGCGAGTTCGTTGAAGCGAAGAAGTTTCGGGCAATTGAGGCGCAGTTTGTTTGCGAAGCCCTCGCCTTGAACGACGATGAGTGAGTAGGCCCCGTTGTCTTTGATCGTCGCGCTCTGGCCCGGTTCGACGGTGATTTCCTTGGCGGTAAAATATTGAAAACCATCAACTTTTCCATACACGATCCACTTGTCGTGATAGCCTTCACCCTTCTCGGCGGTGACGGGTTCGAGGTAGTGATTATCCTTGAAGTTAGGGTCCACATTTTTATCCCAATCTAACTGGTCGATGATGAAATCGATATCATGATGCTTGTCCTTGGGCATATCTTTCACGAGCAGTGACCATGGAACTTCGCGGCCTTCGACGAGGTTCTGATACATACCGAAGACGTCGGAACCCCACTGAGGTTCATAGGTACAGAGTGAGCCCGGCGCGTGAAGGATGCAGGGGTCGATGAGCCATCCGCTACCGACTTTGAGGCGATAGGCTTTTGATAGATCGAGGATGCCGTTTTCGCCCTTGTTCCAGTTAGAAATGCACTTGCGAACCTGGTCGCGGGTGGTACCCGGCTCGAAACCCATGAAAGTATAAGGGAAATTATTGCCGACGTTGTTATGCTGCGGCGGGAAGTAGTACGACTCCGGCTTGCCTTCCTGACCCACTAATGCTGCCTGTTCAGCACTCTGATGCATGTGGTGTGGAATTGGCCCCATGTTGTCGAAGAATTTCGAGTAAACTGGCCATTTCCCGTACTTTTCCCACATCGTCTTGCCGATGATTTCAGCACCAGACTCGGCGATCGCATCGCGCAGGGTGAATCGCTCATTGCCGACGATAACGTAGGAAAGTCCCTCATCCGCTGCACGACCTTCGTTGGCCGTTTCGGTGGTTGATCCGAACCAGCGCTCGTCGATGCCGCCGCGGTTGAGACCATAGGCGTAGGTGTCGTCTGGATGAAGCTTGATGCGGAGGCCGGGCTGGAGGAAAGAGCGGGGGACCCAAGTGGGCGAAAGTCGGAGAAGCCCGCCCGTTTCTTCCAAATGTCCCTCGATGAGGGGCTTGAGTCGGGTCTTGGTTGTTGACAGTTCTGATGTGGTGAGCGGTGACATAATAAGTTTTTAGATCAATTCGATACGTGAATTCTTCTGATAATTATCATATCGGCGAGAAGTTAGTGTGAAAATTCTTCTCTTTCACTGGGAAACATTAAGCAAGAGGATCATTTGTGCCTATAGATTCAGTACTCAAGCTTTGCCGTAAAGCGGTCCATAGTTTGCACATGCACGGAAATCAGCGCCTTCCAAGTCGGTAGTGCCGAATGAGGTCCACGCGCTCGGGCGAAAGACTCGCTCTTCACTGAGGTTGTGCATGTAAACTGGAATCCGTAACATCGATGCAAGTGTTACATAAAGATGTCCAACGTGACCACAAGTCATCACACAGTGATTGGCACCCCAATGGTTCATGACTTCGTAGGCACTAGTGAAAGCGCCTTTTCCAGTTAGGATTGGCGCAAACCACGTTGTCGGCCAAGTGGGATTGGTTCTGTTATCGAGCGCATCATGCACATCATCTGGTAAATCCACGGTGTAACCTTCCGCCACTTGCAGTGCTGGTCCGATGCCGCCCACGAGATTGAGTCGAATCATCGTGGCAGGCATGCCGCCGCGTGTGCGGTAGCGGGTGCTGAGTCCGCCACCAGGAAAATACTCGGTGATGGATGGATGCCACGTCGTCGCTGCTAGACATTTTGCCACTTCAGCATCGGAAATTTCCCAAAACGGTTTCATCGTCGGCGTGCCGGTGCTTGTCTTTTGTTCACCGGTTCCATCAAGTGCTGCGGGACCAGAGTTGATCAAGTGGAGGATCCCATCACCGATGAATGGGTGACTGATTTTTTTACCGCTCGCGGTTTCGATCGCCTCGAGGCTCCAGTAGGTGCGGAGGTCGGCGAAAATTTGAGCGCTGTTTGTTAAGAGATGACCGAACAACATCCCCGCGGCATTGAGGGCATCATTTTCGGTGGCGACAATGTAGGGCGCACGCTTGCCATTCCAATCGAAAGACGAGTTGAGGATGGCTTCGAGAAAGTCGCCATTTGGGAAATGGTCGGTCCACTGGCGTTGGCCTTGAAAGCCCGATGCGATGGCGTTGTGACCTTGTGCCTGTTCGCCCAATTCCATTTCTGCGAGTTTGGGATTACCAACCATGAGGTCTCGCGCGATCAAAGTCATTTTCACGCTGTCTTCCCATTCCTTGTCGATTTGTTCGCGGCTGCGAGAGGTGTTAGGTGAGTTGTAATCTTTACCTTCCGGGCAGTTTTTCTTCACCCAAGCGATGGCTTTCTCGTATTCCACTGGGTCGTATTGGCCCTTGCTCATGCGGCCGACGAACTCGGTCATATCGATGGCTTCGACGCGCATGCCTAACCACTTTTCCCACATCGCGGTGTCGATGACTGAGCCGGCAATCCCCATCGATGTGCCACCCATAGATAGGTAACTCTTGCCGCGCATCAAGGCGACGACGAGTCCGCACCGCACAAATGATAGAAGTTTGCCTCGGACGTCTGCAGGAATATCTGTATCGGTCGCAGACTGTACGTCCTTGCCGTAAATTCCAAATGCAGGAAGACCCTTTTGTGTGTGACCTGCTAGAACAGCAGCTAAATAAACGGCACCCGGTCGCTCGGTTCCATTGAATCCCCAAATTGCTTTTGGGAGATGTGGATCCATGTCCATCGTCTCTGACCCGTAACACCAGCAAGGTGTCACTGTTAGTGATACGCCGACGTTAGAAATCCGAAAGTGATCCGCGCAAGCTGCGGCTTCTTTGACTCCGCCGATGCAAGTGTGAGCAACGACGCACTCGACTGGGGTGCCATCAGGATAGCGCAGCTCTGCGGAGATCAATGCGGCAACAGCGTGGGCCTGCTGCATGGTGCGTTGCTCAAGGGATTCGCGAACTCCGCCTAGGCGTCCGTCGATAGCAGGGCGAATGCCGATTTTTGGATAAGATGAAGATTTCACAGTGCTGGGTGTTGGATTGGGATAAGCATCAAATGAGAACCTAAATTGTCTATTTTGTAAGCGTATTAATCATTTCTTTCGAAGAATACATGGTATTGGGCATGCTGATTATGATCTTTAATGTATATTTTTATCTTTATTGGAGAAGATGATAGGTTACCAATTGATTTGTGCGCGACGATCCTCAGGCTAATTCATTCGTTTCTCAAGAGGTTGAAGCCTCGCGTCTATTTTTTCTCGAACCTGAGTTAGACGAAAATTTTTCGGTCGTATTTGGAGGATTTGAACGCTGTCGGCCGGGTTATCGAATTGATCGCCAAAACTTCCCTTGGTTTACATTAGAGTTTGTTAGTCACGGTGAAGGAACCCTTCGACTGGGTGACGTGAATTCGCCATTGCTCGCAGGAAGTTGTTTTATTTATGGACCATCGATCCCGCATCGAATTGTTAGTTCATCGATCCATCCACTGAGAAAATATTTTGTGGGGTTTACGGGCTCAGGGGTGGTCGATTTTTTAGCGAAATATGAAATCTATCCCGGATTTGTCTCTCGTTGCCTGAGAGGCGAACCGATGCGTCAGGCGTTTGATTTGCTGATCGACCGTGGAATCCGTAAGTCACGGTTTGCGGGCCCGCTGTGTTCGGGCATCACCAAACAATTGCTTTTGATGTGCCGAGACGATGCTGTGGGTGATATCGATATTTCAACGCTTGCCTTTGCGACTTACTCAAGGACTAAAGACTTCATTGAACAAAATTTTATCCAAGTGACCACGCTCGATGGAATTGCGAAAAATTGCGGATTGGATGCTCCATATTTGTGTCGTCTTTTTGCTAAGTTCCAAGGTGAGAGTCCCTATCAATTTCTCACGCGCTTACGAATGGAGTACGCGTCCAATATTTTGTTAGAAAGTGATTCTTCGGTGAAATCGGTTGCGGCCATGCTTGGGTTTAAGGATGCCTTCCATTTTTCGAGAGTCTTCAAGTCCGTTCATCATGTACCACCGTCGCGCTTTCGGCAAACGATGCACCCGCAGTGGTCGTTGTGAATCTAGGTTGACGAATCGGCCATTTACGAGAAAATGTCGCCATGCTTCAAACTGGAATTCTAAATCCGCACCTTCTTGATCTATTGGCCCGCGTTCGCCACACCAACACGCTTGTGATTGCCGACTGGGCATTTCCCTACTGGCCTGAAATCGAGACGGTTGACATATCTCTGACGCGGGGGATCCCGACGGTACTTGACGTTTTAGACCTTTTGACTCCGGTCTTTAAAATTGGTCGGATTTGGCAAGCCAACGAGTTCGTAACTTCTAACACGGTTGAAGTAGTGGATGGTTTTTCAAATTCTTTTGGTAAGATTCCTCTAACTCGTGAGGCCCACGTTGACTTCAAGAAAAGAGTGCCACTTGCGATCGGGTTGATCCGAACGGGTGATCCAACAGCCTACGGCAACATCATCCTAGAATCCGCCTAAGCGACAGAATCTAAAATTCGGCGCCAAGCTAACTGGTTAAGGTAGATTAGTTGAGCCCATTAGGAAGCGGTCACATTCGCGAGCCGCACCACGACCTTCGTTAATTGCCCAGACAACGAGTGATTGCCCACGGCGTACGTCACCCGCAGCGAAGACACCGGGAACGTTGGTTGTGAAGATGCCATGCTCAGCTTTAATGTTAGATCGGGCGTCAGTCTCTAGAGCGAATTTCTCAATCACTTGATTTTCGGGCCCCGTGAAGCCCATCGCGAGAAGTGCCATTTGGCATGGAATCACTCGGAGTGTGCCAGGAACATCTTTGGGGCTGAAGCGGCCTTGCTCGTCTTGGGCCCATTCGATATCGACGATTTCAAGCCCATCGAGATTGCCTGCAGCGTCTTTGAGAAAGCGCTTGGTTTGAACGAGGTAGTGACGTGGATCCCTGCCTTGAAGCGCATTGGCTTCTTCTTGGCCGTAGTCCATTTTGTATATCTTAGGCCACTCTGGCCATGGGTTGTTGGCTGCGCGCTTATCAGGGGGTTGCGGCATGATTTCTAGTTGGATGACGCTTTTGCAACCGTGTCGCAGACTGGTGCCCACGCAGTCGGTACCCGTATCGCCCCCGCCGATCACTACCACATCTTTGCCTGTGGCATTGAGAGCTGGGTTGGTGCCGTCAAAATGGTGATCTAGTTGATAGCGCGTGTTAGCAGTGAGAAAATCCATCGCCATGAAGACGCCCATGGCATCGCGATTGTCGATGGGGAGATCACGCCCTGCGGTGGCACCGCAGCAGAGGACTACTGAGTCAAACTCGGTACGCAGACGCTCCGCAGTCCAATCAGTGTTTTTGCCGATAGTGATACCAGTTTTAAATTTAATACCTTCCTCTGCGAGTAAATCGACTCGACGTTGAACGACGAGTTCCTTATCGAGCTTCATGTTAGGGATGCCATACATGAGTAATCCACCGACCCTGTCCTCGCGCTCAAAGACGGTCACATGATGGCCCGCTTGGTTGAGTTGGTCAGCGCAAGCGAGACCGGCAGGTCCAGATCCTACAACAGCAACTTTTTTGCCAGTGCGGGTTTCGGGGATGCGTGCGACCACCCAGCCTTCTGCCCAACCTCGATCAATGATGGCGCACTCGTTGTTCTTAATCGTGACTGCGGGCTCGATGACGCTGAGAACGCAAGATCCTTCACATGGTGCGGGACAAACACGACCCGTGAATTCGGGAAAGTTATTTGTTTTGTGGAGTCGTTGGAGCGCTTCCTTCCAGCGTCCACGAAATATGAGATCATTCCACTCTGGAATGAGGTTGTTGACGGGGCAACCGCTTGCCATGCCAGAGACCATGTGACCGGTGTGGCAGAAGGGTGTTCCACAATCCATACAACGCGAGCCTTGTGCCCTTTGTTGTTTCTCGTCGGGATGAATTTTGAACTCGCGCCAATTCTTGATGCGCTCGAGTGGTGCTGCTTCTGCGTCGGTCACGCGTGGCACTTCCATGAATCCTGTAGGCTTACCCATATAATTGAAAAATTAGAACGTTGAATGTTAGTTGCCACCGACGCGGGCGAGGTCTTTGAGATTCTCCTCAAATGCCGCCATTGCAGCATCGTCGCCCGTGAGCCCTTGCTCTTCGACTTTTCGAAATGCTTCTAACATTCGTTCGTAGTCGCGGGGAAGTACTTTGAAAAACTTGGGTAGTTCAGAATCCCATTTTTCCAATAATGATTTTCCTCGTGGTGATGCGGTGTAGGCCACGTGCTTCTCAATGGTGGCCTTCACCAAGTGGATGTCCTTGTCCGTGCATTCGATAAGGCGGTAAAGATTTACCATTTCATGGTTGAGGCGCTTCTCAAATAAGCCGTCGATGTCATAGACATAGGCGACTCCGCCGGACATGCCCGCCGCAAAGTTTCGACCCGTTTCTCCAAGAACGATCACTTGACCACCGGTCATGTATTCGCATCCATGATCGCCGATGCCTTCGACAACGGCGAAGGCCCCTGAATTTCTCACACAGAAGCGTTCACCCGCTTGGCCATTGATGTAAACTTCTCCGCTGGTTGCGCCGTAGAGTGCGACATTGCCGATGATGATGTTTTCCTCGGCTTTGAAGCGGGAATTCTTGGTTGGATAGATGATCACCTTGGCACCTGATAGACCTTTGCCAACGTAGTCGTTGGCATCGCCTTCGAGACGGAAAGTCATGCCTGGAGGAGTGAATGCGGCGAAGGATTGACCAGCACTACCAGTAAATTTGAGTTCGATGGTGTCTTCTGGGAGGCCCTTGCTACCGTATTTTCGCGAGACTTCACTGCCGGTGATTGTGCCAACGACACGGTTTACGTTGATGATAGGCAGCTCGACTCGGACGTGCTCGCCGCGCTCGATGGCGGGCTTGCAGAGAGTCAGCAAGTGCGTGTTGTCCAGAGCATCTTTAAGACCATGGTCTTGTTCGATTTGGTGGTAGCTACCGACTTCTTCGCCGACGTCTGGTTTGTGGAAAATGCTGGTGAGATCCACACCGTTAGCCTTCCAGTGTGCTGTCGCTTCGTTGGTATCTAGGCATTCCACGTGACCGACCATTTCGTTGATGGTGCGGAAACCCAGTTCCGCCATGATTTCGCGGAACTCCATGGCGATGAACGTCATGAAATTGACGACATGTTCAGGTTTGCCTTCGAAGTTTTTACGAAGTTCAGGATCTTGAGTGGCGATGCCGACTGGACAGGTGTTTTTCTGACAGACACGCATCATCAAGCAGCCCACCGTGACAAGGGGAGCCGTTGCGAATCCGTATTCTTCGGCACCGAGTAGTGTGGCGATCGCGACATCACGACCGGTTTTTAACTGTCCGTCCGTTTCGAGAACCACACGGCTGCGAAGGTCGTTGAGGAGGAGAATCTGGTTAGTTTCTGCTAGGCCGAGTTCCCATGGAGCGCCAGCATTGAAGATCGAGGACGAAGGTGATGCGCCCGTGCCGCCGTCGTGGCCGGAAATAAGGATCACATCGGCGTGGGCTTTGGCCACCCCTGCTGCGATTGTGCCGACTCCAACTTCTGCGACGAGTTTCACGTTGATGCGGGCACGCGTGTTGGAGTTCTTTAGATCGTGAATCAGTTCTGATAGATCCTCGATGGAGTAAATGTCATGGTGCGGTGGCGGAGAGACGAGACCTACGCCGGGGGTCGAATAGCGGACTTTGGCGATCCATGGATAGACCTTAGAGCCTGGGAGTTCGCCACCTTCGCCGGGTTTGGCGCCTTGAGAAATTTTGATTTGGATTTCGTCAGCGTTGACGAGATATTCGCCAGTCACCCCGAACCGGCCCGAGGCGACTTGTTTGATCGCGGAGCGTTTGCTGTCACCGTTTGCCATCGTGACGAAACGTTCTGGGTCTTCGCCGCCTTCACCGGTATTTGATTTGCCGCCGATGCGGTTCATGGCAATTGCGAGTGTTTCGTGAGCTTCTTGCGAGATTGAACCCCAGGACATGGCACCGGTTTTGAAGCGTTTGGTGATTGCTTCGATCGATTCAACTTCATCGATAGGCACGGGTGAGCGGGTGCTGCGGAATTTCATCAAGCCACGCAGGGTGGAAAGATTTTCGCTCTGGTCGTTCACTTTTTTTGCATACTGTTTGAAGACCTCGTAACTTCCCGTGCGAGTTGCTTTTTGCAGCAAGTGGATGGTTTCTGGGTTGAAGAGATGGAACTCGCCATCACTGCGCCATTGATAAACGCCGCCGGTGTCGAGTGCTGCTTCTTCTGCTTCGATGTGGCGGTCTGGGAATGCTTGGTGGTGACGAATGAGTGCTTCTTCAGCAACTTTTTCGATATCAGATCCTTCGCAGCGACTGGATGTACCGCAGAAATATCGGTTCACCAAGTCGGTCGACAGACCGATGGTTTCAAAAATTTGTGCACCGCGATAAGATGCCACCGTGGATATTCCCATTTTCGCCATGGTTTTAACAACACCTTTGATCGAGCCCTTGAGGAAATTGTAAGTTGCCTTTTCGAGAGTGATGTCTAACATATCCTCTTCAATCATCTTGTGGATAGATTCGAAGGCCATGTATGGGTTGATTGCGTCGGCGCCGTAGCCAATCAAAGTGGAGAAGTGGTGAACTTCGCGAGCCTCGCCGGTTTCAAGAATGACAGAAACTCGGGTGCGCGTGCCTTTGCTGACAAGGTAGTGATGGATGCCACCCATCAACAACAGAGTTGGAATCGCAGCTAGATCGTGATTAATACCTCGATCTGACAGGATGATGATATTGCATCCGTCTGCGATCGCAGAGTCGGCATTTTTGCAGATTTGTTCAAATGCGGATTCGAGTCCTTCACCACCTTGGTTGGATGGAAAAAGTGCGTCGAGTGTGATAGATTTGAATCCATCAAGATTGATCTCACGAAGACGAGCGAGTGCTTCGTTGTCGATGAGAGGATTATCCAAGCGGACCATTCGGCAGCTTTGTGGTCCTGGTGCGAGTAGGTTGGACTCCGATCCAATGAAGGTTTCAGTGGAGGTGACGAGTTCTTCGCGGATGCAGTCGAGTGCTGGGTTGGTGACCTGTGCGAAAATCTGCTTAAAATATTGATAGAGATGTTTTGGCTTGCTGGAAAGAACCGCGAGTGGCGTGTCGTTGCCCATCGAGGAAATCGGTTGGACGCCGGACGAAGCCGTGGGTCCTAGCAACATCCGCAGGTCTTCGTAGGTATATCCGAATGCAAGTTGGCGTTCGAGGATGCGGTCGGGTTCTATCGTCTTTGGAGCTTTCGCTGCGGGAAGGTCTTTGAGAGTGATCCTGTTTTCATCTAACCACTTACGGTAAGGTTTGGCTAAGTAGACACGCTTCTTGACCTCCTCGTCGGGGACGATGCGACCTTCCTTCATGTCCACAAGAAACATCCGCCCCGGGCGAAGGCGGCCTTTTTCAATGATGGTCATCGGATCTAGATCTGGCACGACACCAACCTCCGAGGCCATGATGACGAGATCATCATCGGTGACATAATAGCGGCTTGGACGCAGGCCGTTGCGGTCTAGGACGGCGCCAATTTGTTGACCATCAGAAAAAGTGATAGAAGCTGGACCATCCCATGGTTCCATCATGCAAGCGTGGAATTCATAAAACGCTTTTTTATCCTCGTCCATCATGGTGTGACGCTCCCATGGTTCGGGGATCATCATCATCATCGCGTGGACGAGATCGTAGCCACCGTAGTGCAAAAATTCTAAGGCATTATCGAATCGCGCTGAGTCTGATCCGTCCTCGTTGATGACGGGGAAAATATTCTCGATGTCGGTTCCAAAAAGATCTGATTGGCAGAGCGCCTGACGCGCCTTCATGAAGTTTGCATTGCCCATGACGGTATTGATTTCTCCGTTGTGGGCGATGAAGCGGTTCGGGTGAGCGCGCGACCAGCTTGGAAAGGTATTCGTGGAGAAGCGGGTATGCATCAGCGCGAGTGCCGACTCGTAATCTGGATCGAGTAGATCTGGAAAGTAAGTAGAAAGTTGGCAAGGGGTGAGCATGCCCTTGTAGACCATGGTCCTAGCAGAAAGACCGGTGACGTAATGGTAATCTGCGCCTGGGAAAGAATTCCCTTTGTTGCCATGGACGTCGCGGAATTGGTTGGGCACTTCGTTGTTACGGATCCAAGCGCCTACGCGCTTGCGGATGACGTAAAGCTTGCGCTCGAAGTCCATTGGGTCGGTGATGTCGGGGCTTTTACCGATAAAAATTTGCTTAATGACTGGTTCGTAGCGGCTGGATGTTTTTCCTAGCAGTTCGCTTTTTACTGGGACGGTGCGCCAACCGAGGAATTTCTGACCTTCCTCACGCACTACGAGTTCAAAGACCTGCATCGCGACCTCGCGAACCGATGCTTCAGGAGAGAAAAATACGCAACCTGAACCGTAATCTCCTTCTGGTGGAAGTTCGACTCCCTTTTTTGCCATTTCTCGGCGTAAGAACTTGTCCGGCATTTGAGTAAAGATTCCTGCGCCATCTCCAGTGGCTGGATCAGATCCGCTTGCGCCACGGTGGTCCATTTGGTTGTTCATCGTGAGGGTTTTGACGATGATGTCATGCGAGCGTTTGCCTTTTAAATGCGCGATGAAGCCGACGCCGCATGCGTCTTTTTCGCGAGACGGATGCCAGAGTCCTTGGGGTTCAGGCCAGCCGTGAGGAGATTTCTTAGATAAAGGCATTGAATTGGTGAGGAATTATAAGTAAACCTAAACACAACGCGTTGTGGTGCAAGGCAGAGATTGTAAAAATTATCGAGTATCTGTCTGCTTGGTTGCTTGAAGTAACCGCTGAGTTAATTCAAATAACATTCAAAACGGGCGGAAAGTTGCTTTCCGTGGGGGGGGCTGTCAAGACTCAGCGACCAAATGCTTTGGACTGTGGTAATCAAATACTCGGAATTCGCACGAGATTTGTGAACTTCGACCGCATTATTTGGCTTTTGGAGTACTCGCAGCGGGTGCCGCAATCTCTGCGGGGACGTCGAGGATATGAACTTTGAAATTGGGGTCCTGCGTAGGATCGGCATAGGGTGAATTGAGAAATTGCGCTGCAAATTTTTTCAAATAATCGATCCATTCTTGCTCAGTGGTAATTTTCCCCTGACCTTCCCAGCCGAATCCGGAAAAGAATCGAATCCCTCCCATTTTATCGGTACGGGCGATGCATAGCGCCTGAGTGAGGCCTTCCGCGTCGGTATGGTTGATCATTTTTACGACCTTCTCAGGGTTGATTACCACGGCGGTGCCAAGTCCGTAACCGTCTAATTTCTCCCAAATCATCATCGTGCCGTCTTTCGGTGAAAACACTGCCGCGCTTCCTTTGACTTCGGGGTTGAGTCCGATAGCGACTTCCATGTTTGCGGCGGGTACGCCGTCGATGGTGAAACGAGAATCACATTGAAAGAGGTGTTGGCCCGTGATTAGAGAGATGCGTTTGGTTTCGCGGAGAGCTTTGCCTTTGAAATTACTGGCATAGTCGAGTTCGAATGTAACCCGCTCTGGCAAGTTTTCTAACAGTCGATGTGCGATGAAAGTGTCGGAGTTGTAGAGTTGCTCATCCGCCCAGATTGAGATGCCGCCGCAGCCACGCGAGCTACCGACGTGATAGACGTCGTACCCTTCGCCATGGTCCGAGTGATACGGCTTGGCGACTTTTCCGTAAGGTAGAACGAGGCGATCCTGCATGTACCATTTATCTAGAATAGGGTAGGGGACGCGCTTGAACCAGCAGTCGATACCGCTATTTTCTGTCCCTGGGCGCAGAGCTGGTCCGTAGGTGCGAAAAGCGACCAAATCATTTTCCCAGGCGAAGTCATCCATTCGTTCTGGCACGAAGCGGGCAAAAGTTCTTGGAGTTGCTGGTAGGAAACTGCTCGGCAATTTTACGCCGTGAAAAGTGGCCAAATCGTTGCGGCGTTTGCTTGGATCTAGCAGGCGAATGATTTCCGCGCCAGCGAGAAGAAATGCGCCGGTGCCATAGACTTCAGTGGATTCAGCAGTGGTGTCTTGCTTGTCTGGAGCGTCACCGATTTTTTGTACGAATCCAAGCATGCCAGATGGTTGGATGTTTTTAGCAAGTGCCTGGTAGCCTTTCATGACAACTGGGCGGAAGGTATCCTCTGGCAGCAGACCGCGATTGATGCCCCAAGCCATGGCGTAAGTGAAAAAAGCTGAACCTGATGATTCGCCGCGTGGGTCTTGCGGGTCTAACAAACTGGATCGCCAAAGTCCGTCTGTGTTTTGAAGTTGAAGAAGAGCAAACATCATGTCATGATAAAGGCCTAGATATTTTACCCGTGAAGGGTGATCTGCTGAAAGATAGTTCAGCATGTGAATAAGGCCACCGACGACCCAACCATTACCACGTGACCAGAAGACTTTTTTTCCACTCGGGGTTCGCTTGGTGAAAAAATTGTTATCACGGTAATAGAGATGGTGTGTAGGATCATAAAGCACATCGGTGGTGGTCCACCATTCACGATCTGCCCACTCTAGAAATTTAGGGTCACCGGTGATTTTTGAGAGATGTGCCCACACGGCGGGCGACATGAAAAGTGCGTCGCACCAGCACCAGGTAAAGCTGCCGCCAGAAATCGATTTTGGAGTTTCCGCTGCGAGGGCGGAGGTGATTTTACCAAAGTGGGTGATGGTAGGGTTTAACTTGTTGGAATCTTTATCAAGTTGGTACATTTCTAACCAAGCTTGGAGTACTGCATGATCATCTGCATGAGTAACACGAGGACCTGGACCGTATGCGATTTGCTTGCCGAAGGAATTAAGAGCGTCGAGATACTTAGCGTCGCCTGAAACTTGATAGAGATTTGCGAGCCCGAGAAAAAATGGTGCTTGCGTCCAATCGTGGATCGCGTGTTCCGAGGGATTTGCGATTTGCCAGTCTGCAACGCGTTTCATCTCTTGGAGAATTTCCTTGGGCTGAGGATCGGCAGCGTTGAGCGGAGAAACCATCGCAAGTGTGATGATTGCCAAGCTTCGTAACGTAGAAGACACAGATGATAATGTGAGAGACATGAGGATTTAAATGAATAAGAAATGATGTAGCTTAAATTCCAGTTGCCAGACTATGGGTCAGGTGAAGAATAAACACCAACTGAAGCTAGGAAATCAAAAACGCATTTAAAAACTGCGGGTCCGCTCGGTAAAAAATTATTCGAAAACTTTATCATTATGGAAATACGACTGATGCCATCACCCCGCGAAGCGGCGATTCTCGATACCGACGAGTTGCGTTCGACCTTTTTGCTCGATGAGCTCTTCGTCTACGGTGTGGTAGACTTTATTTACACCGACCTCGACCGCGGAATCGTAGGAAGTGCCGTCCCAACCATACAAGCCTTGGCGCTTGGAAATGACGATGCGCTTAAAGCAGATTTCTTTTGCCAACGCCGTGAAATGGGCATCCTCAATTTTGGTGGCGCAGGCACCGTCACGGTCGATGATGTCAATTATCAAATGGGTGCACAAGACTGCCTGTACATTGGACGCGGCAGCAAAGAAGTCATTTTTGAGAGTGGGGATGCTACCAATCCCGCGGTTTATTATTTTGTTAGTTATCCTGCGCATGCGGTGTATCCAACGACTAAAGCGACTCGCGGCGATGCGAACTGCGTGGAACTTGGCACTCGCGACGAGGCAAATGAGCGAACGATTTTCCAATACGTGCATGAAAACGGCATCAAGAGTTGTCAGCTTGTAATGGGCTTCACCGAGTTCAAGCCTGGCAGTATTTGGAACACCATGCCCTGCCACACCCACGACCGTCGGAGCGAAGTGTATTGTTACTTCGATGTTCCAGCAGCGCACCGCGTGCTCCACATGATGGGTGAACCTCAGCAAACTCGCTCGATCTGGGTGGCAGATCGTCAAGTGGTCCTCTCACCACCTTGGTCGATTCACTGCGGATGCGGCACTGCCAGTTACCGGTTTTGTTGGGCAATGGGTGGAGAAAATCAGGCCTTCACCGACATGGATCGGGTCGAAATCGCGGACCTTCGTTAATTTCATGAAATCATTCGACCTCACTGGGAAAACCGCAATCGTAACGGGTTGCAAGCGTGGTATTGGCTTTGCGATGGCAGAAGGCCTCGCCGAAGCGGGTGCTAACATCATCGGCGTTAGCGCCAACCTTGAAGCGACTGGTAGCGCGATTGAAAAATCCGTCTTGGCATTGGGACGGACTTTCACGGCTTACCAATGTGATTTTTCACAGCGCAAAGAGGTCAAAGATTTTGCCAATAAAGTTATGTTAGATCACGGGGTACCAGATATTTTGGTGAACAATGCTGGAACGATCAAACGCCAGCCTGCCGCCGAGCATTCCGATGACTTCTGGTTTGAGGTGATCGACGTGAATCTTAATGCTCAATTTCTCTTGAGCCGTGACATCGGTGCAAAAATGATCGCCCGTGGGAGTGGAAAGATTATCTTTACCGCTTCGCTTCTAACATTTCAAGGTGGCGTCACCGTTCCTAGTTACGCTGCGTCTAAGGGTGGCATCGGTCAACTGACTAAGGCTCTATCTAACGAGTGGGCTGTTAAAGGAGTGAATGTTAACGCTATCGCTCCCGGTTACATTTCCACTGATAACACTGAGGCTCTCCGCGAAGACCCTGTTCGCAGTCAGCAAATTCTCTCTCGTATTCCTGCGGGTCGCTGGGGGGAACCGCAAGATTTCAAAGGCCCGGTCGTCTTTCTCGCCAGTGACGCTTCACGTTACGTCCACGGCGAGATTCTTTTAGTGGATGGTGGATGGATGGGGCGCTGATCTCGAAAAATGTCAGGCGCTGTGCCGTTTTAAGAACTCATCTGCCATGGCACCATACGCTTGCGCTCCGAGGCCGTTGGCATCGTGTTCAAAAATTGATTTTCCGTGGCTGGGTGCTTCGCCAATCCGGATCGTCCGCGGGATCATCGTTGCATACATTTGCTCAGGAAAAAACTTAGAAACCTCCTCGACGACTTGGCGCGAGAGCAGAGTTCTTCCGTCATACATGGTCATAAGAATTCCCTCGAGTTTGATACCAGGATTTGCATCTGAGCCACGGATTTGATCTATCACATGGACAATTTTTGCCAATCCTTCGAGGCCGAACCATTCGCATTGGAGAGGGATAAGAATTTCATCAGCGGCCGCGAGAGCAGACGTCATCAGCACACCAAGCGAAGGAGGGGTGTCGAGGATGCAATATTCAAAAAGGTCGTTAGGCTTGAGTGCTTGAAGGATTGATCGCAAGCGCGTGAGGTGGTCATCGCTGCGTGCTAACTCGATCTCTACCCCAGCAAGATCCATTTCTGAAGGAAGGAGAGAGAGGTTTTCGCGACCCGTGGACAGAATCTGATGAGCCACCGTAGTTTCGCCAAGCAGTACCGGATAGATACTACACCCTTCGGAAGCCTCGATGCCAAGACCGCTGGTGCAATTCGCTTGTGGGTCTAAATCGACTAACAGGACTCGTTGACCACGCAGTGCTAGGCCTGCAGAGAGGTTGAGGGCGGTGGTGGTTTTACCCACGCCGCCTTTTTGGTTAGCGATGGCGACGACTTTCATACGCAATGAATGGAATACAAGATGGGTAAACAATCACGGGTGACCGCACCGCTTGCAATCAAAACCGCAGGCCACTTAAAAATCAATATTTCCGCAGCAAGCACTACTTTCTTTCTAAGCACTGAACCTTGATGTCAGCGAAGGAGGAATGAGAAACTGAAGCGTTCCGCTGCGGGTAGGAGGGTTGATCTGGATGCCGGCGATCGCACCTTTTTTCATTTCGATGCTGCTCTGGTTTGCGCCCAGAAGCCACTCAATCAACTGAGAAAAATCTGGCTCGTGGCCCACGATGGCGACGCATTTGAAATCGCGGAATGCCTCGAGTTCGTTCATCGCGATTTCTGGAGTCATGCCGCAGGCGAGCCAGCCTTGAATCGT
>Ga0114970_10000272_pt1 | contig 37834 bp, 55 predicted proteins | sample M_140205_XF_Meta_FD_87030 | JGI IMG/M metagenome (GOLD analysis project Ga0114970, IMG submission 87030) | Freshwater microbial communities from Lake Montjoie, Canada to study carbon cycling - M_140205_XF_MetaG | ecosystem: Environmental > Aquatic > Freshwater > Lake | place: Lake Montjoie... | reverse complement strand
GGTAGCGAGCAAAGCCAAGTACGCCGTACCAACCCATTGGGCGGTGACGCATTAACTTGTCAACTACTGGTCCGATTACTACGTGTGGCTCTTCGGCAACTGCTTCTGCAAGCGCCTGTTGTCCTGCCACGATTGTGCGATAAACGCGTGCAGATGATGCACCGTCTGTTGTGTTGTAAAGACGAGCAGACTCTACGAAGTACGCACCTTCGTAAGTTCCGATTTCTCCAGCCCAGATACGGTCTTGTGCAGAGCCGTATTGGTTAGGAAGAAGCCATCCTGCTGAGCCTGTTTCTGCACGAAGGTCGTGTGAAACTTCTGGGTGGATACCAGCCCAGTATAGTGAACCCTTGCGAGCCACTGATTTGTTAGCACGTAACTTAGCAACTGCCTTGCGGAGGTTGGCTGAAGATAGTGTTGCAGCAGCAGTAACTGTTGCTGTTGATGTTGCTGTTGAACCTGAGTAGATTACGTTTGTACCAGCACGCAATGTTTCCATTGCAACTTGGTCAATTGAATCTGCGAGGTTAAACGCAATGATGTTAGCAATTGCTGGGTCTACATCAGCAAGGCTGAAGAGTTCCAACGCACGTGTTACAAGAACAGAGTTACCATACTCAGCAAGAGTAATGGTTACAGATGTTGGTGTAGACATTGCTACTGCATCTGGGTCTGTTGTTTCTGTGAGTGCTGAAGTTGCTGCTGAAAGGTCAACGTAGCGTTGTAGAACAACTGTTGAGCCTGGGATTGATTGTTTTGCTGGGCGCTTATCTGCGACAGAACGAATTAGTGGTTCTGAGCGGAGAGCGAACTCCAGAAGACGGTCGTACGCCTTCTGAACTAAACCAGCGCCACCTGCGGTACCTCCAAGAGAGGAAGAACCTGCGTTTACGTAGGCGTTAGCCATGTGTCACCTCCATGTGACTATGAACGGATATTATTCCTGTGAGCGCAGGATTGATAGCACTTCATCCATAGATTGTGCATTATCAATTTGAAGATTTAAATCTTCTGCTCTATCAGGTGTCATTGCGCCTTGAGTAAGAACGTCCTGCTGGCGTAATGCCGCACGATTTAGTTCTTTTTCCTCACTTACAGATTCCTCAATTTTTAATCCAAACAAATCTGCGTTATCTTCGAGCCAGTTAGAAACTGATTCTTCGCTAACATCATCTAAGTCTTTCATAATGAGTCTTGCTGCTTTGGCGTTGACGCCCCGTTTTTCTAGGACTTCTTTGACAGTTCGCTCACGCTGCACCTTGGTTAAACCCTCAAGTTGCTCAGTGAGTTCCTTAATACGTTTCTCATCTGAACGCTTGGCTTTACGTAACTTTTTAAGTAAGTCACTGCCATCGTTTGATGTTTCGGTATCGAGGTCATCGTCTTCTTCTTCGTCCCAGTAGTTGTTGCTCATAGCAACCCACCCTTCTATTCGTTGTTAGTCGCAAGCCTCAGTAACCAATCGGGGAATTGGGCTGGCTCTTGCTACCAGTCTTATACGCTGGCGGGGCTGGTAGGTCCGCTCAGGATTCTATTTTAGAACTGTCCTGCTGAAGAATTTTTACGTAAGTATTGTGTAGATAAAGCACCAGCACCTAAAGAGTTACCTGAACTGCCACCAAAGGCTGCTATTTCTTTTTCTGCTAATTTTGTGCGCTTACGCTGTGCAGAGGCAAGACCCTTAAATACTTCTTGCTCGGCAGTTCCTTGATTGTAATTAATTCCTTCTTCTTTGTAGATTTCTCCTAGTTTAGAAACAGTAGGAAGAATATCCGCAATAGTTGCATAACCCTTACGTGCTGTCTGTAGGTCTACTCCATACTTAGAGAGTTCTTCAGATGAAAGAACTCCAGTGTCAAGACCTTGCATAGATGCAGCGCTAGCAACTTCTGCTGCTGCAACCTTTTCTTTAAGTCTAGGAAGGCTTTCTTTAGGATTAAGGAAGTATGAAATTAAATCTTCATCTGTAATGTTATATAGAGAACGCAACTGTTCCTTAATTGATGGGTCTGCACCACCAACTCTTTCAGCAACAGTTTGAACTCTGTCTTGAAATTCAACAGCAGATATATCTGAACCAATGAGTTGAGACATCTTTTCTTGACGTGATTTACGGTCTACTCCGAAGTAACCAGCCTGTCCATAGGACTTAAGAATCTCAGAATACTTATCTTCTAAAGTTAAATAGTCTGCTTCTGAAATAACATTAAGACCAGCCTTTAAGCGGGTATCGTTACCAGCAAAACGTTTCTTGTACTGTGCAGTTTGTTTTAACTGAAGACTTGCTTCTTCAACTCCAAGGTCTTGTTTCATATACTGTTCAATAACAGGAGACAAATCATCTAAACCATATGCGGCAAAAGTTTCTGCAAGAATAGCAAAGGCATTTCTTTTTTCTTCAGAGGCGCCTCCTGATGCAGCCAGAGTTCCAGTTGAAGGAGTTAAGCCAGCCTTTGGTCCAGTTCCACTAGATTCATATTGGTTAACTAAATTATTTAAATCTGCAGCAGTGATACCAGAAGCAATTGTATTTAAATCAGGTGGAAATTCACCATTGTTGGCATCCATATATGCACGAATTTGCTCAAGACTATATGCACCTTTGCCACCCGTTGCTCCACCGCTACCAAGTACTACACCGCTGGGTCCACTGCCAGGTGCGCCACCGCCAAGTGCTTTATTAATTGTAGTAGTATCGCCAGTATACTGCGCATTTGGATTTTCTGCTTTTTGCAGGATTGCAAGTGCTGGTTTAACAACTGTATTTAGTTGGTCTATAAGAGCGCGAGCAGATGCTTCTACTACTTTATTGCCCTGCTTTTTTGCTTGAGCAAGTGTGTTTTTTGCATTAGCCAAAGACTTATTAAAATCTGCTTGAGCCTTATCAACACCAGTTGTAAATGTTTTTGTTTGTGCAGATGTGGCAGGTTTTGGCGCAGTAGCAGCCATGCCAGCACCAATTTGCGCTGTTATATCTTTATCAGTAGGCATAGTTACGCTCTCAATCCAAATGACTTGAGAATACTATTGGCATAGCCAGATGCTTCTTCTCGTGCATTCTTAGTAGTAGCCCACCGTGGGTCATTCTTTAAAGCCTTCTGAAAATCGGTAATAGACATAACTCCTGTCTTGCCGTCATTGCGTAATGCTTTTTGAATATGTGAATCAAATACATTAATAGCATTATCTGGTATCTCAAGAATCTGACCCATGTAGTATGCGTACTGATTAGAGATAGTTTTAATATCTAAGCCTTCGTCAATTCCCTGTGCTAAGTTAGGATACATTGTCTTAGACATAGTTTTAATTGATTGCTTCTGTGCATCCAGATTGCCAGTTGTTAGTGTTCCACCTGGCTTCATGCCAGACATAATTCTATCTAGTGCATCCTGTGTGCTAAGACGCACACCGTAATTTGTAGCGTAAGACTTTAGTTCAGTTATGTTCTGAGCAATTGAACCATTGCCATTGGCAAGGGCTTCAAGAGATGTACCACGGATAGCAGGCGTAATAACATCCGACATAATACGTGCGTAGTCATCCTCATTAAGAAGAGAACCTTTTTCTTTAACCTTCTCACCATTGGTTGTTCTCTTTACTACGGCATTCTTCTGTTCTGTAATTACACGGTTATAAAAGTCTTTCTTCTCTGCAGAAGAAGCACCTCTGCCTAGCATGCCATTAACAAATGAATCAATCATTTGAGATGCATCTAGTTTAGTAATCTCTTGAGATGTAGTTGTAGTCTTAGGACCAGTAGTTACATAACTCTGCTTACTACTTAGCCAAGAAGAGAAAGGAGAAAGGTCTGTCTTGCCCTCAATCTGAAAACGTTCAACCATCTCAATGCTGTGGTCATTTGCTGCATCTTTGATTGCACCGCTAAAGGCTGATTCGCTCTTAGTGATGTAGTCCTTCTCGCTCATGAACCCTTTTGTATAAAGAAGGCTGCGTAGGTCTTCAGGGCGTCCCTTGAATTCCTTCTTGATTGAGCGAACTATCTCATCTTGATTTGCACGAGACCATGTTTTGCCATCAGGTTGTACGTAAAGAAACTTTTGGTAAGCACCATTTTTTCCTTCTGGCGTTCTAAGAATTCTATTATTGTACTCGTCAAAGCCAATAAAAATTTCTGGCTCTTGACCACCAAATGTTTTGTCAAGTGCTTTGTAATCTGGATTAACAAGGTTTGGATTACCTAAAACTTTATCAACCATTATTTGCCTCCAGTTCCTGCTAATGTTGTATCTCTTGAATATTGGTTAAGCAAGCCAGTAAAAATAATTCTGTTTGCTTCTTTAACCGCTGGGCTTACCTTTGCTAGTTCAGCAATGATTCCTGAAATTCTTTCCTTCTCTGAAGCCTTACGGTCAGCAAAATCTGCAAACCGTTTTGCTGATTCATCTTCCGCAAAAGATTTGAATCCAGCAACTTCTGCAATTGCTAGGCTCATTAAGGAACGAGTCTTCTTATCAATAGGTGTATTAGGACTATTAACAGCCTCACCTAAAGCCTTGAACATTACCTTTAATTCTCCACGACCAGTTCCAGAACCGCCAATTTCTGCATCCAAAAATGGATTAGATATTAGAAGTGCAGACTTATTCTTGGCTGCAGTATCAATTGCAATTCTGCGTTCTGTATATGTACCAAGAACCTTTAACTTGTTATTTAAATCTTCTTCAATAGCAAAGTATTCTTGACGGTCCTCTGCTACCTGAACGCTATCTAAATAGTCTTCAAAAGAAGGCTGAGCAATCAGACCCTCTGACTCCATCCATGCATATACATCTGGGTTGTACTCTCCAGAGTTAGGTGCAAATAGGTATCCAATTTCTTTATAAGAGTTTAAGAATAACTTATTATCTGTAGCCCACTTCTTGAGTTCATCAGTCTTACTGATAAAGACTTTAAACTCTTTAGTGTTGCGAGGAACAATGTATGCTAACTTGCCTGGGTTCTTGCCAGTAAAGATTGCAACTGCCTGGTCAAAGGCACCGCCAATGTCATCGCCTTGGTTTTCTAGAACACCATTGTATATATCCCAGAACGCACCTTTCCATGAAGATATACCAGTCTTCTTAATAAAGTCTGGTAATCCTTTTTCATCACGGATAGTTGGTTGTCCTGGAGAAATTTGACCAAGCATATTTCTACTAATAATAATACCGTGAGCAGATAATTTTAGTTTCTTTATGTAATCACTTTTCTGTTCAACTGTTGCATTAGTTGGTAATGAATTACCAAATGCTTGATGATAAGAAATAGCCTGCAATACTGCCGTAGTCTTCTGACGGTCCATTTCTGCTGGACTAAGAGTGCTTAATATACTATCAGCAAACATAGGCAAAATAGCAGTGCGTAGTGTAATTCTATTTCCGAATTGACCTAAAGCAATACTGTCAAATGTCTCAGAAAACTTTGTTGCTTTAGGTGCTACCTTTTGCTCAATAGAATCTGGAAGAATTTTAGGTAGTTCTCTTAAGATACCTTTAATTGAAAGAACCGAAACAGATGCTATAGGTCCAGCAAGTGCTGGTTGACCAGCATCAGGAGAGAATGATGGGTTGATAAGTCTTAACTTAAGAGTAAGGTTATCAAACGTAGGAACTTGGAATGTATCATTACCTGTTAAACCACGGATTACTGGCTCAATAGCATTGTTAATAATTGTGTCTGTTGGGAACATAATGTACTGGTCGCCACGCTCATCTGTGTAGACGTCTCCAGATGCTTCTAATCCTTGATTAAGTAGACGCATTCTGTATATAAACTGTAGTGGAGCCTTTGTATAAAGGCGATACACACGGCGATAGAAGTCTTCGGTAGCACGATAAAAGCGAGCAACTGAGCGAACAGATACAGCAAGATTAGTTTTAATTGCTGGATTATCTACATACTCAAGAACAGTTTCTATGGCATTACGTATTGCCATTTCAGTAACCTGTGCTTCAGCGTGCTCATCTGCACGGGCACGCAAAACTTTATCAGGAATATTTGGAGTATTCTCTTTAGCCTGTGCGTAGTAGCGGTCTGAAAACTTCTTTTCATACGGGGCAAGTGTCTTTAGATTCTTGCTATAAAAGATTTCAACTGCTGGTTGACGATAGAAGCCAGTTACGACTGCATCCATTACATCCATAGTCCAGTTCTGCCACTTTGAATACATACCTGAAAGACCAGTAACCTCTGAAAATATCTGCATATCCTTTTCGGGACCAATATTTTTTAGACGTGTCATGATGTTTACTGATGGCAAATGGTCAATTGTTGCATCTTGAAACTCTTTAAATGTTATATTTGCTGCAGACTTAGACCAAGAGTTAGGAGCCAGTACATTCATTTCGGTAGACTTACCAATAAGTGCTTGGCGCTTTGACTTAACCAAATCAAATAGTTTTTGATTAAAAGATTCAGGACCACCATGGAATGTATTGCGCATATCAACAAGCATTGCTTCTACGTGGATACGTGCAATATCAGCCTCTGGAACACCCTGTTGGCGCCAGAAAACCGTACTGCTAAATAAAGAATTAAAAGCCTTTGCTACTTCTGGATTAGAGATAATGTATTCGCCATCATAACCACCAGGTATGCGCGCTACGCCCATATCTTTTAGTATGCCATCACGGGCACGTAAGAAATCTGAAGGAGTTTTTAATCCACCATTACGGAAAAATTCATTAACTGGATTAAGTGTTACACCCTCTGCAACCTTTTCAGAGTTGTAAGGAAAACGAATAGACCAGTTATCAAAGTGGGCAATACTTATGGCTCGCTTTGAAGCCTTGCGTATGTCTAACTCTGTGTACCTAGAACCCTGTTCTAGTCCTAGTGCCTTTAAGTCAGCAGTTAAGTTAGTAGATACAAAGGCTTGGTCAATATAGTCAGAGTCAATGCGACCAGTAAGGTTAGATTTAGCACCAACAGAATTAACCATAGAGTCAAGAAATGCAGGGCTGTGTTTCATAAGACGCTTAAGACCGTCCCATGCTTCCTTGCTTAGTGTGTCGCCATATATTGCTTCTGCTCGTGCAACTGTTTCTTCAACAATTAATCTATGATGTACTTCACCAATTGTTACTTCTCGCTTCATTTTAATGCTTAAGTCTTTGGCAATAAATTCAAGTATATCTCTACGTTCTGCCCCAGGAATCTTCTTGGTAGGGTCTAATTTAGGGAATGCTTTATACCAACCGCGCTTATACAGACCCTGGGTTGTTTTAGAACCAGTAATTGTTTCAGTTGCTTTTCTAACACCACGTCCGCCAAATACAAACTGACGCAGAGCATATACAGGATGAGCAAAGTATCCAAAGAATGATTCATCCACTGCACTTCGTTCTCCCAAACGTGGGAACAAAGTATGCGTTGTCCAGAAATCTGTAAACTTACGCACAGCATTATTGCGTGTGACTCCGCCAATAAGAGTAAAGAAATTAAATTTTTCCATGTCATTAAATTTAGACATAGCCGCTACCTGATAGATATCATCAAATGGTAGTGGGGCAATACTGTTTGCTACCTGTGATGGCTCAACGATGCCACGGCTTGATTGGTATGGCACATCATTTTCATAGCGAACGCCACCCTTATGAAGTAATCCAGCAATATCACGTGGGATTTCGCTGCGAACAGTGGAGAACATACCAGCCTTCTCATTGAAGGTTGAACTTAATATTTCGTCCATCAACTTCTCGCCATTAGCGTTGCCATGCAAGCCAGCCTTAAGCATTACACCAGCGTAAAGATTACGCACCATTGTTAATTGAATCTCTGGTGACTCTGGCAGGAATGCTTCAACAAATGCATCAGCATTTACTTCTGGCATAACAATATTTGCTAGGTTTCTAACATCATCTATAGTCTTAATGGCGTCATCGCCATAAACAATACGACCTGGAGAACGCTTACCTAGTAATTGAAGTTTTTGCAGAGCGGCTTGAGCCTTTGACACATCAGCATCCAACTCAAAGAGTTGACTTAACTGTGGGTTGATAAGACCTTCTTCTCTATCTGCAACCTTCTGTAAGATTTCAGTAGTTGTCTTTAGTCTTTTCTGACCAGATGCAATGATTTCATCTGTTGTAGCAGTTGCTGGAGATGGGTCAAAGACACTCTTTGCTGTTCTATTTAAAGCAGATGTAAGAACTCTTGAACGTCTAGCAACTGGAATACCATTACGGCGATAGGACACAGTATCTGTGCGACCAAACATAATCATTCCAGAATCATCATTATCTGTAAAGAATTTCTTTGCACTCTTAGCATCAAAGGCTTTATACTTTGCCATCTCTCTAATAGCGCCTAATTCTGCCCACTCAGGAAAGTCATTACGTATTTCTCTGTAGATTAAACCACGCCCTGTTTCAGTTGGTTCATCTGCATATCGTTTAATAACTGGACCGAGTTGTTTATCCCAAAGTTTAATAACATCTTTTTGCTTAAACACCCAGTCCATGCCAGCATCTAAGCCTTGTCTTTCTGCAATAAATGAAAACTGGTCAGCAAGTTTTTGCCCACGTGATTTGAATCCACCAAAGCGAGAGATTGCTTCTGGAAGACCAGCCCTGACTCCACCGTATGCACCAGTAGTACCCTTAAGAATGGGACCAACACCTACATATGTAAGTGGGTCAATCATTAATTGATAGGTTGCATCTATTGGAGTAGAAACAAGTTTCTTGGCAGCCAGTAAACCTTCAGGTGTAGCAAGGTCCATTCCAGCAAATTTTAATAGTTTGTAAGACCAAGAATTCTTATCAACATTTGGGTCCGCTAGAACCCAACTCTCAACAGTATCTCGACCTGGGCTAAACTGAGCACCCTGTTTAATTTCTTGAAGCATTGCATCAAACTTCTTGGGGTCATCGCCCATCATAATGAGCGCTTCAGTCATATCGGCATCTATACCCTTGCCGTATAGACTAATAGATTCTCCTGGTGTGCGCCCCTCTGCTAAACCACGAGCAAGGGCAACCTTTGCAGCACCGTACTTTGTTTCATACTGTGAAACACGGTTCCAGTCCCAAGAGTTCTTGCCATCAAAAGCATCTTTAAGTAATTGCTTAGAGAATGGCTTGTCCTGAGAGAGTTGCTTAATGCTAGTTCCTACTGTATTTAAAGTTTTTCCGTATATCTCTGTACCTTTGATGCCAGCAATAAGAGGACTAAAATATAAACCTAAAGATTTCTGTACGCCAGATGTAAGCGCTTGGGTTATCTTACCTTTTAAATTTTGCTCTGGTTGAAATCTTTTTTCTCCAGCAAATAAAAGATTAATATCTTTTTGAATACTTGGGTCCAGTTTAAGGAAGTCTTTGCGAGATTCGTTTTCACTCATCTTCAAAAGTTTTTGAGCAGTCTTATATGTATACATAATCTGTTCAATAACTTTTTGCTGGTCATTTGGAAGATTTGCAGAAATAGCAGCCTTATAGATATTAGGGCTAATCTCTCCAACAACTGGGTTTAGAGGTACCTCAGCCATTAGTACCCGCTATCTAGAAGTGCCCGATAAAGTAATTCTGAATCGCCAGTAGAGTCGTACTTTGCAACATCACGAATGATTGATAAAACTGTTGGCTGAGCATTAGGCATACGGCGTAGTGCTTCTGTGCCTGGTCCTGCACCACTGTCAACGCCAGATGTAATTACCTCATTGGGACGCATTGTTGGTGCAAATAATTCTGTTGGCATATCTTGTTGTGGGAATGGGTTGCCAGCCATTGTTGCACTTACTTGATTGTTGTAAGTCTCTTGTCCCTGTCCGTATGGCATTCCTGAGATGTATTTTGCAGGCTGCGTTGGTCCCCCATCAGTACGCTTAGAAAGAGCGCCAGGACCTGAAACTGCTGCTGGGTTAGACGGCGCACGATATCCTCCGCGTTGAGCCATTATTCATCCTCTTCCTCTTGTGCAATACTTTCGGTTCCAAGAACTTCACTATTGTATTTTTCTGCCATACGAATCATTCCGTATGCGTTCCATGGGGTCATTTCATCACTTACCTCTGTGTGTAAGTAGCGAGTACCTTCGTAGTCTGCCCACTCGGATACTAATACCCAATTAACACAGATGAAGTTTTCCCCATCATCGTCTACTTCTTGAAGCGCCTTCATGGCGTCTTCCATAGTTTGTTTAAATTTATTTTGCATACTGAGTCTCAATAACTATTGGTGCTGCAGTAAAAATATCCCACTTACATGCAATAGAAATTGCTTTATGAAGAATTACTTGAGCATCCTTTGGAGTGAGATTTGGATTGTCCACTTCCATTGCCTCCATAGCGCCAAGGGCAATATCACCACCACTGCCAGAATAGTAGATACCGCGACTATCACGGTCCCAAGAATAATCTTCAAAGATAGGATAGATAGTTCCCCGCACAATAATAAGAAACGATGAATCGTGTTCCGCAGCATCCCCATCTTCTTTCATATCATAACCAGCATCAACAAATAATTTACGCATTGCTGGTATAAATTTCTGCGTAATGTATTTATCTAAGTTTTCTGATGCAGTTGGCTTGGGTGCTTTCCATCCAAACTGTAAGAGATTAGAACCACGTCCTGCACCAGAACCTGCAATAAGGATTCCGTTGTTCTCAATAATCTTATGTGTAGCCATATCTATTGGGCGACCTGACTCATCTGATGAGCGAGAATCGCATCCAATTACTGCCCAACCATCTCCCTGAATAGCAGCGAGTGTTGTCATGGTCCCCTCCTTAGATTAAATTTGCGATGAAGAACGTGCGCTTGCTCGCGCTGTCCCGCCCATACTTAGACTATTAAGTAATGTTGTTACATCAGGTTGCGCTTGAGGAGGAATAGCGCCTCCTGCTGGCGCAGCGGGAGCAGGGGACGTTTGCTCAACCATTGATGCACCAGCAGGAGGTAATTCTGGAGCAAAAACATCGTTAATAGCATCTTCAATAGTTACACCCTTCTGGCGTAATTTAATGATGTCAGCAATTTTTTTAACTATTGATGTTGGGTCCCCGCCTTGAGTAATCATTTGTGGAATTGCTTGCGCACTGGCTTCAAGAGAAGCAACAAGAGTATTTCTCATTTCTTCTACTTCAATTTTTTCTTGCTCTTTAGTTACGTTGATTCCAAATGGAAGTTCACGCATTGCCATGTCGCGGCTAATGAGTTTTCCACCCAATGCCTGCAACATAAAAATAAGTCCCTGTGCTGGATTAAGACCAGCAAGCATTCCGTAGCGGACATCTGCCGAGTAATCTCCCTTGATGTCCTTGCTTGGCAAGTATTCAAGTGAGTATGGTGAACCTGCGTCTACACCACGGATAGTTTTTGTAGAGTTATATAGTGCTTCATCTATTTGGAAGCAAATACTAATAACATCTTTAAGCGTAGAGGCAAAGATTGCTTGCGCTGATTTAATCTGTGTATCAAAGCCACCCATAAGTGCTTGAACACCTTGACCAGTAACAATAGATGCATCAATGTTTCCAGTACGTGATTCAGGATAGCGTGTTCCAGTACGCAACTCCCCCTGTAGGAGAGATTGCTCTTGGAAAGCGCCCATTGGTAGAGATAGTTCTACACGGCGTACTCCGCCTGGGTTGTTTGTGCGAATGATTGCATCGCCACCAAGTTGGAAGTCCTGAACATCCTGTGGAACAACGATTGGTGCCTGCACTGACTTCTCTGCTGCTTCCATCGCAAGTAATGCGAACCTATTACGAAGCAACTGAATACCAAGTACATCATCAAACTGTCCACGTGCATGTCCATCAATAGATGGACGTACCGCTACAACAACCATCATCTTTCCAATTGGGTTAATTGCTTGTGATAACACAAGATTTGCCCTATTTGGAATATAAATGATTGATTGTTCTTTATCATAGTAACGAATTACCTCAATATGTGAATTAAGGTCTTGGTCATACTTATCACGACCAAGAAGTTCGTACTCATACTCTGGGAATTGTGCAACCAATTCAGCCAGTGTCATGTAGTAGCGTTTAGCGAAGGCAATACAACGTCCGTAGCGGTCGAATTCGGGATAAGCCCCTATCGGATTTTCTACTCGTATACGTGGTAGCCCTGCTTCTTCGTCTAATTCAATAATGAAAGGGACGAAACCATATGTGATGTACCAGTCTGCGCCTGTGTACATCTGAACTTGCAAATCTGAGTTAACAAAGTAGTTAGAAGCAATGCGTGTGCGCTTGTCAGCAAAAGTGCGGGCACGGTCATTGGTCTGATTGGCTGCAGAACAGTTAATTGCTGGCAAAGGAGCCATAACTTCTGACAAATCTTTAGCAACAATGTCAACAAAGTTAGCAACTACATTGGCATCGACACCATCTGGAAAAAAATCTGGGTATACGGAAGCAATTTTACCAGTACGCACAGCAAGAACGTCTTGTTGACGTGAGTCTCGCTCTGCTGAACGGGATTTAAGTGAATCAACCCGTGCTGAAATCTGTCTAATAGATAGCAATTACTTGCCTTTCTTTCGTGAATTTAAGAATGCTTGTAGTGCACGCTTATCTGCTTCAAGTCTTCTTACGCGTTCTGCGTTACGTCCCACTCTTTGAGCCTCAGCAATGCGATTTTCCATACGTGTTATCTCGTTTTGAACCTCATTGCGAACCTTTTTATTTGCTAAACCTTTTGAAACTAAATCATCTGCTTGACGTTGAACTGTACTTTGAGCAAGAGTATTTATTTGACCCTCGTTATAGTCACGCTTACCAACCTTGCGCAGAATTAAACGTTCACGTGGAGTTAGTTCTGCAGGACGTGGTTTTGTTCTAGAGTCAATTGTTGGTCTGCTAAATCTATTATCTTCTTTATGCGCTTTAACAGATTCACGTGCTGAACGAACACCCTTAGTATCGCCTTTACGAACACTACGGCGTTGTGATGTTGCCTCACGCTTTGCTACTTCTCTGTTTGCTCTAGCCTCACGCTTAAGTAAAGCACGTGCTTGTGCAGGTGTATAAGTCTTTTCTGGTTTCCTTGCTGAACCTAATGGGCGCTTTAAACCTGATGGAGATAGTTGTCCAGATTCAAGAGGACTAGGTTTGCGACCAGTGGCTGGTTTTTCTTTAAGAGTTACACGTGATTTTGTAATTTGTGTATTTGGCTTCTTGCCTTTTCTATTACCAAGGATAGTTGTCTTGTACCCACCACTAGATGTCTTCTGAGTAATAGCACCAGTGCGTGCAGTGCGTGGCTTAGATAATGTAGGAACTTTACGTGCTCCGCCAGGGTTTCTTTTAGCCTCACGATAAACTTCTTTAACGTCTTTTTCTGTAACCTTTTTTGTGCCAGCCTGAATTTGCTTTCTCTTTAGTATGTTCTTAGCAACAATTTTAGCAATCTCGGATGGCACAGACATTACTTACCTATGTTTCTATACGCCTTAGATACGTAACGAGCACCCTTACCAACAATACCAGCAACAGGTCTTACATATTTAAATGGATTTACAGAATACAATGCAACTTCCATTGGAGTTTTAGGAACTATAAAATCAATTACATCTAATGCAGCCTTTGCTGGACCCTTGGTAATAGCCTTTGGCTTAAATTGATTCTTTGATGGTGCAAGATTTGTTTTTCTAGCCATTGCTCTTACCTTTTTTCTCTAAGTTTTCTTTCATGAGACGGCGTGCTTCAGCAACCCAGAAATCTCTTACTTCAGGAGACGCAGCCTTCTTACGAAGTTTTTCATTTGCTGCAGCAATCTGAAATGTTTTCTGTTTATTAGTCAAAGGCTTTTTCTTAGCAGGCTTCTTCTTTGCTGCCTTAGATACTGCCTTAATAATTTTTGCTGGATTTGCCATTACTTCTTTTTCTTTACAGGAACTTTAGGCTGGTACTTTAACTTTTCCATCTTGTATTTTTTTGTTCCCTTTTTAGAAGATGGAGCCATTTGCTTTGTAGCCTTACCCAAGTTACGTGGCTTTATTTTTCCAGAACCAGTACCACCTGATACATCAGTCATTATTCCTTTTTTGTAATCAAGTATTACATTTCCACCAGTACGGTAGTCCGCTTCTTCTTGAAGATTTTGTACTCGCTTCTTTACCTTAGCGGCGCCCTTTGAAAGACCTTTAACAACTTTAATTGGATTAGGCATTTACTTACCTGTCTTTCCTTGCTTACGCAAAGTGTTTAAACTTCCACCACGCTCACGGTTAGGACGAGCAGGTTTTGTTTGATTTACAATAATGTCTCTACGAACGCTAGTACTTAGGTTTTTATTACTACCGATAAAAGTTTTAGATGCTTTGGTTGGTTTGTTAGCAGCCTTGAGTCCACGCTTGTTTGCTTTGGCTTCAGCCTTTGAAAGTGGCTTAGCATCTTTAATTTGCTTCTTTACGGCGCCAAGTACTCCGCCACCAATTTTAATTACGTTAGCCATTATTTGTTTCTTCCTTTAGGACGCTTTAACTTTTTAATACCCATTGACTTTTGAATGCCAATTTTTGTTTTACGACCAAGTTTTGCTTCTTGAGAAGCAATGTATCCCTCAAGATTTGCTTCATCTTGAAATGTCATAAATCTATCTACACTGTCATTGGCTCTACGTGGAGTGTTATCCAGTGCATGACCTAGATAAGCCTTGCTAAAAGCACGACCGCGTGTGCTTGACTCTTTGTACTTAAGTTTTGCCATGTCTGGTTTGTTTGGTTTATTTTTAGCAGGTGGCTTTACCTTTACAGCAGACTTAGGTTTTGCTACTGAAGTAGAAGTTGTACCTCTGCCCTTCATGCCAGTTGGCTTAGGGGTCTTAGGATACTTCTTTTTAACTTCTGCTTTCATCCCACCATTTTTACCAGCAACTGCTCTTACAACGCCTTTGTTGATTGCGTTTACTATCTTAGGGATTTTGCTATATGCTGCCATGTTATTCCTTATCCGAAGTTGTCAGCCCATTGCTCAGCAAAGGCTTCATCTAAATTAATTATTACTCGTCTTTCCCTTTGTGCTCTTGTTGCCCAGCGGTTGTTCGTATAGTGGCTCATGTAACTATTCTGTTGCATAAACTCACGCGCTCTCAGCACTGCAAACCAGAGCGCCATCACGCAGTCAGTCTTGCCTCTGGTGTTAGGTTTCCAAGTAATCAATTGCTGAGTAAGGGCTTTAAGACCCTCAGACCCATCCGCAGATGGGAGTTCTATTTGGTTGTTCTCTTGGAACTTCTCGTTATACATTGTTCCAAAGAGTGTTGACATAGATGCCACACCAAAGGATGTATCCCACTTGTTCTTGTTAGTGTGGTGAGCCTCTAGGCGAACGCCGTATGCTCCGAGCCATTGTCGTAAATCTTCATCTAGAGAGTACGCCTTCTGGTGAGCGTTAATTTCTACACGCAGTTCTTGAGGCTTGTACTTCTCTACGAGTTCTTCTATCATCGCACGAATCTTCTGCGGTGTAGGTTCACTCATGTTAATGCAATCTAAAACGTAAATCATTCCATCAGTCCTGTTATAGGTGATAGGAACGAACGCTGCATGTCCTGCACCCATTGCTGGGTCAAAACCAATAATTGTGTAGCCCTCGACCTGAGTCGGATGTCCCACCGCGCCTTGGCGCAATGGTCCACGTTTACGTCTACGCTCAGTACTGGCTTGCACCAATGCGGGCGGGAAGATGGAATCTTCTTCGACATCCTCCTGCTGATAGACCAAAGCCCATGTAGAAGGTGTTACTTCTCCTCTGCGCCTATGTAGCGCTTGACCATCCCACTTCGGGTATAGACCGTCTTCATCAGGAGTATCGTCATCGCCATCCCAAGGAGAATCGCTTTTCTCCCAGAGAGTTTTCCAATCTGCGGGCTTGTCCGAATATTCAAGTACGGCTGGCATACCCATATAAGTGAAAGGACTCTTGCCAGACGACCAATACTTCGGCTCACGAAGTTCTCGGTAAAAATCAACGGCAGCAATTCGTGTCCCTACAATCATTAACTTACCGTTCTTACCCAGACGGGTAATAACTTCCTTCTGTAGCCAGTCAATTTGCTTCTCATACTCATGGGCGTTAGCAGTTGTAATGCAGTCGTCCAAGATAATCAGGTCAGCACGAGCACCGTAAATCTGACCGCCCATACCAAGTGCCTGAATGGTTGGGTCTTTTTCGCTAGAGTTTCTCGCATCACCCCCAAGGTAAACCGTGTCAACTCGCCAAGTGTCTGCGTCCTGTTTCCAACCCCCTTCTGGACCAAATGCTGTTTGCATCTTTAGCCAGCGCGGGTGGGAGAGCCTTTGCTTGATTGCGTACACGAACTCGCGTGCCTTGAGCAACGTTTTACTAACCACAATAATGCGGACGTTAGGATTGAGGGCAATGCGATAAGTTGGATAGTTTACGGTAATGACCGTGGATTTGGCGTGCTCAGGGGGTACGTTAATTAAGAAACGACTGGCATCTGCCTTTTCGTAAATCATGGCTGGATGGAGCCAAGAAGGCTCCCGACCCTCGATGAGGTCAATCCAGTCTAGGTGATGGGGAAAGGCTTTCTGCCCCATAAAGATTTCTGAGAACTGAGCAAAGGAGATATCTTCCTTGGCGATGCCAAGGGCTTTGATGGAATTACTCTTTGCTTCTTCTTTAGCCTCGGTTAGGTTAGCAGCGAAGGTCTTATCTCGCAGCATCCAGATTCTGACGGTATCTGGCTTATTGCCGCAGATTTCCATAGCCCTATGAACGCTGTGCCCTTCGGCAACAAGGGCTATTACTTTAGCCTTTGCCTCACCCATCTTGGCAGTTCTAGGGTTTGTGGACCCTTTTTGGAAAGTCATATAAGTGTCCCGTTTTCAATAGTTACAGTCAGTTAGAAACAGACAGTAGATACAGTCTGTAACGCAAGTCTTCTAAGACTTGCTACTATCAGAATAATAAATAGTCTCTATATAGTATTAACCTGTCCAAACAGCCAAAACGGACACTTTTCTGGCAAAAATTTTTTGCCTATGCTAAAAGTGCAGGTCAGAGCAGTACTGGCGCATAGGCTGTTCTTTGTACGGGAATATTTTTATGGTAGATACAATACTGTATACGAGTACAGATTAAACAGTCTGGGGTCATTTAGACCCCAATACTGTTTGCTGGCGCTACTTCTGTACTGTTTAGTTGCGCCTGTTACTGGTAGCAGTCTCGGCGCTCCTTATAAACAAAAGATTCCGCGCCCAGATTAAAACAGAAAAACCTGCGCCGTCAGTCAAGCCATCAACAGTGCTGACCGACAGGAGTTCTGGCTTGACAGACTATGCCTTGTGGGAAGTGTAGTCAGAGAGCCTGGCTACAGGAAGGAAAGTATGTCAGACAACTCCAGCATCTCCGTCACTTCCCAATGCTATGACTGTATGTTATCAGATAGCCTTTGCGCTGAGTGCCTAGACTTGGCAGAGGCAAGGGCATCAGATATTGCTCATCAGATGGTTGATGACCGCAATGATACATACCCAAGCAATACCGTACTAAAGATAGTACCTGAACACTCTGCTCACGAATGGATAGGTAGTCACACCAGAATCAGTGCTACTCAAATCCGTGATGAGTTCTATCCATCTGCTTCATCTATCGCAGACAGACTTGCCCAAAGTTGGTTCTTAGGCAAGCACATCTTCGACCTGTTCTACGAAGACGAAGACCTAGAGTACAGTTCTTTATACGAAGTCTGTACTCAATGCTACTTACTTAAAAACAAGGAAGTAGTTTGTCCAAATTGTATCTAAATGACCCGTGGGCACCAGTGCCCAACGGGTTCCTCATAATAACTATAATAAAGGAGACAAATATGTTCAAGAAAAAGAATAAAGTAAACGCAGTAACTCCTGTATCTATCTACGATGGAGTAGATAATCTGGTAGTAGTCAAAGGTTCCCTCAAGAATATCAAGGTAGTTACTTCAACTACACGCGATGGACAAAACTTCATCAAAGGTAATCTCTCTCGCAGAAATTCAGATGGTAAGTGTGTCTGGACAACGCCGTTTGTGGCATTCGATGACGATGTAAAGCAGATGTTGCTCTCACTACCTAAAGATGAATCAGGAATTACTAATGTAATCAAAGTAATTGCTGAAGGTAGTACACGCTTCGATACTCGCCAAGGTGTAGAAAACTCTGAACGCAGAGCACCTTGGAATCAGATAGTAATCAAGAGTCTCGTACTCTAAAAGACAGGCAGGTGGGGGCTTCGGCTCTCACCTGCCTTACTTTTTTGCCCAGCCCCGTAGTACATAGATGGATAAGATTGACTCGAACCTAACTTAAGGAGACTATCAAATGTATATAGGAACAGGAGATATTCTAGCAATCATAATTGCTATGAGTACCAGTATTACAGTTGTAATACTAGCAGTGCTGCAGAATGCACAGTTACATAAAGACAATTTAAATCTGAGACGCAAACTAAACATAGAAAGGATAGCCCGTGACTCATATGGAATACGCAACTAAGAGATGCGTTTGGTGCGGACAGACAGGCAGAGTAGGTGTAAATGCACAGGAACTATACGCTTATCTGCGTGGTGAACTAGCACAAGAAGCATTCAAATCCTTGACAATAGAACTGCGAGAGCAGATAATTAGTGGTACTCATCCTGAATGTTGGGATAGGTATATGGATATCGATGACCATTTCGATGAGTTGCGAATGGAAAGAAGGGATACAATCAAATGAGTACGGATATTAAATATGAATTAAGATACTGTTATGGTTGTGACACTGACATAATGGTAAAGGTAACAGACCTAGCACCCAGAAACTACTGCGCCTCGTGCGCTTGGGCAAAGATAGGAGCAACAGTATGAGTGAAACTCTACATTATAGAAAAGTATGTGTATGTGGGGCTACACTTAATAGTAATTCACAAGAAGAATTATACGCTTTACTAACAATCCACAGAAAAGATGGAGAAATCCATAAGTTATGGGAAGGAAGATAGTATGAGTGAATTAAAAACAATGTTTGTTATAGTATGCATTTCATGCATGCAACCAACAAGACATGAAGCATTAGAACATGGCAACGAATTGGTATGTGATAAGTGCGGTGCATTCCTATGAGCCAAGAACTTCAGGCAAAACTAGATGCAGCAGCACTAGCATTACAGCCCATACTATGGGATTTACTGGCTGATATAGAAGGAGATAACAATGACTGAACCAATTGCATACACAGTAAGCGAGCCACCACACTATTCATATGCATGTGAGTGTGGAGTTACCATTAGTGGCACATCAGAAAAAGGATTAAATGCTTTACTTAAAAGGCACAAAAAAGATGGGGTAATCCACAAAGAATGGGAAGAACACACAGCATGGAACTAAGACTAGAAGATGATGTCGCAATGGGTATAGAATCAGATGATTGTAAACACGGTATTGACCTAGGCAACTGCGAAGAATGCAGTGAAGGTACAGGAGAACCAGATAGAATGTGGGGTGATGACAATTAATGGCAACATCGAGCCGTATCTCAACCCTTTACAAACCTGGACTCTCCTCGTTTGTATTTTCTATCTCGTCTACAAAGGAGTCACTAGATGAAGAAACTATTCGCACTTGTTATCAGTTGGTCTCTAGCCTTCTGGTCTCTCTTACTACCCAACAGTCCAGCCTATGCACTAGCAATGGCAGACAAGGTAAAATGCGAGAACCCCAACGCACAATGGAACAAGAAACTATCCAAGGCTTACGCAAAACTTTTAGTCACAGACAAATACGGGTGGAATCTCAGCGAGTACCGAGCCTTACTTAAACTTTGGGGTAAAGAATCTGCATGGAATCAATATGCAGATAGCCCTGAGTCAACAGCATATGGCATAGCACAGGTATTAAATACTAAACCTGGAACCCCAGCCCCGCGTCAAATTGAGCGGGGGCTGGAGTATATCCATCATCGTTATGAACGACCATCAATTGCTTGGGCGCATTGGCGCAACAACAATTGGTATTAAGTTTCTATCTATGGTTTACATGGGTACCATAGATAGATTTGACATAGTGAACCAGCGTAAGGAATTGCAGGTCTATGACCAATCTTTCCGAGATGCAGGTAGTTTATGTCAAACTGGCTACCGTACAGCCAGTATAAATAAGTGGCGAAACCTCCTGAGTATGAGGTAAAACTGCTCATCAACTAACTATAAAGGAGACAACATGTCAACAAAAAGCAAAGCAATCAATGTCAAGATACCAACAGTAAAAATTATTGCTGCATTGGAGCAAACACTAAACAAGTTGGAACTTGACTATGCATCACAAGAAAAAAACGAAAGCAAGTACAACGAAGCATATGAACAATGGCGTAAAGAGATAACAGATTATGCAATTGCTAATTTCAATAAAGCAGAAAACATTAGAGTCAACTTTCGTTCATGGAACGAAACACTTAACATTGATTACGATGTTAAAGTAGGACAATCTAATTTTCCTGCAGAACCAAGCAAAGACTATACTGTAATTCATTCATCTGATTATCGTCAGATGAAAGAAGAGATTGGGAATGCTATCCGTATTCTTAAAATGACAGATGAAGAAGTAGTATCTACTTCTACATACAACTCAGTAGCCAAGTACCTATAAAGGAGATAGACAATGACACAGAAATCAGATGTGCTATTAGAGATAGCACAGTTCCAGGAAGTATACGATGTAGATAATGCAGAGCAAAACAAGTCTATTGCCCTCAATATCTATGACCAGGTAGACCGCTTTGTAGATGGCAATGAGCCAACTGCACAAGAGATTGCACAACTTACTGTTGCAATGAACAAGAATGTACAAGTCCGTGACTTTGTTATGGGCTTACCTAAAGAAAAAGATATACATTTTGTAGGACATTGGGCTAACTTTGTAGGTTCATTGACACCTACAGAATTTGCTGCACCAATTGCTACTATCATGTCATCTATTTACTTTTCAGTAGGAGATACTGAACAAGCAAATGATTACATTACACTTGCATATAAATCAGACCCAACCTATTCACTGGCTAAGTTACTTGACCGTGTGTATCAGGCAGGTTGGGGAGCAGATGGTATGACAAGCATGCGTGATAAGTTACATGACCAAGTAAAGGAGAACTTAGGTATATGACCACAACAAAAAACAGAGCAGCCTGGATTAAAGCAGGCACAGCAGTTGAGGCTACTAGCGCAAGAGAAGTAGCCGAACAGGCAGGACTTAACTGGACTGTACGCACAGGCAGATTGCTTGCAGAAATTCAACCGCTTCACATGGATGCAGATGGTGTAGCACCACAGCAAACAGTTGAAGTAGAAAAGAAGCAAGCAATCATTCGTGAAGATAACTTAAATGTAGTTGGTGTAGTAGGTAGTAAGTACAAAGTCTTTCAGAATCAGGAAGTCTTTGGTTCCCTTGATACACTCATTGACTCAGGTGAAGCACGATACACAGCAGCAGGTGAGTATGATGGAGGTGCAAAAGTATGGATGTTAATGGCATTGCCAAGAGAAATGGAAATCATTGGCGACCCACACGCAGCATTCTTATTAGCACAAACAAGTCATGATGGTTCAGGTTCAGTAACTATCCGCCCAATCATTGAGCGTTTATTCTGCAGTAACCAAATCAATCGTGTCTTTAAGGCTAAGAATAAAGCACATACATATACCTTGCGTCATACATCTAATGCTCAGTTGTCAATCAGTGAGATGAGAAACTTACTTGACTTGACATATACAAGCGTAGATATGTACAGCAACATAGCCAATACTTTATTACAGCGTGATGCAGATAGAGCAAAAGCAATTGCTTTCTTTAAGAAAGTATGGGCACTACCTGCACACATCGAACACTCACCTATTGAACTACTCAGTAAAGGTGAGAAGAATGCACGAGCACGAGCAAACAACGCCCGTCATAAAGCAATGACTATCTTTACTGAGTCACCAACACAAGATAACATACGCAATACTGAGTTCGGATTATGGCAAGCAGTCATTGAGTATGCTGACCACCACTCAGTTCGAGATGCATCCATTGCTACTATCGCAGGACGCAATGATGGAATTAAATTGCGTGCGTTAGAATTGTTGAGTGTGTAATGGGATACAACATGGCAAGAGATTTAACCGAAGCAACAATCAGTATCCAACAACAGATGGCTATCCATCTAACTAACAATCATTACCCACCAGTACCAATCAGTATGGTGCAACCATGTATAGATGCTATCTATGCATGTGATGAACAAGAGTATGATAAACTAATTAAACTACCAGAAGGTGTGGTGTGGCGCGGTCAGAGTTATGCGTCAGCCCGCGCCATAGTAGAAGGACACCACCTAGAAGCATGGCTCTATTCAGAAGGAGACGAAGAACAGTGAATACAATTTCAGTAACTAATCCTCATACAAATGAGGTAATAACATATACAGAAACAGAAGTACTACGCTTTATTAGCGATTTAAATGATGCTAAAGAACGCAGTCAACAATCTAGTCGTCAAGTAATTGACATACGCGGAACAGTATATGAATTCTTTAATAGTCAGTACTCACCTGGAGACGAGGAGATTACTACATCTGTTGAAGAAATTAATGACATGCTTCGTGTTATTGGAGCAGATGAACTTAAACGTACTTGGTCAGCATCAGTGCGTATCTATGTAAATGTTAGTGGTATTGAGGCTGCTAACAAAGAAGAAGTAGAAGATATGGTTCGTGATGATATCAATGTAGAACTTCAATCAATTGATGGAGAAATCTGGATTGATGACATTCAGGTGCAGAGTATAACCGCAGAGTAATTCTCTCGGGACGGAGAGATGCGCAACTGTATGAATCTTTCGTGGATTTCTATTCATACAGTCACCTAAGTGGGTTGCCCCGCCACTTGCGAACACGGGGCACATACAGTTGCAGACATTAAGAGTCTGCTATACTGTTGACGCTGAAGCAGGCTGAGATTTTCTTGTCTCCTTTCTTAGCCTGCTTCACTAATAGGAGACGGGATTAATATGTCAGCAGTTGATATAGATAGAGATAGATATGGCAGACCAATGGTTGTGCCACCTAAAGGTAAAAAACCAATTGCTTATACGCGGGCTACTACTATTGCAAATAGTTTAGATGATGCATCAGCATTGGTTGCATGGAAAATGCGTATGGCTGCAATGGGATTAAGTACACGCCCTGATTTATTGTTAGCAATTACTGCAGCAGGTGATGACAAGTTAGCAATCAATGGTTACATTGAAGAAGCAATGGAAGTAGCAGGTGCTAGTAAAGCAGCCAACATTGGTACTGCTATACATGCATTCACAGAACGCTTAGACTTAGGTCAAGAGTTAGGTGCAGTACCAGAACAATACTTACCAGACATCGAAGCATATGCACAAACAACTAGTATTCTCAGCAATTTATTTATCGAACAGTTTTCTGTCTTAGACAAGTATAAGATAGCAGGAACTCCAGATAGAGTTGTTGAGTATAAGGGAGAACGATTCATTGCTGATTTGAAGACAGGTCGGATAGACCATCCTCATAACATAGCAATGCAGTTGGCAATCTATGCAAACGGGTTGCCGTATTTCCCTGATACCGCAACCCGTGGAACATGGGGCGATATCAATAAAGAAAAAGCAATCATCATACATCTACCAGCAGGAACAGGTAACTGCAAGTTAGTCTTTGTAAATATCAAAGAGGGTTGGAAAGGTGTAGAGTTTGCAATGAAGGTAAGAAAATGGCGAGACCAGAAAGGTCTTGCTACTCCATTCGAATAAGGAGAGACATGTCTCACGCAGAAGCACCAATCAGTATCACAGTTAAGACAGCAGCAGGTAGTTTAGTAACAGTTCGTGCAGAGCACGGAGAAGAACTAGACAACATAGTTAGTAATGCATTAGACGCAATAGTTTCTGCAGCACAGGAACTTGAATCAGCAATTCGTGGTGCGTCAGCACAAGCAGTAACAACACAGTCAGTTGCTGCATCTCTTAGCGGAACAGTAATAGACACCATTGGTAACACATCAGTATCAGCACAAGAGTATGCACAATCACCAGTTGGCGGACGCAATTGTCCTCATGGAAAGATGACAGCCATTCAAGGAATGGGCAAAGATGGTAAACCATATAAGGGATACTTCTGCCCAGCACCAAAGGGTGCATTCGATAAGTGTAAGAATCAATATGTTCAGATGAAAGACATGGAGTGGAACACCTTCGTGCCAGAGCAGGTTAAGTGAAAACTTTAAGACGCTCTATAAGCAAAGCAGAAGTGGGTGGCGAACCATTGCCACCCGCTTTTGCGGCTTTTGAACGGGCTGGAATTATATTACGCAGAGCAGAGGTAACACTTATTGCTGGCACCCCAGGTGCAGGCAAGTCATCTATTGCTTTGGCAATTGCAGCACGGACTAAACATCCAACACTTTACTTTAGCGCAGATACAAATGCACACACAATGGCAATGCGTTTAGTTGCAATGTCTGGTCACATGACACAGACAGCAGCAGAACTATTACTTAAGCGTGAACCAGAGAAAGCACACGAATTATTACAATTAAACAATCATCTCTTCTGGTCATTTGAATCCACACCTACACTAAAAGATTTGGACGATGAAGTATCAGCCTTTGAAACTGTATGGGGTAGAAGCCCAACACTTATTGTTGTAGATAACTTAATGGATATAGCAATGGACGGACACGAAGAGTTTCAAGGTATGCGTGCAGCAATGAAAGAACTAAAGTATCTTGCACGCGATACTAATGCAGCAGTACTGGTGTTGCATCATACAAAGGAAGGCTTCGAAGGATTCCCTTGTCAACCACGGTCAGCAGTACAGGGACTTGTTAATCAGATACCAGCAATGGTATTGACAATAGGTCAAATGAAACAGGGTGATGACACATACCTATGTGTAGCACCAGTTAAAAATAGATATGGAAGAGCAGACCAGACAGGTAGTAACTATGTTAGTCTTTCATTTAATCCAGACTCTATGTACTTAGATGATGTTCCAGTTAGATATGCTCAGGAAGGTATTATGTAATGAGCAACCCAGCCAAACGCAAAGGTAGTAAAGCAGAAGCAGATGTAGTTAAGTGGCTTAAAGCCAATGGCTATCCATATGCCGACCGCAGAATAGCAGGAGCACAGTTAGATAAAGGTGATATAAGCGGTGTTAATGGCGTTACTATCGAGGTCAAAGACCATGTTAAGTTAGACCTCAGCGCTTGGGTTAAAGAACTAGAAGTAGAAATAAATAACGATAAAGCATGGACAGGTACCGTTCTACACAAACGCAAAGGCAAATCAAATGTAGATGAATGGTACTGCACCATGCCAGCATCAGTATGGATTAAACTAATAAAGGGGATAATGAAAGTAGATGGATAAGCACAGCATTGCTGCTTACCTAGAATATTTAGGAGCCAGCGTGCCAGCAATCGGGCACGGCTGGCGTAAGATAAAGTGCTTATTCCATGATGACGGACATGCTTCAGCAGGTATTAACTTTGATGAGCAAAGATTTAAGTGTCATGGTTGTGGAGTAAGTGGAGATGTGTACGACTTAATTATGTATAAGGAAGGAGGCAACTATCGTGAGGCTGTCCAATTCGCAGAGGCAATTTCTCCTACAGGCAACACAAGAATATACAAAAAACATACACCTAGCAACGGACTATCTACTGACTCGCGGCTTATTGGTCGCAGAAGTTCAGCAGTTTCATCTAGGAGTAGTCAAAGACGCTCTTCCAGGTCATGAACAATACAGAGGAAGACTTGCTATTCCATATGTAACACCATCTGGAATAGTTGATATCAGATTCCGTAGCATGAATGGTGAAGACCCGAAGTACATGGGTATGCCAGGAGCAAAGACAAGTATGTATAACGCACAAGCAGTACTAACAGCCAACAGTTATATATGTGTTACCGAAGGTGAGATAGATTGTATGACTGTTGTCGCTAAGGCAGGACACCCAGCAGTAGGTATTCCAGGTGCTAACAACTGGAAACCATACTATGCAAAGATATTAGATGACTTTGAAACAGTTATTGTTCTTGCAGATGGTGATGCACCAGGCTTAGAGTTTGGAAAGAAAGTAGGTAGAGAGTTGGGTAATGTTAATATTATTCAAATGCCAGAAGGTCATGATGTAAATAGCATTGTGTTAGAACAAGGAGCGGAGTTTATAAATGAGCGAATCAGAAAATGTATCCAGTAAGATATGGGATTATATTAAAGAAAACCCTAAAATTTTAGGACTACCTATATCAGATGATACAGGATTAGATGTTCTTAATGCAATGAGAGATATCTATGAGAAGATTCAAGATGACCCAAAAATAGCAGCAGATATGTTAACTATGCTGGCAGGAGTAATCCTTGCAGCAGCCCAAGGCGATGGCAAAGAAATTATTGATGAAGTAATTATAGCCACTGCAATGCACGAATTTGATAGTGGAGTTAAGGATATATTAAATGAAAAATAATACAGATGCAGAACAGATAACAGAAGAACTGCTAACAATTATGTTTAAAAAGCATGCTGACTATGGCCCATTAAACATAGCCCATGCTCCTGGAGGGGCAATGAATGGGCTGCGAGTTCGAATGCATGACAAGTTAGCCAGACTAAATCATCTGGTAGATAGGGGCGACACGCCCAACTATGAAACAGTAGAAGATACGCTAATAGACCTGGCTAACTATGCAATAATCGGACTATTGGTACAACGCGGACAGTGGGAAGGAATTCCTAGCAAGGAATAAGATGGATTATATAAGTGAGTATGAGTCTGTTGTTGCTCATATTGCCTCCGAGTATCATAAAAAATATCCTATGCTTGACACACAGGATATATCTCAGATACTTTGGATGTGGTTTGTTACTCACCCATCTAAATATAAAGAGTGGTCAGACCTTGACCAAAAAGATAAAGATAAACTTATAGCCAAGTCTCTTAGGAATGCAGCCATTACCTTCTGCGAAAAAGAAAAAGCAAAAGTGGTTGGCTATGAGTTCCTTGACCTTTACTACTATGACGCAACTGTTATAGAAGCATTTCTTCCTTCAATCATTACAGAATCATATGAGATTCCATCTAAAATTAAAGACCTTAACTTTAAGTTTGGTAAAGGTGAAACAACAGATGGCAATAATTGGCTAGTACTTAGGTCAGACATAGCATCAGGTTACTATCAGTTATCAGAGGCTAAACAAAAAATTTTAAAAGTACGCTTTTCAATGGAGAACTGTGAGTGGGATGTAGTTGCAGCAGAGATTGGCTCAACTGCTGAAGGGGCACGCAAAAAAGTACAGCGTGCCATTAGTTCTTTAATTAGAAATCTTGGTGGCTATCGTCCATCATTTGAGAATGACAGAGTAGATACTGATAAAAATGATGACTGATAATGAAAAAGATATCAGGGACTTATTGCATCCAACAGACTATAGCAAGTCTATGGACTTGCGTGGACAGAAGATAGGCAACTCATGTGTATGCGGTTGCGAAGTATTTATTGCATTGATTTCCTTTGATGAATACAAAGAGATATGTTTTTATTTCCTAGATGGTGAGTGTGCAAGTTGTGGCTCTATGGTAAGTCTACCGTATCCAGATGATACAAAGGAAGAGGACAGTGACTGAATTGGAAAAAACATTACGGATAATGAAACAAGAGTCATACCTCGAAGGGTATGCAGATGCCAGAGAAATGGTTGCTAACGATATACAAACAGCCCATGAACAAATGGATTGCTGTCAAGTAGCAGTAGCAATATGCTCGTGTGCAATGGCAATTCAAATAGCCAAAGGTCAGTGGGTAATTGAACCAACTATTCCATGGGAAGAAGTTAAGAAAGAGTTAAATATATAATGCCACTATATGATTTTAAATGCCAGTGTTGCAATGAAGTAATTGAAATTGACGAACCAATTCCACCTCCTTGTAGCACTTGCGGTAACACAATGCTACGTATATGGTCTGCTCCAGCAGTACAATTTAAAGGTTCAGGTTTCTACTCAACAGGAGGATAGATGTCAGATTACCCTAAGTGGGAATCAACACCAGCATGTGTAGGAACAGATACAGAGTTGTGGTTTAACGAAGATGATGAGCCAGGATATAAAGAAAAAAATTTACTACAAAGAATTTGTGCAGGTTGTGAAGTAAAAAGTCAGTGTTTAAACTACGCATTACGGCACAGTGTTATGGGATACTGGGCAGGTACTACACCTAGAGAGAGGCAACAAATGCGCAGTAAGTTAGGTATTATTTCAACACCTATCTACAGCGCATGGAATATAGATGAGTAAACTATCTGACTTTGATATAGATTTATCAGTTGGTCATGACGGAGAGAATCTAGTTAAAGAACTACTTACTGGTGGTAAAACTATTGAAGTAAAAACTGACTTAAGATGGAAAGAAACTGGCAATGTTTATATTGAAACAGTGTGTTGGTCACACAACAAAGAAGAGTGGTACCCATCAGGACTATCAAGCACAAAGGCTGAGTACTGGGCATTCGTATTGGAAGGAGCAGTAGTGATGTTACCTACTGAAACACTTAAGACTATTGTTACTATTAGAGGCAGGGCTATAGCCTGCAACATCCCGCCTAATCCATCTAAGGGTTATCTAGTAAAGATTGAGGACATACTTAACGGCATAAAAGGTTTCTAGTAACCATCTAGAAAACAGAAAAACCCCCGCTCTGGTATGGGGAAGACCAGGACGGGGGTTATCTGCTGTCTACGGGGCGACTAGACCCCTTAAAAGGTTATTATTTAGAGCCAATACCAAACTCTGGAGAGTTAGGGTCAATGGCTTTAAGTACTGGACCAGCCACAGCAGCAAGTGCTGCAGATAGCAAAGCCTTTGGTTCTGTAACTCCTGCTAGATACAGGGCAAGTACTGCTGCCACTGCTGCACGTGAGTATGTCTTTACGATTGCTTCAATTTTTTTCTTTGTCATTTGATTTCCTTCTTTGGTAGGGGCTTTACTACAGCCTTGATAGTATTAACTATCTTGGGCTTACCCAACCAAGAGAACCAAGGGGAAGTGTCGTTCCCACAGATGTCTTTGATTGAGATATGTACGTGGTGATTGTGCTGATTTGGTCCAGTATAGCGATGGTCGCCATCCTTCTTGTTCCAAATTTTGCCTTGAAAGATTAAATACTTTACTCGAACATCTGCTTTAAGTGCTTCAAATACTTCGTGTCCATTGAACCCATTGTCTGGGTCATGAGTTAAATCTACAGCCAACCCAGTATTGTGGTCTGATGTAGGGTTCTGCAGTTGATGTGCTTTAGATGGGAGCAGACCATCGGATGCTGTTATCCTCTTCGGTCTCAACGCTGTTGCTTGTCGGAGAACAGACTTGGCAGCGGGAGTTGCAGTCTTGGCAATAAAAACCATTTTCACTCATTTCTTGTTTATTAAAATTTGGTAAAGAATCTCTACCTTTTCCTCAAGTCTAGTAACAGAGTCTTTGAGACTTGTTCCAGAGTTGGGCTTAAGTTCGTATAAGTAGTGCTTGACTAGCCATCTTACACAACCAGCAAATGCTGAGAAGATTGCTATGACGGCAACTGCCACGGTCAGATAGTCTTTTAATTCCATTATACAGTCCTTATAGTTATTTCTACGATGCCACCAAAACCATCAAAGCGTCTATCAGGCGGTGTCATACGGGTGAATGTGACTTCTTCAATTACTGCTTGCTGTGATTCTCCTGTTGTAAGGTCTTGCCAAGTCAGAACATCGCCTGTCTTTTCAATCTCTTCTAACAATTGTATGCGAGCATATGCTCGCCCTTGATAACCTATTACTGTATTAAATCTATCTGTCTCAACATCATAACAATAAACAGGAAACTTAATAATTCTCACACGTGGAGTAGCAATGGTTGCCTTTGCTTGGTATCCCTTAAAGACTGGACCAGCAGTAGTATCTGTTGTATCACGGTCAAATGTAAACTTATATGCAAGAAATTCTTGTGCTGATTCTGGTTGGCTTGTAGTTATTTCTACTGGTTCAACCTCAAGGTTGTAACCGATATGGTCATACTGAACATCAGAACCACCAGCATTTGTAGCAAGAGATGACAGCGTAAGAGTTCCAGATGTGAATGACCCTCGTGCTATCAGCCTCTTAAAGTTTTTAGGTTCAAGCGTAGAAAATCTAATCTTGCCTGTAGTTATAGAACCAGATGATGATAAGACTGTTGTTGATTGCACGGCTATGCCGTTGCTGCCTGATGTAGTAAACGCTATTTGGTCTGTGTTGCCTATAAAATCTACGCTAGTAGCATAGCCAGCAGCAGTACTTAGGTATGCATCCTTAGCATAGGCAAAGCGTAAAGATTCAATCTCAGTACCTAAGTCAATGCGATACAAACCAGCACAACTATTGACAGTACCAGCAGCCCATACAAATCTATCGCGGAATGCAAAGTCACGGACTCCATTAACATCTTCAAATATAAGTGGACCATAAGATAAGTCACCAGTTGTATCTGAAATTTGAGCCACACGCATACCTTTGTTAGTACCAATCATTAGATACCCAAGGTATGACTCAATCTTGTAAACAATCTCACCAATAGGTAGTTGTGCTGCTACAATCCCTGATGACAGGGTAGGCATAGAACCAGCAGTAGATAGAATAAACTTATAGATGGCGGAGTTTCCGCCAGCATACCCAGCAGCATAGATGGCAGAGCCACCTTCAGATATAGATGACCATATCCAAGCAGTATTAGGATGTGTGTATAGCGGTGTAGGTAGTGCAAGTGCTGCACCAGTAGCACCAGTTAATTCGTAAACAGAGTTAGTAACAGCACCAACAAGACGTTGTTTAACCCAAGCAAGAGTGGCACGAGTGCCAGTTGCATAGTATTCAGTCCAACCAGCAGAAGCAGCATTAAGTGGACCTACGTAAATGTGGTCATTATCAGCAGCAAACAAACGTGTACCATCTGTTACTACTGTGCCATCTAATATGTTACCTAGGTTAGTAGGCGCGTATGTCGTTACTACTGTGCCATCTGCTTGAAAAGATTTAAATGTAGTAGAGCCAGGAATATAAGCACATACTACGTTAGTAGTTGTAGATATGCCAGAAATAAGTTTATATATGCCAGTAGTAACACCAGTCATTGCTGCTGTTTCTTTAAGCAGAGTTACCTGTCCCTTAGTCCAAATGTCTACATTGTCTGAGTCAGCAAAGCGATAGTTAACTGCTTCACCTGCAGATGGGTCATAGAACTTAATGCCTGTGCCAAGGTGAAATGATGATTGGCTTCTTAGCCACCAACCAGTAAGTGATTGCTCACCTGGTTCTGCACCAATGTCTGATTGTTCTTTACGAAACGGTGCAGTCTGACGGATGTATGGACGTTCATCATTGATAGCGTAGAAGAATGGAAGTCCACCTACTGCCACATCATATGACTCATTAGTGTTCTGCCAAGTAGAACTAGATGAAACAATACCTAAGTCAATAGCAATAGAACGACCAATACTGGCAGTTGACGAGCCTCTACCTTCGGTTATATCTCTCGTTGCCACTATTACTCCTTAGATGAATACGCTTGCTTCTATAAAATCTACTTCTGCTAGTGCATCGTAGTTGTGTTCTTTAGAACAGTTACCGCAGTCTTTACACATTAAGAACGAATATCCCAAGATTGAGTTTCTTCATTCCATTGATAAATTCTTTCATCATTTGGATAGGCAACTGGTGGTTGCCAGTTTGCTTCTGAATCTAATGTCCAAGAAGGATATGGTTGAGGAGCGTAGAACCAATCATTAATTGGGTCATATATCATTCCAATACCTGCATAGTGTTTGCGAATGTTTCCATTGTAGGAAGTACGCTTACAGGTTTGCCCTCTAAAGTTTCCATACCAAGTTTCAGTATCTAAACCTTCAATAGTTTCTGTTTCATCAATGCCAGTAATAACTTCTGTGACAATGTTATTTTCATCTAAGAATGCATAGTGTGCCATTATGTCCAACTCACCGTTCCTGTTCCTGCTGTAATTGTTGCTCTTTTAAATCCACCACTTGGAGAACTTTCTGTTCCAGTTAAACCTGCACCAATAGCAATTGTGTTAGTGTCTGGATAACGAAGAATAACTACACCAGAACCGCCACTACCATTTGCGGCATTGGTACTTCTTTGACCGTAAGCACCTCCACCGCCACCACCTGTATTGGGAGTGCCATTGCCAGCATTATCACTAAAGTTTGTAGCACCAGTTCCACCGCCACCAGAGCCACCAGAGCCAGGAGAGTTTGAACCATCTTGTGATGCTCCACCTCCGCCACCGCCAGCATATGTAACAGATGTTCCAGTAATGCTTGTTGCAACACCTGCTCCACCATTACCACCGTTAGAAGCATTTGATGCTGGGGTTACTCCAACAGCACCAGCACCACCACCGCCAGCATTGGGATATTTATTTGGATTTTTTCCAGTACCACCTGCATAGCCTTGATTGGTAGTTCCAGAACCACCAGCACCACCGTAGTTACCACCACCACCGCTACCACCAGTTGCTCCAGCCTGACCACCTGCACCACTGCCACCACGTCCACCACCAACAGATGTAATTGTATTAAAAACAGAATCACTTCCATTAGAAGCAGCAGCATTGTACGCTCCAATAGAACCACCACCACCAACAGTTACTGTGTAATCAATTCCTGTTGTAAGTGATAAGGCTGATTCAAGAGTGCCACCACCGCCTGTAGCAGTTACTGTGCAACGTAAGCCACCCGCACCGCCACCGCCACCGTAGTTACCTCCACCTCCACCGCCACCTGCTACTACTAAATAGTTAATAGTAATAGAACTTGGTGTAAACGCACGAAAATTAATAAATTTATTAAGGTTTTTAATACTTGAAGTGCTAATTTTTGTAATAGCCATTACCAACTCACTATTCCTGTGCCAGATGTAAACCGATATACTCTAAAACCAGAGCGAGTAGGTTCTGTATATGTAAGACCAGAACCAATTGTTAATGCACGAAGTGTGTCAGCATATGCAATAATTACTACACCAGAACCACCATTGGCTCCGCCACCTGTTCCAGAACCACCACCACCGCCAGTATTTGCAGTTCCAGCAGTACCAGCAGCACTGCCACCACCACCTGCACCACCACCGCCTGTGGCTGTGCCACCTTGGTTAGAACCACCGTATCCGTTACCACCACCGCCACCTGCGTATGTTGTAGATGTTCCAGTTATAGATGATGCTGTTCCAGCACCACCATTACCACCAACGCCTGTAGGAGAACTTCCAACTCCACCTGCTGCGCTGGCACCACCGCCACCGCCACCTGCATAGTTAGCAGCATTATTAGCACCATCACCGCCAGCATTACCTTGTCCTGTAGTACCAGATGCAGCAGGGTATCCAGTTTCGTTACCACCACCGCCAGAACCACCAGATTCTGCATAAATATAATCACCAGAATAACCGCCACCACGTCCACCACCTGTAGAGGTAATAGTTGAAAATACAGAGTTATTTCCTGATATTGCAGCAACTGATGGAGTTCCACCATTGCCACCACCACCAACAGTTACTGTGTAATTAGTTCCACCTGATACAGAAAGTGTTGATTCACGATAACCACCTGCTCCACCACCGCCACCTGTGTTACCAGCCTGACCACCACCACCGCCACCTGCTACTACAAGATATGAAACTGAAGTTGGTGCGCTTAATACAGTTGCAGTATTTCCAGACAGTAAACTTCTACTTTTAGGAAACCCTTGAACAATAGATGAAGTTTTTATTCTGGATGTAGCCATTAATTAGGACTCATCTCCATATGCGTGGAATGAAAGTGTTGCAGTTGAAGCATAGACAGTTACAACATCTGTAGTTGCAAGTGTAATACCAAGTGTAAGAGCAGTTATATCTGCTGCACCAACAGTTACATCATAGGCTACATAGTGAAGTGCAGCCAATGTAGCACCTGCAGGGCGTACTGCAACACGATATGTGGCAGCAGATGCTGCTTGATTACAGATAGTCAATGTTGAAATAACTGCACTCTTAGAAGATGGAACCGTATAAAGTGTTGTTGCTGTTGTTGCAGATGGGTTTACTTGCCCAAGTACTTTCTTTGCCATTTGTATTTCTCCTTAGTTTCTTAGGCGCCCATCATCATAAAGATGTCGGCTGTTGGGTCGGTTGTTACGGTTGCCCAGGATGCTGAGGTTCCGTCTGTTGTTAAATACTTTCCTGAGTTACTTGTCTGTGATGGCAGCGCATTAACTGTACCCCAAGATGAAGTAGTTCCATCTGTGGTCAGATATTTGCCTGAGTTGCTAGTCTGGCTAGGAACTACGAAGGCAGTTGAATCTGTTGCTACCAAAGTCTTGCTTGATGGAATTGTAGTTCCATTGATAGATGTGGCAGTAGCCACACCAAGAACAGGTGTTACAAGCGTAGGGCTTGTATTCATTACAAATGTTGAGCCAGTGCCAGTCTGTGCTGCAACGCTAGTTGCTGCTCCTACAGATGTAATTGGACCAGTTAGATTTCCTGGAGCAATAACTGCTGTATCAATATAACCTTTAGTTGCAGCATCAGTAGATACTGTTGGAGTTCCGAGACCAGTAATTTTGTTGGTACCCATTGCAATTGCACCAGTCATAGTGCCACCTGCAAGTGGAAGCATTGTATCTGCATATGCCTTAGTTGAAGCATCTGTAGATGCAGTTGGAGTTCCCAATCCAGTAATTTTATTTGTTCCCATTGCAATAGCGCCAGACATTGTTCCGCCTGCAAGTGCTAATTTAGTAGCAATAGAATTGGTTACTGTTGTAGAAAATGCAGCATCATTACCAAGGGCTGTTGCCAATTCATTTAAAGTATCAAGGGCTGCAGGGGCTGATGCTACAAGGTTAGATACTGCAGTTCCAACAAATGCTGTAGTTGCTACTTGAGTGGTATTTGTGCCAGCAGTTGCAGTTGGAGCCGTTGGTGTGCCAGTTAATGCTGGGCTAGCCAACGGAGCGTATGTGCTTGATGCTGTAGCAGTAGCAAGTTTAGAATCAATTTGAGTTTGAATTGCAGATGTAACACCATCTAGGTATCCAAGTTCAGTTGTAGATACTGTGCTAGATGGAGCAATCTTAGTCCAAGCAATAGCAGCGGCTGAGTTAATGTCAGCATCTACAATTGTATCGGAAGCAATCATTGTTCCAGTAACTGTTCCAACATCTGCAAGAGTTACTGCTGTGCCAGAAATCTTAGTTTTTGTGATAGCAGCAGAGGCATTAATATCAGCATCTACAATGCTGTTAGCAGCGATGGCTGCTGTAATGCTAGCGTTCCCAGTGCCATCAAATGTACCTGATGTGCCGCTTACATCGCCTGTAAGGCTAATTGTACGCCCTGTAGCAAGGGCTGTTGCAGTGGCTGCAAGAGTCGCTGCACTAGCAGTACCAGTTAAATTACCAGTGACGTTACCTGTAATGTTTCCAGTAAATGTACCAGCAATAGTTCCAGCACCAGTAATGGTAGGAGCAGAAATTGTTGGGCTAGTTCCAAGTACGTTAGCACCAGAACCAGTTGAGGTTGTTACACCAGTTCCGCCATTGGCTACTGGAAGAGTTCCAGTTACACCTGTTGTTAAAGGTAGTCCAGTTGCATTAGTTAGCACACCAGATGCTGGAGTACCAAGGGCTGGAGTAGTCAGTGTTGGGCTAGTAAGAGTTTTGTTTGTAAGAGTCTGAGTGTTGGTTGTACCAACTACAGCGCCTGTAGCACCGTGTCCAGTGGTTGCCTCAATATGTGTATTAGCCTCAGATAAATCACGACCAATAACCATATGTCGGACAATGGCACCAGCAGAGTGGGCTACCGCAGTAGAACCATCAATGTTTCTAGCAATAGTAAGTGTGTTACCTGATGTATAGTTACTGACATCTACAATTTCTTCAAGAGCCGTATCAGGGTCAATAACAACGGTATAGGTTTCACCTACTGCAGGTGTCTTACCACCCATAAGGTTAGCACCAGAACCTACGGTCATAGATAAATCACCCGAGGTGATTGCACTAGTTAGTGTGGTTTGTTGTGCTCTGGACGAGTATTTTCTAGTTGTCATTTATCTGCCTATCAAAGGGAGTAGTGGACACGGATAGGATATTTGTCTTGCTGTTTCTTAATCTCTTCATTTAATCGTTGATTAAACAAAGCGTAAACTTGTTTAGTAAGTGATTGAGATGAACCATATGGACGCTTGGAATCTGTCTCATCTGCTTGTGGGCTAACCATTGACGCACGTGCTGGGTCAAGGTTAGATAGCAAGCGATAGATAGAACCAAGAATAACTAAATCTTTACAGGATACTGGAAGTCCAGATATTGTTTCAAAGACCTGTGCATTAGTTAATGCAGTTGTTGCCAAATCTGAAAAAGGAACTGGGTTGGTAGAATATATAATTTGAATAGTACGTCCAGAAGGAATGTAATCATAAATAGATAAAGTTTGACCGCTAGTAAATGCGGTTGTATTAGCATTACCATCAAAACGATAATGGCGAATAGGAATCCATTCTTTACTTGCACCAATTGATTGATAAGCAACTGCTAAAACGTTACGAATATTTAATGAGTCACCTGTAGCAGGTAATCTAAAGGCTGCAACTGCAGCATTAGAAGTAATAGTAGTTGTTGCAGCAGCAAAAATACTAGAACCAATTGCACTGATAGTATCGTTAATTGCTCTCTTAATTACAAAACGTGGGAATGTAGGAGATATACTTACTTTAGTACCTGCTGTATGCGCAGCAAGAGTAGTACCTAGATATGCTCTACCATAAGGAGCAATAGTTGCGGTGTTGCCAACTCGGTCATAGTTATCTACCCAGAATAGTTCTTCGTCAATTTCAATAATACCCTTGCCTACGCTGTCGGTAGATGCAAGAGATAAAGTAATTGGTGCAGCAATAGTTGAAGTAGTTGCTGCAACGTCTGCCGTAATGTGAGTAGCACGGTCTTGTTGGAGTGTATAACCTGAAAGGTTTATAGATACTTCATTAATCATATCTAGTAATGTAGTCATTATACGTTTATGCTCCGTAATGCAGCAGGTGCTGCTAGTCCTGTAGTTCCAGCAAGTTCGTTGCAGATACCATTAATGTCTTTAAAGTTATCTCTTGTCCGCACGGCTGATGCTTTAATGTTAAGGGCGCCTACAGTCCCAAGTCCAGTTGTACTAGCATATAAATTTGCAGCGGCTTGTGAGTCAAGATAGTTTGCAACATTGGTAATGCCAGCAAGACGATTAAGTTCTTGAGTTAGACTGCTACCTGCTTTACCTAGTGCCATTGATTACTTCTTTCTGTGATGTTTTGGTAAAATAAGATTTGATTGCTTTTCTACTCCGCCAAAAAATGCGTTGTAGTAATGCTCATCAAATGAGAATCTCTTAATGTGTGGAACAGTTGCTCCTGTATCACACCAGACCTCTACTCCTGCTTTGCCACATAATGCAAAGAAGTAGATGTCCTCACCTATAAATGTTTTTTCAGTCCCTGCCTCCATAAACATAGCGGCACCTGGAACTGCTTCAATAATTTTATTTACAATACTTCTATGCATTAAAACAAATCCCATGCCTGCTGCAGCAACCTGCATAAACTTATCCTTAGGCAAAGGATGAATTGGCTTAATGCCAATGGTTTCTCCAGACTCTACAAATTCAAATACTGTAGGCTCTGGAACCATTAGTGGTTCTTCTGGATTCTTAGTAGTAAAGTAAACACCAGTTACAATTGGGTGTTTGTCCTTATCTTTTTTATTCCATAATCTT